>Ga0268298_10000908_pt1 | contig 36788 bp, 35 predicted proteins | sample WWTPWeurt_MetaG_FD_194462 | JGI IMG/M metagenome (GOLD analysis project Ga0268298, IMG submission 194462) | Activated sludge microbial communities from WWTP in Nijmegen, Gelderland, Netherland - WWTP Weurt | ecosystem: Engineered > WWTP > Aerobic digester > Activated sludge | place...
AGGGAATTGATCCTCGCTACCAGCTTCAGGTTTTTGGGCAATTCCACAAACTCGATGCATCCACGGAAGGATCTGGCATCGGGCTCTCTCTCGTGCAAAGAATCATGGAAGCGCACCAGGGTCGGGCGTGGGTAGAGTCGGATGGAGTTGGCCGAGGTGCCACATTCTGGTTTCATCTTCCGCGCACCCCGAAGGCGAGTGACGGATGAGCGAAACGTTATGCGACTTCTGTAATGAAGTCCAAATCTACACGGGAACAAACGCCACCACCAACTATTTGCCGGACGCGCTACGATCTGTCATGTATAGAAAGAATCTAAAGAGCGGGGAAATCCTGCGTTGTCCGGCATGCAATCGCGCTTACTTTTTTGACGAACGCACTCCGGGTGGAAGCGACGACGCGATGACGACTACGTTCTACCAGGATTTTTATCCGTTGACTGCGGAAGAATTAAGTGCGCTGGAACGTTAGTAACTCTGCGCTCCATGAGCGCCGCGTCCTGCGAGAGCCGTGAACTCATGCTGCGGGAATAATTCATGCAGAGCGTTTGTAATCATCTCCGCTGTGGCCAGAGAAGTGTGCGAACCTACTCCAATGAAATTCGAGCCGGCATCCACAATGAACCGTTTCACTTTATCAGACTCATCGCTTACGATCTTAATGTGCCCGCCGTGAGTCGGCTTAAATGCGAAAGGCTCTCTCTGTAAGCTTACGTTTGTTTCCTGATGAGGCTTGGTTCCGATCGTATAAAAAACAGGCTTGTGACTCTGTTCGCCTGGAATGAACGCAAGGTACGTCATGTGCTTTCCGCCGACGAGCGCCTCGAGTGCATCGCGGAAGCGCTGATCGCGCACCTTCTCCCAGTCTATTTTTTCTTTGAATTTTCCAATCTTGAACTTCTGCTGAACGGGCACAAACAGTGCCTGTAGCCTCGCGTCACGGCTGAGCTCCATGATATGCTCCGGCGAATAAACACTCTCTACAAAAGAGAGGATAGATTTCTGAAGATCCAGATGCTCCTTAAATAGAACCCAGCCTGTGATGATGGCGCGCGCCGCCTCTGCAACGGAGCTGGTTGAAAACCTGTGTTTGTGTTTGAAGAACTCAAAGTCCGATCCGGACCGAAGCATTCCTACTTCTGTTACAAACGAAAAATTAACCAGATCTACTACGTCTCCTGCTATGAGACCACCTGACTCATCGCGGCGAACAAAACAGCCCTGCTGTTCTTTGCCGTCACCTACCCTGCGAATCACGTCGCCCGGGGTAAGAGAGTCTGTTTCAGTGATCCTGATGAGATAGTCCATGATCCATCCTCAAGAATTTGCGCCTGACAGTCGCGGCAAATTTACTCACCCAAAATACCCGCCGCGTGCAAAGTCATCCAAAATATTCCGCATAACGCGCGTCCGCATCCTCTCCAAACAGAATTTTACATGCCTCGCGAATTCCAGGAGCACGTGCAATTGTTTCTTTTTTCTCTATAAGAGCAATCTTCGATCTTCTTCGAAGGAAGTCGTCTAGCTTTGTGACCATTTCGCGTCTGGCCGCCATATGAATCTCGCAGCGAATGTACTCGGTTCCTTCTATAAGGACTTCTGCATTCTGCGGATTGTCTCGAATGTCTTCGAGGAGGGCAAACGCACTTGTGCCGTATCGTCTCCAGAGCCGGGCGCTCAGAGGTTCTGAGGAATCCACCGCAGTCATAGAATCCAGATCCATGAGCTTGGCCTGATGAAAGAAACGCTGGCGGATTTCAAGAGGAGGCTCACCGTACCAGATGGCGTCCGGATAGGGAAGCTTGACTCCACATTCCGAAACCAGTTCGGCGATCTCTTCTCCTATGTTCAGGCAGTCCGTGAGCTTTCCGCCAAAGACGCTGATATGCCCGAGACCCTTCTGCATTTCCACTGCATGCTTTCGCGAGAGGCTGGTCCAGTCCCCTTTGTCTTTCTTTTCAGAAGCCGGGTTCACAACCAGAGGACGAACGCCACATCTTTCCGCAATCACATCTGCCTTTGTGATTGGCTTGTCAAACTTAAGTAAATGGTTGATATTCTTTAGTACGAATTCTCTGTCTTCCTCTGTGACAACTGCAGGAAGCTTGTCCACACGAGTGTCTGTTGTTCCAATGCAAGAGCGAGTGCCCATTGGAATTACAAAGAAGAGGCGCCCATCGCTTGCGAAGAAGGTGAGAACTTTTTTGCTGGGGCTGACGCGATTGATGAGAAGATGAATTCCTTTGGAGAGAACGTGGCGATGGCTGGTCTTTACATCCGTTAGGCGATTTTGCTCTTCTACGTACGGACCGCATGCATTGACGATCAATCTAGATTTAATGTCGAATGTGCGTCCGGTGAGCACGTCGCGCGCTTGCGTGTTCCAGAATTGGCCGTCCTTTTTTGATCCAAGGGACTCCACATAGTTGGCCGCAATGGCACCGTTGTCCAGAGCCGTGCGTACAAAACCAAAAACAAAGCGAGCATCGTTGTCGTGAAGGTATGCATCCGAATATTCAAATCCGCCCATGCTGTTGTCCTGGCGCACCACGGGTTCTTCTCTTTCAATGTCCGCTTTTGAAAGAAGACGCGGGCCTTTCGTGAAGAAATTTCCAATCACCCAGTAAAGAAGCGAACCCATGAACAGAAATAGTCTGGGCCAGCGAAACCCCTTCTCCAGATTCACAAAGAATCGAATTTCCTGCACCGTGGACGGATAACTGCGAATCAGATGATTGCGAGACATGCACAGATTGCGCACGAGCCCGAACTCCAGGGTCTCCATGTATTTGATTCCACCCCAGACCAGATTGGACGATTCCTGACTGGTGAAAGATGCGAAGTCTGCTCTGTCTATGAGCGCAACTCGCGCACCCCTGGCAGCCAGAACTGCCGCAGAAATTGCCCCGTTGATCCCGCCACCCAGAACGAGAACATCGAACGTCATCTTATCGAGTTTTTCAAGATTGGTTGCGCGAAGTCCCATGAATCGATTTTCCCTGGACTCCAGCGGAGTAAAGCGATTCGCTTATGATGCGTAGAATTTCAGGGCCATATTTCTCTGCTCTCGAATCCCCCATTCCCTTGATGCGAGCGAGCTCAGCAAATGAAGACGGCCGGGACAGAGCGATGCGCGAAAGCAAACCGTTCTGCATGACCATGTATTTCTTCCATTTCAAACGACGAGCTTCCCTGTCCCTGAAAGATTTCAACTTCTTGAGCAAGTCGGATGCTTCCGTTGGACCTGACTTTCTGGGCGATTCCTTCCTGACTCTGGCACGGGGCGGCTCCTGGGCCAGGTAAATCTTTGGATACTTGATCCCTTCTATTTTTATAATCCCGTTGTCGATTCCATCCTGAAAGAAACGAATGATGGCTTCTTCCGGAACATCCTTGAGTGCTCCATAGGCACTGGACTGAGTCAAGCGATAGCGAATGATGTCGCGTGCTTTGCTTCCGCGAAGCACGCCGGCCAGTATTTTCTTTCCAAATTTTCCTGGATAGTCGCGCAACACCGCATGTACGGATTCAATTTCAGAATCGCTGAACTCGTAAGAAGCACGCGCGTCGCGGTGTGTTTGACTCTTTCTTTCTCTTTCTAGAAAATCTTCGCGGCTGGCAGAGCCGTCTTCCAGGCAACAATCGCAGACACCGCAGGAAGAAATTTCTTCTCCAAAGTAGGAACAAATGTACTGTTGTCTGCACATCTGCGAATAACCAAAGTCACGAACAGGTGCCAGAAGATCTTCTCCCGCGCTCCGGCCCAGGATGAAACTCTGCGTTACAAAATCAGCATTACTAAAGAAAAGTATACAATCTGAAACCTGCCCGTCTCTTCCCGCCCGGCCGGATTCCTGATAGTACGCGTCCAGAGAAGAAGGCACCTGATAGTGCAGGACCAGGCGAACATCCAGCGCATCCATCCCCATTCCAAATGCGTTCGTGGCCACAAGTACGTTCACTTTCCCCGCGGAATAAGCATCCTGCATTTTCTCACGACCGGCACTGGTTCTGCCAGCGTGGTAGCGACCGACGCGAAAGCCATAGGAACCAAGGAATTCGAATACCTGGTCCACTTTCTTTCGAGTAGCGCAATAGATGATGCACTTGCCCGGCGCATTCTCTCTAAACTTCCTTTCTTCGAGTAGATCGAGCAGGATTCTTTGCTTCTCACGATCATTTTCTGGATGCAAAACACGGTAGTGAAGGTTAGGTCGAAAAAAACTTTTCTTGATGATCTCTGGATCATGAAGATCCAGAGACGAAATTACATCTCTGGTTACGCGCGCCGTTGCAGTTGCAGTGAGTGCGGCTACAGGAACACCAGGAATTCTCAGCTTATGAAGAGCACGATACTCCGGCCTGAAATCGTGTCCCCACTGCGAGATGCAATGAGCTTCATCTACTGCAATGAGATTCACATTCATGCGTGGAAGGATGGCAAGAAAATCTCCAGATAAAGCGCGCTCCGGCGAAACATAAAGAATCTTAACTTTCCCGGTAACGCAATGGCTGAGCACTCGCCTCTGCTCGAGTTCGTCCTGTGTGGAATTGCAGTACTCCGCGGCAACGCCGATAGCCCGCATAGAATCCGCCTGGTCCTTCATGAGCGCAATCAGCGGCGAAATGACCAGAGTCAGACCGGTTTCTCGCATAACAGCTGGAAGCTGGTAGATCAGAGATTTTCCGCCGCCGGTCGGCAGAATGACCATGACGTCTTTTCCCGAGAGGATTCCTTCGATTGCTTCCAGCTGGCCCGGACGAAATTCACTTAGCCCGAACGGGGCGAGCGCGGCGAACGCTGCGCGCTGGATAGAATTATGTCCCGGCATCTGTCCAGAATAACACTATACGCATGTTAGTCAATTCTGTTTTCTTCCTGTATGCTTCAAAGAAAGCATGCCGCGTCTTTGGCGCGGCCTCAGACGTTAGGCGTCGTTTAGCTCAACAACTTCTGAATCAACCCACGCGCCAGGGATGCTCCTGCGCCAAAGCCGGCCCCTCTAGCGGCGCTGTCTATGAATGTCCCCGCGAGTCCTGGTTGCGAAGATTCTCGCTTCTTCTGATAGTACTGAACAATGGTGTCGAGCTCTCCTAGATCCAGCCACACTCCATGATGGTCGCAGCAGTCTATCTCTGTTCCACCTGCCACTAGCACCTTCTCCATGTTATTTCCACACTTCACGCACTGAGCCATTCTGCCTCCTGTTGAATCAAAAACCGCCTGAGTGACGACGCACTCAAATTTGCTGGACCGCAGTTTATACATCGTAAGATGCAAGCCATGATCCGTTATTCGCCAGTCCTTTTTGCTCTACTTGCTCTTTTACAGCAACCACTCCATTCAGAAAATTCAGGGCACTCTGTTCGCAACTCGTCATTCTTGCCCGCAGAGCCCTTTGTTTTGAATTTTTTGTATTTCCCATCTCCCAGGAATTGGACCTGGAATTATGCACCGGTAGACGGAAATCACACTCTGGTGTTTAGCCTGCCCAAAAATGAAAAGCTGGGAACATCCATTGCCATCCGCTTTCGCGAGGACGAAACGGGAGAGGAATTTGACAGGTTCCAAAAAGTGATGCAGGACCTGCAAAAATCCGGCGCAAAACCCCCGGAGCAGCTGCCCGCAGACATTCTGGAACAGACTGCCACGAAAAAGGATGCATTTATGGTTTATATGGCCAATGGAGACATTGAATTTCTAACATTGTATTACTTTAAAAATTATAAACAATTTGTTGCAATGAGACTCATCTTTTCTCCGAAACCTGCTCTTTCATCTGAAGAACTTTCGCAAGTCCGCGAAATGGCTTTCCAGTTCATTCAATCCGTTAAGAAAATTGAGGTGGTCAACACGATGAAGAAATCCGTCTGCGAAAAATAGAAAATCTTGTAAGGGCTCTAAAAATTGTTTGACCCGGCACGAAGGATCAGCGTCAAACCTTCATGCTCATCAAACGACTCTTAGTCGCTCTATCTTTTTTGATCCTCGCATCCAGCGCGCAAGCCCAGACTCTGCATTTCATCATCACCGCAGACACGAAGGATCCAAGCATCGGGTCAAGTGTGGCCGTGGACGTTGCGAATCTAAAAACAATGGCCGGTCAGATCGCAGATGCGACTGGTATGACGCTCAAACTGCAGCTACTGACTGGAAGCAAGTTCACTGAATCGAGCTTTGAATCCATGCTCTCAAATCTAAAGCCAGGATCCAATGACACTGTATTTTACTATAACTCAAGCCACGGGTACAGAACCTCCAGGAAATCTTCGCAGTGGCCATATATCTATGTTCCAGACTCTTCCAAAGATTGGGACCTGGGGGCGATCCATGACACACTCGCCAAAAAAGGCGCACGATTGACGATTGTAATGGGAGATCAATGCAACAGTTATTCGGATCGCGCGATGCCAAAAGACATGCCTCGAATTGGGAAAAACCCTCTCGAAAAAGGAAACTACAAGGCACTCTTTCTTAGAACAAAAGGATCCATCATCGTCACTGCTTCCAGTCCCGGCGAATACTCCTGGGGCGCGGCGCAAGGCGGAGAATACACGATCGCCTGGAGAGAAGCGCTCGCAGATGCGGTGACAGAAGACCATGCAAGCTGGAAAAAGTTACTAAACAACGCAACCCGCGTCATTCATGCAGGAACGCCGGAAAAACAAACACCGCTGTACAAAACTTATTCCCTGGTAGAAGGAATCACATCAACGACGACCAGTGAAGTGCCACCTCTTGCATCTTACACTCTAGACGGCGGCACTTTCAAAAGGCTTTCGAAAGACGACTGGGTTCTGAACTGGAACGCAAAGCAATACAACATGTCCACGTATCGCCCAGGCACAGCGCGCTACTCCTATCTATACGACAAATCAAACGATGATTGGTATTGTGTGGACGTAGTGGATGATAAACTCTGGTACTGGAGAAAGACTTCTAAAGAATGGGAAATCTGGCGTGAAATCAAAAGAGCTGAGAAACCAAATCTACTGAGCTACACTCTGGACGGCGGAACCTTTGTACAGAACTCTGCGAACCAGTGGACTCTGGACTGGAGTGGCAAGCGCTACGTAATGGCTCCCTATCGCGAGGGCACGGCGCGTTACACATATCTGTATGTAAAGGATGCAGATGATTGGTACTACGTAGATAAAACAGAAAGCAAACTCTACTACTGGGATAAAGATCAAGACGACTGGCGCATGTGGAGAACACTCAAGAAGAAAGTCGCAGACGCAGGGTCCTCCAGCTACCCGGCGCTAGCCTGCGCCACCGAAGAAGAAATGCAACTCCACAAACTCATCATGGAATACCGTGCGAAGAATGGTCTAGCTGCCATTCCGCTTTCCAAATCGCTCACTCATGTAGCGCGCACGCATGTTCGAGACCTTGCATCGAGCAAACCTGCCGGCACCTGCAATATGCACAGCTGGTCCATTGGAAACCAGGCATGGACCGGTTGCTGCTATACTCCGGATCACGCCCAGTCCAGATGCATGTGGAAGAAACCAGGAGAGCTCACGAGCTTCAAAGGGAATGGATACGAAATCGCTTATGGCACGTCCGGCTATTCTGCGACGCCCGCGGGAGCGCTGGCAGGATGGAAAAGCAGCTCAGGCCACAACAATGTGATCCTGAACAAAGACAAGTGGGGCAGTCATCCCTGGCAATCGGTCGGGGTTGGAATGTATGGGGGCTACGCAGTCGTCTGGTTTGCAGAAGAATCGGACACAGACGGCAAAGCATCCGTGTGCTCCGAATAGATTTTCGCGCCCGCTCTACAAAACGGGCCGATTCTCAGATGCGCGATCACGGCTGCTTTCTTAGAATTTCGCGGCGACTCGTTCCGATCGCAGGGCCCAGATAGCCCTTCATTTCTAAAGTTTCTATAATATTCGCAGCGCGGTTGTATCCAATGCGCATCCTTCTCTGAATGTAGCTTGTGGTTGGCTTTCCGCTTTCGAGGATGATCTTCCAGGCTTGATCCAGAAGCTCTGCATCCACGCTGCCATCGTCTTCCATGGTCTCTTCTTCTTCCTAGGTACCCAGCTCAATGAACACTGCTTCTCCGTATCTGCGGGTTTCCTGAACAATGCTTGCGATTTCTTCCTCAGTGATGAGTGGAGCCTGCACACGAGTGATGCCAGTAGAGTCCGGCGACTTATACAGCATGTCCCCACCGCCCAGAAGTGCATCCGCGCCAGCCTGATCGAGAATGATGCGAGAATCTACTTTTTGGGCCACGTGAAATGCAACACGCGCGGCAGCGTTCGCCTTGATATGAGGAGTGATCACATCCACGGATGGACGCTGTGTTGCCATAATCATATGAATTCCAACCGCACGTGCCTTTTGCGAAAGCCTCCACAGAGCATCTTCCACTTCTTTGGGAGCAATCAGCATCAGGTCTGACAACTCATCGATTACAATCACAATAAATGGAATTCTTTCTGTTTTCCCCTGAGTTTTCATGCGTTCATTGTAAGAAAGAATGTCGCGGCACTTCACTCTGGACAAATGCGCATAACGGTATTCCATTTCCTGAATGATCCACGCAAGCGCGCGCGCTGCCTGTCTGGGATCCGTAATGACTGGTAAGAGAAGGTGCGGAATACCCTCATAGAGTTTGAGCTCCACCATCTTCGGGTCAATCATGATGAAACGAACTTCTTCGGGGCTGTACTTATACAAAAGAGATGCAATGGCGGAGTTGAGATACACGGATTTACCCTGCCCGGAAGCCCCTGCGATCAGAAGATGAGGCGCCCGAGTGAGATCCAGATAGAGATTCTTTCCTGAAATATCTTTTCCAAGAACGATTCCGAGCCTGTGCTTGGAGAAGAAGTCTCTGTCTTTGCGCGCAAGCTCGCCCAGGGTTACGGTCTGGCGCACTCGATTTGGAATTTCAAGACCAACGGTTGGTTTACCTGGAAGTGGCGCTACAATGCGAACAGATGGCACGGAGAGATGCATGCGAATCTCCCCTTCGATTCCCAGAATTTTGTTCAAACGAACTCCAGAATCAAGAAGCACTTCAAACAACGTGATGATAGGACCGCGCTGCGTGCGAACCACGCTTCCAGGAATTCCGAAATCGCGAAGAACCTTTTCTAGCTTCTCTGTAGTCTCTTTTACTTCATCCGCTGCATCCTGCACGGGAATGGGGTTAGACAAATTCAGAATATCTGTGGGAAGAGAGTATCTGCCGCCGCGCCTGCGAATCGAAGGAACTCCAGTAGGAAGATACTCGAGAGTTTGCGTTGCATCATCCGTGGAGTCTTCTTCGAGCTCAGCCTCAGTCTCTTCTTCGACTTTTTCGATGGAACGCATCTGTTCGTGTGCGACGGAGGGCTCACTGAGAGATGGGTGATCCACAGAAAGCTCGCCTGCGTCCTCTGCCTCTTCTGTAGAAACAAAATCATCCACAGATTCTGTATGCGTCACTTCTTCGCTGAGAGCCGCTGGTTCCAAATTCATGATGGGAACCTGCACCAGATCGATCACAGCCGGGCCCGGGCTCAGAGAAATGCGCTCCTGCTTCATGGCTTCCGCTCTAGAAGAGATCACACTGGCCGCAGTTGGCAGGCGATCGATCCATGAGGAATTGGAAATGGGTCTGGTATTCTTTCTAAATACAAAACGAGATTGATCTGTTGTGAAATGACCATCGTAGGCCGCGCCAATGGAGTCCGTTCTCATCTGACCCACGGACGCGGAAGCGAAAATGCGCGCACTCTCGTCTGAAACGCGAGAGACGGAGGACGCGGGTGTAGAAACAAAACTTTGCTCACGACGCGGAATCTCGTGCGATTCTACAATGGATGGATACGTCGTCTGGGCGGGAGCTTGCGATTCTATTTTCCTTTCAAAGAGAGGCATGTCACCCATCGATTCTTTCTTTAAAAATTTCACGTCATCCTCCGCGGATTCTTTCGCAGATTTATTTTTGCTGAGCCAGGTGTATGCGAGTCCTGCAAGCCCCGCCATGCCTGCGAGACCGGCAGCGCTGATGCCGCCTCCCGACTCCGGTTTTTCAGGACGATTCTCAAGCTTCGTATACAGACTCGCAATCAACCTGCCTGCCTGTTGCATGGTCGCGCCAGTGGAAAGGAGTGTGGCAGGAATAAAAACGCCGAACGATACAATGAAGCCGCCCCATCTTCCAAACGCGAACGATAGCATGCCGCCTAACGTCTCACCAATCCATCCGGTGGTAGAAAGCTGAGAAAGAAGTCCGATCCAGATCGCCGCCGTGACAGAAAGCACAATCATGCTGGTAAGCCGCACGAAAGGCTCCACCAGCTCTCCGCGATAGAGCGCGAAACCTCCCATATAGAGAAGACAAACTGGAACAATGAATGCAGTGCGGCCCAGGAGAAAGAACAAGAACGAAGAAGTGTAAGTCCCGACTCGACCGATCAGATTTCCAGTGGGCGCAGAGTTCTCCGTATACGTGGCCAGGGAAAAAAACAAAAGGATTCCCAGGAGGAAAATGAGAAACGATCCCGCATCCCCCAGGTTTTTGCGCGCCATGCCTTATTTTCGGCGTTTCTGCGGCAGATTGTTTCTATTTTTGCGCCCCGGAATGGAGCGAGAGAGCGAATAGGCCGTCGGCCAGGGCCCTGCTTCAGGCCAGGCCAGTGCTTCCAAAACCGCCTGCACCCCGACTGGTGCCAGTGAGCGATTCTACTGAAATCTCTTCGAAATCAGCCCTTTCCCATTTTTCCACGAGGAACTGTGCGATTCTATCCCCGGATCGAATGGTAAAAGGATCCTGCCCCAGGTTGGCCAGAATCACCTGCAGTTCTCCTCGGTAGTCCCAGTCAATGGTAGCGGGAGAATTGAGTAGAGTGATGCCATTCTTCAGCGCCAGGCCGGACCTCGGGCGAAGAGTTACGAAATAGCCTTCTGGAATGTCCAGGAAAATGCCTGTAGGAACGAGCATCCTTTGCCCCGGTGCGATGATGATTTCAGTGTCTGGTGGAAGAAGCGCGCAAACGTCATAGCCTGCCGCGCCGTCTGTAGAACGCGCGGGAATGCGCGCGCCCTGTTTCAGTGCGATGCGAATGCGAGCCACAGGCGATTACCTGTGATCGCGTCCGCCGCCTCTCGAACCGCCGCCGCCACGAGGACCGCCGCGTCCGCGATCGCCACCGCGAGGTGGACCACGATGGCCGCGATCTCCGCCATATCCGCCGCGATCACGATCTCCGCGGTCTCCTCCGCGATCGCCACCACCTTCTCCTTCATCATAACGAGAAGGACGAGTGTTTCCAGCGCCTACCAGGTCTTTTCTACCCAGTTCAATTTTGCCCTGACGATCTACGCCTGTGACTACCACTTCTACCATGTCGCCTTCGTTCATCACGTCGCGCACAGAGTTAATGCGAGTAGGAGCCATTTTGGAAATGTGAAGGAGTCCTTCTTTGCCTGGAAGGATTTCAATGAATGCACCAAAATCAGCGATTCGTTTTACAGTGCCGTTGAATTGCGCACCTGGCTCCACGTCTGCGAAGAGATCCATGATGAGCTTTTTGGCATACTCGTTTGCTTCTCCGCCGGAAGATGCAATGGTAACGGTTCCGCTGTCTTCTACATTGATTTCTGATTTTGATTTTTCGATGATCGCACGGATTACTTTTCCGCCCGGACCAATCAGTTCACCAATTCTTTCTGGATCAATCTGGATGGTTGTGATGCGAGGTGCATTGACAGAAACGCTCGAGCGCGCTTCTGCAAGAGCCTTGTTCATGATTCCAAGAATGTGAGCGCGGCCCTTGGTTGCCTGCTCAATGGCAGAATCGAGAATATCCAGAGTCACACCTGTGAGTTTGATATCGAGCTGGAATGCAGTGATTCCTTTTTCAGTTCCCGCAACTTTGAAGTCCATATCGCCAAAGTGATCTTCTAGACCTGCAATGTCAGAGAGAACTACGAAATCGTCTTTATCTCCTAGAATGAGTCCCATGGCGATGCCGGACACACCGCGCGGTATGGGAACACCCGCTGCCATCAAAGCTAAAGATCCGGAGCATACGGATGCCATAGAAGAGGAGCCGTTCGATTCCAGGATTTCCGATACAGTACGAATCACGTACGGGAATGTTTCCTGTTTAGGCACCATCACTTTCAAAGCGCGCTCTGCCAGGTTTCCATGACCGATTTCGCGGCGGCCTGGACCTGAGTAGCGTTTCACTTCGCCTGTAGAGAAAGGCGGAAAGTTGTAATGAAGCATGAACTGTTTGCTCTGGAGGCCACTCAGGTTTTCGTATTTCTGAGCGTCGTTTCCTGTTCCCAGAGTCACAACACCGAGGGACTGGGTCTGTCCGCGAGTAAACACTGCAGATCCGTGAACAGATGGGAGAACATCGAGTTCAACGGAAATATCGCGAATCTCATCGAGCTTGCGGCCATCGTAACGGATTCCTTTTTTGAAAATGCCGTCGCGAACGACTTCATATTCGAGCAAATACAGATGTTCTTTGATTTCTTTGAGTGAATTGGCTATGCTCTTTTCGTCTTTTCCTTCTGCGCGAAGCTTTGCTTCGAAATGAGCTTTGGTATCTTTGATGACTGCATCGATTTCGTTCTGTCTGTTCAGCTTGTCTTTTGTGCTGTTTGCCGCAGCCATCTTGTCTGTAGCAAAAGCGTAGACTTCTTTTTTCAGTTCCAGATCAGGCAGGCGAAGCTTGATATCGCGCTTTGTGCGATTGACTTTCTTTGCCATTGCTTCCTGGAGCTTGATCTTTTCTTTGATAGACTTGTGTCCAAATGCAATTGCATCCAGGATGTCTTGCTTGGAATATTCTTCGCACACACCTTCAATCATCACAATGTGAGTGAGAGATCCGGCCACTGTCAGCTCTATGTCTGACTTCGCAAGAAGTGAAGGACCCGGATCTGCAACAAACTGCCCGTCTACACGGCCAACAACTGCAGCTGCAATGGGACCATGAAATGGAATGTCTGAAGTGTGAATGGCGGCAGACGCCGCAGTGACTGCGTGGCCTTCTACTGCAATGTCTGGATCCGCAGAAAGTACAGTTACGAATACTTGAACTTCTGCAAAGAATCCTTCCGGGAACAAAGGACGAATTGGACGATCGATGATACGAGAGATGAGTGTTTCATGCTCTTGAGGACGAGTTTCGCGTTTGAAGTAGCCACCTGGAAATCTTCCGGCTGCATACGTCTTCTCGCGATATTCAACAGTCAGAGGAAAGAAATCCTGGCCTTCTTTTGCTTCTGATTCTCCGCAGACAGTGGCAAGCAACACCAGGTTGCCTGCGCGATAAACAATGGCGCCGTCTGCTTGTTTGGCCCAATTGCCGGTTTCGAGTGATACTTTTTTGCCATCAATTGTGGCTTCTTCTTTGAACATAGATTTTCCTCCCGAGAGTTACAGGCGGGGCGATGAGAAGCTCGGCTGGATTATTTCCGCAGGCCGAGCTTGTTGATTAGATCTTTGTACTTGTCTTGATCCCTGCCTTTCAGGTATTCAAGCAGGCGTCTTCTTTGACCAACGAGCATCAGGAGCCCTCTGCGCGATGCATGGTCCCGAGTGTTGATTTTAAAGTGATCGGTGAGCGCCTTGATGCGCTCGGAAAGGAGTGCAATCTGCACCTCAGTGGAACCCGTGTCGCGTTCGTTCTTGCCGAATTCGCGGATCAGGGTCTTTGTACGGTCCTTTTTTTCCTGTAACTCTGTCATTTCTCTTCTTTACTCTCTGGTTTGGGCCAATCTCTGGACCCTGGCCCTCAGGGAAAGCAAAATCCGGCGAACTCTAGCGAACAAAGCGAATTGCAGCCATGATCATCCCGGTTTGGGCCGCAAGCAGTCCCGAAACCCACAAAATCATCCATTTCAAAGTTTCGCTCTTTGCGCGGTGAATCTCCACTTTGATTTCCGCTTTCACCCGCGTTTCGGTCTCCGCCAGATCGCGCTTGCCGGCGATCTGGTGATCCATCAGATCCCCGAAAACAGAAGCTATTTCCCGAGCTGCCCGGGTGTCCACCCGCGCGTGCCTGAGCCTTTCATAGATTTGAAGAGAATTCAGCATGATTTCTTGCATTCAGAGAATTCTAAAGTCGCGGTGCGACAAGCCTTTTAGGCATCCTATTTGCCGAACCGCCAGGACTTCCGTGTTCGTTTCCGATCCCAGCTCTACTGGAACGGCCTCAATTCCTTCTTTTCGAGAAAAATCCCGGGAGAAAGCTTCCAATCAGCATGCTCCGGATGGTGCAGAGTTCGCTTCACGACAAAATCAAAGAGAAGAGGATTGAATTTATAGATTTCATTGAGACTCTCTCTTTCCTCGGTACTGATGAATCCGTTCTGCATGAGTGCCTTTGTTCGAATGACAATGTTGATCGCAGGCAGAGGGTAATCACTTCCGTTCACGAGGCGATCATGCATTTCAGGATGAGCAAGAATGTATTTCAAAGGCTCCGGTTCGGGATGAGATCCAAGACGATTGAACTGAGTCATCGCAGATATGTCAGCGAATAATCGCCCGGTATATTTTTTCTCGCTGAATAGACGCACGAACAAATCAAAATTGGAAACGAGCGGATGACCGGGCGCATCCAGATCCTGCGCCTGGCCCAGGCTCGCACAATGTGCAACAATCACTTTGACTCCTGCATCGAGTGGCGCGCGAAGATAAAGAGGATTCCCCAGCTCCTGATATTCCTGCGCGTCTACTGCACGCTCTTCTCCTGCATGCGAGAGAAGAATCATATCGTACTTCTTCATCATCGCATAGAAGGGTTTGTAGGATGGATCATCCGGATGAATTCCCATTGCATTGGGCAGCCATTTCACTACGCGAGCGCCTTTCTTTGCCACTCTCTCTAGCTCGACGAGCGCATCTTTTCGCGCTGGATGAACAGACACCGCAGGAACCAGAAACCTGGAACGAGAGGCAACCTGCATGCTATAATCATTGGATACGTAAAAATCAGTACTTTCCGAATCCACCTCTCCCTGCTCTGTGTAATGTTTATCAAAAGCAAGAATCAAAAATCGGCCGTGCTCTTCCATGTTGTCGATCAAAGCAAGGAGCCTTTCTACATACTGCTCGTCCGTTCGAGTGAGATCTGTCACGCCAGCGGCAGAAACGTACACTTTGAAACGCATTCTTTTGATTGGATGAAGAGATGAATAAAAGTTAGGATTGATAAAGCATTCTTTGCAAGTGGTTCCGGTAGAAACAATGTGGAGATGATAGTCCATCAACTTCTTCGCATCCAAATCCGAAAACGCGAGGCGAATGAGTTCCTGAGCACGTGGACTCAGACTGGAGTACTTGCTGCCCTCTTTGAAATCGTGCGCTCCTCCAATGCATCGGCTAAGACAGGAGGGAGAGCCAAACCATAGAATGCCAATCGAAAGTGCCAGGAGAATGCGTCGCACGGCGTTCGATGACACGAGCCCAAAAATGTGTCAAGCCACAACAATCGATTCCCGGCCCGCGGAAACTTACTTCATGCGACGAAACGCAATCATCGCAATGTCGTCTTTCTGCTCGGATGGCCCGGGCACAAAGATCTTCTTGCCTGTGAATTCCTCCGCCGCTTTCGCAATCATTTCCAGAAGAATCACCGGCTTCTTGCGGCCGTTTTCGCGCAGGATGTCCTTCACTCGAAGAAGTCCAAATTCTTCTCCGGCAGCGTTCATTCCTTCATTGAGTCCGTCCGTGTATTGAAAGAACAAATCTCCCTGGGAAAGTTTAATAGTCTGCGTGGTGACCGCAGTTGCGAACAAATCAGAATCCACTGCTCCCAGTGGCAACGAGGTGCTCTCAAATTCCTCGATGGCGCCAGAACTGTATTTGTAGATGAAGGACTTATTATGCCCGCAGTTCACAGCTTCGATTGTGTGTTTATCCCGATCGTACAGTCCTAGAAACATAGTGATGAACATATGAGAAGGAGTTTCCTCAAACATTCTCGCGTTCAAATCCAACACAATTTTTCGCAAGTCGCGCGTGCGCTTTACGGCTGCGCGAAGATACGACCGAAGCATGGTCATTACGATCGCAGGTCCAGATCCGTGGCTTGAAACATCGGCGATGCAGAACACCATACTCGCAGGCCCCGCCTCCATCAGATCAAAGTAATCTCCGCCCACCCCCATCATTGCTTTATAAAAAGTGCCAAAGGAGAGGGCTTCCGCCATATTGTCCGGCATCCTGTCTGGGAGAAGACGGCGCTGGATTTCTTCTGCAGCGGACATTTCGCCTCGCATCGCTTCGCGCTCGCGAAGACCGTCCACCATCTGGTTGAGTGAACGAGCTAGATCCGTTACCTCATCAGACCCGCGTGTTTCAAATGTGACGGCCAGATTTCCGACTCCTACCTGTCGTGCGCCAGAAATGATTTCTTGAATCCTTCGCACCAGAAACGCACTCAACAGCATGGCCACAAAAAAGATGCGAAGTCCAAACGCAAGAGCTGTATCCAGAATTCTGTCTCTTTCCTGCGCTCTGTCTTCTTGAAATTTAGCCGGATCCACAAAGATGCGCACAAATCCCGCGGACTCTTCTCTGAGTGCCTGAGAAGCAAGATCGTCTATCGGCGTTGTGTCGATCGTAATCATCCGCTCCAGTGCATTTCTTCTGTTAAAGAGAAGATGCTCTCCCGCTCCTGCATAGGGATAGTATACCTCTACGCCGCCGTCTAAAATCCACTTTCGCATGTAATTGTAACGATTTTCAAACTGAGTTCTCCAGTCTTCGCGTCCAGAATAACCGCGCGCATACGATGAGTAGTCAAAGCGGATGAACAAATTTGCATCGAGCACGGCGCCTCTGAGATTTTTGACCGCATCCTCGAGTGCACCCCGCGATTCCTCATCATCTGCCGAGATTCGCTTGAGTGCGCGCACAGATGCATCCTGTCTTTCTCGCAGGAGTGCCGCATACGCGTCGGAGAGTTTCTTATATTCGGCGTCATAAGCAGGAAGAACAGGAGTCTCCTGAGACACTAGCGCGTCTTCGCGCGCGAGGACCTTCTGTCCTGCGTCCTTCAACGCAACGCAGTATTTACGGTCCAGTGCAATGAGTGAAGTCAGCTTGCGAGTGCCTGCGGCGGACAAAAGAGCTCTACCGCGAAAGCCGATCTCTTCGTTCCTTGCGATGGCACTCGTAAATGCAAGAAACTTGTGTCCGTCTGCCTGAACCTCACTCGACTGGATTGTGTACAGAGCGGAAACAGGTGGGTCCGCGTTGAGTGTGAGTTTGTTGATCCATGCATCGTTGTAGGTGTCACTGATTGCCTGTGTGTCTGCGCCTGCTCCAGCCGCGCGAATCTGGCCTGCCGAATCCAGTGCCTGAATGCGAAACACGCGTCTGTCCAGTCCTGTCAAAGACTTCAGATACACTTCACCAAAGTTTTGCTGCAAGAGGAGCCGATTCTCCAAATACCGCGCATAGTCCGCAAACTCAGGAGTTCCTTTTTTCAAAGCAGCCGATCTAGAAAGACTGATCCACTCGTCTCCCTTCTTCTCGAGAATATCCGGCAAAAGACTCCTGATTCTAGATTCTGCCGTTTTGAAATAGTCCTCATTGAAAACAAAACGTGCTTTGAGCCCGCCTTTGCCCGCAAGCTTAGAATCCAGATTCTCATTCACGAATCGAGCTTCTGAAAGTCGAACCATGTTCTTTTGAAAATGTGCTGATTCTGTAACGAGCTTTCGCACAGGAAGAAAGTACGGAGATGTTTCTCTCTGGACTCTCACTTCGAACAAACGTTCCTGTTCTCGCGAAACGGCCGCCAGCAGCACAGAAACGACGATCAAAAGAACGACGCCAGTGAACAACGTTATGCGCGCACGCAATCCCATCAGGTGGCCGCCTTGAACATGGTGAGAATGTTCCCGCCGCCCGGGCGAGCAGAGTGCGTTGTTTTCATAATCGTAGTGTAGAGATGAATGCCAAGGCCGTGATTCTTTCCTGACTCTGCATGTCCCGCGAGGTCCGGACTCACAGCTTTCAGAGGATCAAAGAGAGGTGCCCGGTCGAGCAGAGTAAATTCGAAGCCATCACCCTTTCTGTCCATTTTGAGTTCGATTGGCTTATTCTGGTCTTGCGCATAACCGTGAGTGATCACATTCACAAACGCTTCGTCCAGAGCGAGTATGACGCGATTCTTTTCGATTTCTCCCAGGTCTGTGGAAACAAAATCGTCAATGACTGCGCGAAATCGGTCCAGTTCTTCCAGCGCGCTCTTGAACTCGTGGACCGCGGCTGCCATTTCAAAAATCCTTCAGAGCGTCTTGTACAGTGCCAAACATCGGAAACAGGAGAGTGAATTTTAGAAGATCAAACACATCTTTCACTTGAGGCTTCACACAGGCCAGCCGGATCATCCCTCCTGCTTTGCGTGCTTCCGCTTGATTCGCATTGAGGATGCCCAGTCCCGCAGAAGAAATGTACGTGAGACCGTCCAGGTCAAGAACCACTTTTGTTTTCCCAGAACCAATCAGTGCTTTTAGTTGATCGTTTGCTGCCGGTGCCGATTGTGCATCCAGTTTTCCTACCATCTTCAGTACAGTTACGGAGCCTGCCGCCTGTGATGTAATTTGTAAGTCCACGTTATTCTCCTTTCTTCAATTCTTCCCACAGACCTTTCTGCGAAATGATTTCGTATAACTTTCCTTCCATCCTGTCTATTTCCATGTGATAAGGAACTTCCGGATTTCCCTGGAAGATGTGGGCGTATTTGCGAATTCCGCGAATTGCTTTTTTAATGTCTCCCTGACTGATTCCGGCAACTACATCGTAATGTAGATGAATGGCCATGAACTGGTTGAGTTCTGCGCGAAATCCTGGAACGCGCGTATCAAAGGCCTTGATTAGATCACGGACAATGGAAAGATTCTGATCCTGACTTTCCGCGTTTTGAACCATGTACCTGGCGATGAGCTTTCTGCACGCAGGAAGGTCATCTCTGCGATGAGCAATCTGAATTTTATTGAAGAGAATGGCCGCTTCCTGTTTTACTATGACCTGCTGTTCTGTTTTACCCAGATCCACGGGCGCGAATGCTTTTTTGAAATCCTCTTTGCTCATGGATGAGAGAGCATCCGTGAACAGGTTTGTGTTTTTTGTTTCAGACTCTTTCTGAAATTTCTCAAGAGGCCTGTCCAGAATCAGTGCGAAGTCAATTGCCTCCGGTGCGGTCGAAACAGGTGTATGAGCAAGCATCATATCCAGAAAGAAGATCGTGCAGTCTCCTACTGCAGAAAGAGTCTCGTTGAGCGCCTGCGAAATGAGACGCTTGCAATGAGGTGCCACAGTGTGAACAGCAGAAGGATCCATGGACGCAGCTTTGATGCGAACGAGCATCTTCTTTGTAGAGTCAACCGCAGCGTTTCGCTTCCAGCCTGCTTCATCGAGTGGGTGCACCAGATACGTTGTGAATGCGCGCCTCCCGGAAAGAGCAAGGAGCCGCACCGTTTTGGCGAACGACTCAGCCGCCGCAACCGGGACTTTGTGCAAACCCGTTTCGAGCATCACTCAGAATCCGATTTCGATAATTTGTTCACAAGGAAGTTGTACAGGCTTCCGAATCCGAGTGCAAAGACAAGGGAATCGGTGGCAGCGTAGAACAAGTCAAACATAGAACCAAGAGCCTGCTCGCCCAGGGTCAAATCAGAATGATTGGCTCCGTATGGATTGGGATGAATGGACTGAAATGCGCTCATGAAGTCGGAGCCAAAGCTGCTCGAGAGGCGAGTCCAGATGGTGAGAATCAAGATTAAAAGCGAAAAGATAGTAGTGAGGCTGATGGAAAAAGCACGCAGATGGATTCTCATACGCTTCGACATCAAGACGCGCCCGCAGTTGAGTCAAGCCCATTTGGATCTTTAAAAATGTGACAGGCGCTCCAGGGAGTGTCTATCTCAAGCGCGACGCCCTGCGCGCAGAAGGGAAAAGAAAAAAGGATAGATCTCCTGGACCAACAAGCCATGCGATGGGCATGCGAAGGAAAGCACGCGCCACTCTGTGCATTGCCTTTGTTCTTGCGTCGGCGTGCAGCCGTTACCCCGCGCCCACGTACATGGCGATGGCCTTACTCGCACCACCCGCGGCATCAAAACGACTATTCACTACTACTACTGTGACTCTCGGTTCCATCGCCGGAGTGGCGGGTGCAGATTCGATTTGTGCATCTGATACAGCACGTCCTACGGCCGCGGTTTACAAAGCCTTGATCGTGGACAGCGTGGGCAATCGCCGGGCCTGCGCGACTTCGAACTGCTCAGGCGGAATCTCAGAAAATATTTCCTGGGTTCTCAGACCAAATCAGGCCTACGTTCGAGCGGACGGCAGCACTCCTGTCATGCAGACCAATTCTGCGGGCATATTTGATTTCAATTTGGGAAACCTCACCAATTCCATCGACGGAACCACAAATCGATTCTGGACCGGACTGGCAACTGATTGGACTGTAGCGGCGGCTACCCACTGCTCAGACTGGACATCGAGTTCCGGAGTGGTCAATGGGGAAAGGGGATTCCCAAACAATGTCACGGCCGCTGCCATTTCCTCTGGAGCAGTCGCATGCAATGCAGCGCGCGCCATTCTTTGTGTGGAGCAGTGATTTCGCACTCCGCGCCCGGAAAAGGAACCCGGCCTCAGCCTTTCATGATTCGCCGCACGCGATAGAGCCCGTAGTCCAGGACTTCTGCCCATGCAACCGGGAGGCCATCTGCACCCACGATCCAGGCGAACTGACTTCCGGATGGCATCTGTAACCTGGGGGTTTGTCCGAACAACAAACTGCGAACCTCTGCGTCGCTTGCTTTCACGCGCGGCCAGGTAAGAACTTCATGAGGAGGGCGAATGCGCACTTCTTCTCCGGAACGCCAGCAATCTTCATTGAGCAAAAAAGAACCGATGGCACTTCTTCTGAGTCCGGCCAGGTGCACAGGAAATTGAAACTCTTCTCCTAGATCGCGCGCGATAGAACGAATGTATGTGCCGCCAGAAACGCTGAAGTCTGCTGTGACCTGGTAGCCTGAGTGCGAAGTGAGGGATGCTGAATAAATGGTTACTTTTCGCGCAGGTGGAAGTTCCTTCACACCGGCCCGAGCATGATCCGAATATCTTTTTCCCTGTTTCTTCAAAGCAGAATACAATGGAGGAGTCTGTTCTGTTGTGTGGATTTGATTTTCAATCCATTCGCGAATCTGATCCAGATGTTGTGAAACAAAGGAGATGGATTCATCTTCGCCTCTTTCTTCGAGCACGCTTCCTTCTGGATCATGCGTCTCTGTGCTCTTGCCAAATGAAAAGATGGCCGAATAACGTTTGTCCGCATGCAAAAAGAAATCGCATAAACACGTAGAGCGCCCGACGACAAGAAGCATCAGACCTTCCGCAAAACGATCGAGAGTTCCAGTGTGACCTACTTTGTCTGCGTGAATGGTTCTTTTGAGTCTGCCTACGATTTCAGCAGAACCCATCCCTGGCGGTTTCCAGGCTGGAACAAAACCGCCGATCACTCTTCCGCCTCGTCATCCTTGCCGGACTCCTGCGATACAGAAGACGGCGGCTTCGTACTTTCTAATTTTTCTAAAATGCGATCCCCTTCCTTGATGCTATTGTCTACGCGAAAGGAAAAGCGCGGAGTAGAACGAAGGTGAAGATCGCGACTGATCTGTGATTGTAGCTGGCCCGCCAGACGATTGAGAGTCTGCATGGTCATGCGATTGTCTTCCGGATCCCCGAATGGAGAAACATGAAAGATGACTTCTGACATGTCTGTTTTCAATTCAACGCGCGTAACAGAAACAAGACCTATCCCATCTCCCGTCCGACTGCGTCTTTGAATCGCAAGAGCCATCTCGCGAAGAAGCGATGACTCCAGTTTCTTTTGGCGAATTTCTTTCATGAAAGAATCGGGCCCGTTTGCTTAGAGCTTACGGGCGATTTCTTTGATCTCGAACGATTCAATGATATCCTTTTCACGAATGTCATTGTAACCTTCGATGGCAATCCCGCATTCGAATCCTTCCGCAACTTCGGGCACGTCGTCTTTGACGCGTCTTAGACTGCGAAGAGATCCAGTGTAGATCACCACACCGTCGCGAATCAGGCGCACTTTGTTTGCTTTGCGGACTTTGCCCTGGACAACCATGCAACCTGCAATGTTACCCATACGCGAAATCTTGAAGACTGTACGAATTTCCGCACGGCCAGAAACCTCTTCCACTTTGTCCGGCTCAAGAAGGCCTTCCATCGCGGCTTTCACTTCATCAATTACGTTGTAAATGATGTTGTAGTATTTGATTTCTACGAGGCTCTTCTCTGCAAGCTCTGCTGCGCGCGGTGTAGCGCGCACCTGAAAGCCGACGATCAGTGCATTGGAGGCAGAAGCCAGTGTTACGTCCGATTCGGAAATCGCACCGGTTGCACCAAAGATCACGCGAACTTTCACATCGTCTGTGGAAAGTTTGAGGAGACCGTCGCGAATTGCTTCCACGGAACCCTGCACGTCTGCTTTGATGATGACTTTAACTTCCTTGTGATCCTGAATCCAGGTCTTGAGATCTCCCAGAGTAGGCTGCACCCGAGTGACTGCGTCTGAAATTTGTTTGAAATGCTGGCGTTTAGATGCGATCTCGCGACCATACTTTTCGCTCACAACGGATGTGAACGGATCACCTGCTTCTGGAACACCGTCGATACCACTGATTTCAATCGGAGTGGCAGGACCGGCTTCCGTAAGTCTGTGACCAAAGCTGTCGAACATCGCACGCACGCGGCCTGAGAAAACCCCAACCACGTACGGATCGCCTTCGCGCAGTGTTCCATTTTGAATGAGAACTGTAGCGACCGGACCTTTGCCCGGATCGACTCTTGCCTCTACTACACGACCTACACCGCGAATAGAAGGATTCGCAGTCAGACCCATGACATCTGCCTGAAGTAGAATCATGTCGAGCAGGTGTTCAATTCCAATGTTTTGCTTGGCTGAGATTTCGCAGAAGATCGTCTGACCGCCCCAGTCTTCTGACTGCAGATTGTGCACACTGAGTGCCTGCTTCACGCGATCTACATTTGCGCCGGGCAAGTCGATCTTGTTGACAGCAACGATGATGGGCACTTTGGCTTCTTGCGCGTGAGTGATGGCTTCTACAGTTTGCTCTTTTACGCCATCATCTGCTGCGACAACCAGTACAACCAGGTCAGTTACAGCCGCACCACGAGCACGCATGGCAGTGAACGCTTCGTGACCAGGAGTATCCAGGAAAGTAATCTTCTTACCGCTTGCCGTTGTGACCTGATACGCACCGATGTGCTGCGTGATCGCTCCGGCTTCTGTGGCCACGACGTTGGTCTTGCGAATTGTATCGAGTAGTTTTGTTTTACCATGGTCTACGTGACCCATGATTGTAACCACAGGAGGACGAGGCTGGTGATCTGATTCGCTGTCTGCTTCCGCTTGAATTACAGTTTCTTCATAGAGAGAAACAACTTTTACTTCGCATCCGAATTCAGCTGCCAGAAGAGTTGCAGTATCCGCGTCGATGACTTTGTTGATGGTCACCATCTCTCCCATTTTCATGAGGCGGCTGATTACATCTCCAGGCTTGAGGTTGAGCTTCTTTGCAAGCTCACCCACCTGGATCGATTCCATGATTTCAATTTGCTTGGGCACAGTCGTACCGGACTGCGCCTGTTTCTTTTTCTCCATCTGGCTGTAGAGTTTGCGAATTCTCTGTTCTGCTTCTTCGCGCTTTCTACGTTCTGGAGAAACCGGGCCCGTGCGACGGGGAGCCGGTGGACCTTTTCTGGCAGCTGGTTGTGCTGCAGGTCCGCCAGTCTGTGCTTTGCGTACAGTTTCTAAAAGTGCATCAAATGGAGTTCCGCCGCGTACAGGCTGCCTTTGGCCGCCTGGTCCGCCAGATCTAGGATTGTTTCCCTGGTAGCCCGAACCCTGTCTTTGGCCGCCTGGTCCACCAGTCCTGGGATTGTTTCCCTGATAGCCTGATCCTTGCGGGCGAGGATTGTTTCCCTGGTAACCGGATCCTTGCGGACGAGGATTGTTTCCCTGATAGCCTGATCCTTGCGGACGAGGATTGTTTCCCTGGTAGCCTGATCCCTGCGGACGAGGATTGTTTCCCTGGTAACCGGATCCTTGCGGACGAGGTGGACGATCCTGATATCCTCCCTGAGGACGAGGAGGACGATCCTGTCCCTGAGGTTGTCTGGGCGGCGAAGATTGCGATGAGGAAGATGGAGTGTTCCCTGACGCCGGGCGTTCCTGAGGTTGCCTGGGCTGAGGTGGCGCGGATGGCTGGGAAGAAGTGGTGCTCGGGGCCTGGCTTTGAGGGCGCGATTCCGCCTTCTTTGGCTCCGCTTTGTTCGAGAAAGTATCAGAAATATCACGAGCCTTCTGGCCTTCTACCAGTGGCTTCTTGATCGTGATTTTCTTCTTGGCCGGCTGGCTCTTGTTATCTGACATTTACTCGGTTACCTCTACTGCTTCTGACACAACCTTCTGCACGTGACGGGCAGTGGCCGGACCAAGAATCTTACCAAGATCCTCGATATCTGCTTCCACCAGTTGCTCTACACTCTTAATACCTGCCGCTTCCAGAAGCGATTGGATGCGTGAGGAAAGATCAGGCAGCTCTGAAAGGGGGGTGTATTCCTCTTCTGGCTCGGGCTGTGCCTGGCTGAACAACTGTTCCAGCCTGGCTCTGGCCTCTGGAGATGCCATCTCTTCGTTGAACTGAGAAAGCGTTTTCACGGTCAGCTTATAACCTGTAAGCTGGGATGCAAGCCTTACATTCTGCCCACCATTGCCGATCGCCTTGCTTTGCTGATCGTCTGGAACAAGAACCAGAGCTTCGCGGGTGTTCGCATCCGCTCTCACTTCTGTGACCACAGCAGGAGACATAGCGCTTGCGATGATGTCAGCGGGGCTTCCGTTGTCGTTTACGATGTCGATTCTCTCGTTTCCAAGCTCTCGCACCACGGATTGAATGCGAACTCCGCGAACGCCAACGCATGCGCCCACTGGATCCACATCCATACGATTGGATTTCACAAGAATCTTCGTGCGATAGCCGGAATACCTGGCGATGCCAGTGATCTCAACTACGCCGTCATAGATTTCCGGGATCTCCATTTCGAATAGTTTCTTAACAAACTCACCTGAACCGCGAGAAAGAGTTACAAACGGACCCGGCTCACGCGTTTTTTCGCGACGCAGTTCTACCAGTTTGATGACTGCTTTTACACGATCTCCTGGACGAAACTTTTCGTTCGGGATTTGCTCACGACGAGGCATGACTCCCTCGATTTTGCCGAGGTCCACATACATCAGGTCCTTATCGCGCCAGCGAAGGAAGTAACCATTTACGAGTTCGTTTTCTTTTGCCTTGAATTCATTGTATAAGATTTCGCGTTCGAGCTCTTTGAGGCGCTGTAGTAAGATCTGACGAACATTGGTTGCACCGATGCGCGAGAATTCAAAAGGATTCTCAGTGACAGATAGAATGTCTCCCTCTTTGATTCCTGGTTCGATCTTTGCCGCTTCTTCTGGAGAAATTTCTTGCGCTGTGTTCAGTACAGGTTTGACTACCTTGCGACGGCAGATCACCGCGATTTCTGGTTTTTCGCGATCCAGAATCACTTCGAGGTTCGCGTCCAGGCCGTACTTCTTCTGATACGCTGTGATGAGACTGCCTTTGAATACTTCCACCACTTCGTCGCGCGAAAGTCCCTTCTCTGTTGCAATCTCTGTGAGAAGATCAAAGAATGCTTTGATATCAGGTTCTTGATTCGTTTTCTTTTTCGTAGCTCTTGCCATATTCAAAAATCCAGAAATAGATTCGCTTTTCGAATCTTCGACTCTTCGAGTCGAAGTTCTTTGAACTTCTGTTTTCTCTGCTTCCTTCTGCCTTTGAAGGCCAGAAACAAATAGAGTCCGTCTTCCCCCTTCCCGGCACTTGTCACGATCGCCGTGTCCTCTTTCCCATCTTCTTCGTAACGAAGCTTGATGGGAACTTCCTTGAACCGCAGAAGATCCTGGGGAAGCCTGAGCTCGCGCTCTGCTCCAGCCGAGGAAACCTCGAGCGTGTAGTTCTCCGCAGTGAACCCGGCTGGAACACCTGGTTCCTGCCGCTCCACTGCCTGATCGATTAGATTAGACAGCCGCTTTGAGAACTCTTCACAGTCACCGACAGAAACGGCACCCTGAGGGTGCGATAGACCGTCTAGCTCCACCTGGATGTGAAAGCCGCTTTTGACCGGGTGCATGTTCGCGCTGAAGACCGCAAGCCCCGGCCCAAGCGCCTGGGTTGCAAGTTCCCCGATCATTTTTCCGCCTGTGACCAAAGAAAAGTGGAAATTCCGCGGAGGCAGATCCCACTCTTCAATCCTGTCCAGAAAACCTGAACACTGGCCTGGCGTCAAGTCAAAGGCTGCATGACTTCCAGCTCGCAAAAAGGATTCATCCTTGCCTTGGTTGCACGAACTCCAAAAGTCGCCTCGTGCACATCCGTGTTGCAGCCTGTATCCTTCTCACACTTGCCGGGTGCGCGCGATTCCGCGTTCAAGAACTCAAACCAACGCGCGTATTCGCAGTGCCACTCCTATCTGCATTTCCTCATCTGGCAAAAGGTTCTGACGAATTCACTCGCCCCATACAAATTGCAGGGATCACATCGAGCCCGGCGATCCTCGGAAACCGCATCTTCATCCCGGATCCAACTGCGGGCATGGTGAGAATATTCAAACGAAATGCAGACACTGCAGATTCGGTCGTAGCAGACAAGCTTGAGAAAGGATCGGAAGCCACACTCATTCGAGTGCGTGCTGGAATTCCAGGGCGCGCCGTTTCAGACGATGATGAAAACGTCTTCATTGTGCTGCACGAAGGGCCTGCTCCGGATGAAAAGAACGAGCCCGAACCTCCGCCAGAGCGCAGAACCACAGACAGATTCAACGCAAATGCTTTTATGGACACGCCGGCAAGGATCGTTCATATCAAAGAAGATCAGCTGGCCGGGATTTTTGGACGAGAGGGCGGAAAAGAAGGTCCTGCGTTTGAGCGAATTCTTCGCCTCCACGCCATTGAAGGTGCCCTCTATGTCTTTCATTCTGTGGGGGGAGCGCGACAGCTTTCTGTTTACCAGAACGAAAAGAGAATCAAACAGTTTGAAAACTTTACTATCCCGGAAAACGATGCGCTGAAATACTTTACAGATATAGAGGATATGTTTCCTGCGGGCCAATCCGTAATCGTAAGCGTTGTGCTCAGAAACAAAAACACATTTGCGCCAGAAGCCAGAAGAGTGTATTCCTGGGATGGCCACACTGCAAATCTGATCTGCACGATTGATGAAGACGCAGATCAATTCATCGCCGCGCGGCCGGACGGAGGTTTCACTGTTGCAAACTCCGAAGACGGAAATCGCATGCTTCTCAAAATCTATTCTCCGTCCGGTGAATATCTAAACAACAGACTCATCGTAATGCCTGACTTCAGAAACACGTGGCGCGAAGTGACAGTGGACGCAGCCGGCAGAGTTTTCTCCAATCGCATCTACAAAGGAAGCTTCGAGGTCTATGAATGGAAATAGGCCACTCCTTACCTATGCGCAATCGCGCACTCTAGATTTAGATACAATCGCCGCCGGATTCACAGAACAGCAACTGATGGGACAGGCCGCAGTCGCGAGCGTCAACTGCCTGCTTTCGGATGGAACGCTGGATTCGCACGAAACCATTTTGATTCTCTGTGGAAAGGGAAACAACGGTGGCGACGGTTATGCAATTGCCTGGGCATTGATAGGAGCTGGATTCTCATCGCGGGTTCAGATATTTGCAGCAGAGCCGCCCTCTTCTCAATCTGCTCTTTTCTATAGAAGAATGTGCGAAAAGCATACGCCGATTCAGGATCTAACTCATTTCGCACAGAAAGCATCCGGCCCGGGCGATTTGATTCTGGAATGCCTGCTCGGGTCAGGACAGAAGGGTGATCTTCGCCCGCCTTACCTGGAATCCGCCATGGACATTGCGCGCGCGTGCAAGAGAGGAGCCACTCTCATTGCAGTGGACTGCCCCGTTGGACTCATTGAAGAAAGAACCGCTTCTTTCGGAGAGGAACTTCCTCTGCCAGACGAAGTTCATTGCTACGGGCCTATCAAACTGGCAGCTGCTCTCAACGTGTCGCTTGCTACTGGATCTCTGGTTCGCAGTCTGCCGATCGGGTTTGAGCCTGTCGAATCCAGTGCGTGGCTCTGGGACGGACCACCCGTTCAATTTCATAAATCATCTATAGATCACAAGTATTCTGCCGGGAGCGCTGCGATCCTTGGAGGCGAACCGGGAATGGAGGGCGCTGCCATTCTTGCTTCCGACTCTTTTTTTGCGGCAGGAGGTGGAATCTGTGAAGTGCTCACTACTTCTGCGGAATCCCGGTCGCGGATTCTATCCGCCAGGCCTTCTCTGATGGTTCGCACACTCGAAGAAGGAATCCATGTTCGCGCAAAGGCAATTCTGGCTGGCCCTGGAATTCTCCTGGACGATCAAAAAGCAGCTCAAATTCTGCGCATCCTTTCCTCAGTTCCAACGGACACAAGGGTGATTCTGGACGCATCTACGGCAGAGCTTGTGCGCGATTCCCGTTATCCGGCATTGCTCAAACCTGGAACCATGCTTACTCCACACGGTGGTGAATGGAAAAAGATGGGCGGTCAGCTTCCAGATTGTGTCCAGGCCTTTGAAGAATCGCAAGCTTTCGCGCGAACGCTCGGGGTTTCTGTGCTCGTCAAAGGCCCGGTCAGTGTCTTGTTTTCCGCCAAAACATGGATTCACAGTCACCCCAATCCTTCTCTTGCTGTTGCGGGTAGCGGGGATTGCCTCGGAGGAATCATTCTTTCTTCTCTCTCGAGGGGCCATGAAGTGACTGCAGGCGTTCTTTCCTCTATGGATCTATTGCACGAGGCGGTTTCTGGTCTCACTCATCCAGAGGCGCACGAATTCGCAGAAAACATTCGTCGCATTCTATCTGTTACGCGTGCGTAGCATTCGCGTTCACAGTTGCGCACCCATGAGTTGCGGCCGCCCTTCACGATCTCCAGAGAGCCAGTATGCCCGCACCTGCCAGAGATCCAATCATGCAAAAAATCATAAGCGGCGCCCACGCTTCATGCAGTGCGGACGATTCTGAGTCTTCTCCTCTCGAAGAAGAAAAAATACTGCCGAAGTACAGCACTCGAATCTCCATCACTACCTGGAAAGCAAAGCCAGTCATGGCTACGAAACTGCGCGTTGATTGCATCTGCTCCAAAAACGGAGCACGAAATGTCCAACCAAACGCAGCGATCAGTAGAAAGACTACAGACAAAAACGGCGCGATCCAGAGGGCGCTATCTTCTCCAAAAATACGACGGCGAAGAGGCGAAATGCAGGCAGCCAGGGAAACAGGAAGCAGGAACAAACACTGCGCTACAACTGCAGCCAACACTACAGAGTAGGCGCCAAATAGAAACGATTCTGTGGCCTGACCAGACGCAACACAGTTCCATACTGGAACTACAAACGCAAGAAGTGCCCCTCGGCCATGAGTGGGAAATGCGTAGCTGTGCAGCCCAAGATAAATGAGAGTCCAGATACAACCACCAATGGCGACTGGAAGAGCAAGCCAGACGGGTGCAGATTGGCCGCGAATGTATAGATAAGCCCCGGGAAGACAGGCGGATACGAATATAAAAAAACCAGTCCGACTGACTGCGTATACAATCTTCCAGAACCAGTTTTCATCCGGAAGCAACTGTCTTTTTGCTTCTGTCACTGTATCATCCAGTTCGCGCGCGCGTCACACTTGCTTTCGCAACACTTTCTTATCGAACTTCCCAACGCTGGTCTTTGGAACCGCATCAATGAAACGAATGTCGCTTAACTTTGGAATCTGCCAGTGCGCGAACTTTTCGCTCAATAGATCATGAATGCCTTTCGCATCGAGAGTGCCTTTCTTTTCCGCCGTAGCCACAACGAAAGCAACCGGAGCCTCCCCTCTGACCTCGTCTGGTCTGCCTACAACGGCAGCCTCAAGCACTCCTGCATACGACATGATGATGTTTTCCATTTCAACGCTCGAAATCCACTCTCCCCTGGTCTTGATGAGGTCTTTCTTACGATCCGTGATTTCCATAAATCCGTTGGAATCAATGGTGGCCACGTCTCCCGTGCGAAACCATCCATCCTTCGTGAACGCGGCGTTTCCATCCGGAGTCTCTGCATTGTAATAGGAAGAAGCAATCCAGGGTCCGCGCACCAGGAGCTCGCCAGAACTCGAGCCGTCCCAGGGGAGATCTTTGTTTTCATCGTCTACAATTTTCACTTCCACGAGAGGAACGGCCATCCCCTGCTTGGCGCGAACCTTGTATTTCTCGTCTTCGCTCCACGTGTCCATGTGCTTCTTCAGTCTGCTCACTGTTCCAAGCGGAGACGTCTCTGTCATACCCCACGCATGTAGAATAGAAACTCCAAACTTCTTCTCATATGCTTCAATCATGGAACGCGGCGCGGCTGATCCGCCCACCACCATGGTCTTAAGCGAAGACAGATCATGTGTCTCTTTCTGCAAATGTTGAAGCAATACATTCCAGATTGTGGGAACTCCGGCGGCAATGGTAACACGTTCTTTTTCCAGTAGCTCTGCAATTGGCTTTCCGATCAGCTGCGCTCCTGGATACACTGGCTTTGCGCCTGTGAGGCAACAGGCGAAAGGGATGCCCCAGCTCATCACATGAAACATGGGCACTACAGGCAGAATCACATCTCGATTGGAAATCGCAAGAGAGTCCGTCATGCTGATTCCCATTGCATGCAGAAAAATAGAACGATGACTGTAGAGGACTCCTTTGGGCTCTCCTGTGGTGCCGGAAGTGTAACACATTCCCGCGGCCGTGCCTTCTTCTATAGTTGGAAATTCTATAGTATCCTTACCCGCACTTAAAATGGCCTCGTAGTCCAGAGTGTTCGGAAGCGAAGCGGCCGGTTCCGCATGGAGATCGTCCATGACAATGTAGTTCTGAACTCCTTTGAAGTGAGGTTCCTGCGCTGCCAGCATTCCAGAGAGAGATTTATCCACGAAGATGAGCTTGTCTTTGGCATGGTTGACAATGTATACAAGCTGCTCCGGAAAAAGACGAATGTTCAGAGTGTGAAGGACAGCTCCCAGGGCCGGCACTGCAAAATAGATTTCCATGTGGCGATAACTGTTCCATGCGAAAGTGGCCACGCGATCTCCTGGCTTTACTCCCAGAGCGCGAAGAGCATTCATCAGTTTTATGGTGCGTGAGAAGAATTCGCCATATTTGTATCTGTGAATGGATCCATTTGCCAGGCGACTTACGATTTCTTGTTCCGGGAACATCTTCTCTGCTCGCAGGAGAATCCTGTCCACAGTGAGATTGTAGTCCATCATGAGCCCTTTCATGGGCTGAGTTTCCGACCTCGGGCGACGGGGGTCAATCCACAATTGTCAGCGCGTTTCTTCCTGCCAGGATTGCCTGAGCGCTTCCATGAATTCTTCCATGGCTGCACGGATTTGTCCGAGCATCACTCCGCGCGTGTGGATTGTCTTTTCCATTCTCGCCGCAAGTGTACGGATGAATGCAAATCTTTCCGTTCTGCTTTTCGCATCCACCTGCTCCATGGTCAGACCAAGTGCGGTGAGCTCTTCTTGAATGGAATTGGAAATCAGAATGATGGCCTCTTCGCGCGCAATTCCCAGACTTTCCAGACTGCCTGCCGCCGCCTGAACGAGTTTGAATTGTCTTGGAGTGAACCCCATGAAGTGATCATCGACTGCTCAGAGCAGGGATCAATAAAAAAATGCAACGATCAAAGAGACGTATCAGGGCGCAGTAGAACGAACAGGTGCTCGTCCAGGATCTTTCCCTGCTTGATGACGCCCTTCTTTCGAATCGATTCAAGAGTAAAACCTGACTTTTCGAGCACTCGCATGGATGGCTGATTGGTTTCAAATACTCCTGCATACAAGCGGACAAAGCCTCGGGAAAATGCTACATCGCAAAGCTGTCGAAGCGCAGAAGTTGCGATCCCCTTCCCGCGAAATGGCTTCCCGATCCAGTACCCCACTTCCGCGGTCAGACGGTGGATGTCTGTGCCTGGAATGAAACCGCATACTCCGGCAAACGCACCGTCTGTGAGGATCGCATACTCCAGAGGTGCGGGATTCAGGGAAGACCTCGAAATAAATTCCTCCGCGTTTAGTTCGCTGTACGGATGCGGAAAGAAATCCCGTACATTTACAAATATCTCGGGATCATTGGCCAGCTTTGCCAGATCCGACTTCATGGAAATTTCTAGAGCGCGCAACTCTACAGGCATGTGCCAGATCGCTCGGGGGAGAAAAAAAGCGCACATACTTTTGCAGACGCCGTCAGGCTAATCGGCACAAAATACCCAGACAATTACTTGCGCCCCAAAGTCGTCGGGCTCAGTTGACTCATGGCCTGGCATGTAGTCATCGGATTGGAAGTTCACGTTCAACTGGGAACTCGCACTAAGATTTTCGCGCGTGACGGATACGGATTTGGTTCGCCTGCAAACTCTCTGGCGGGACCGGTCACACTTGGATTGCCCGGAGTTCTACCCGTTCTCAATGAGGAAGTGCTTCGCCTCGCGGTCATTGCTGGCCTCGCACTCGAGTGCAAGATTGCAGAAATTTCCAAGTTTGATCGCAAGCATTACTTTTATCCAGATCTTCCAAAAGGTTACCAGATATCTCAGTACGATCAGCCATACGCCAAAGACGGACGTGTAACGTTTCGCAAGAAAGGAGACGAGTCCGATACCACGATCCGCATCCATCGAATTCATATGGAAGAAGATGCAGGAAAATTACTCCACGCTGTGAAGAATCGTTCCTATGTAGACCTCAACCGCGCGGGTGTACCTCTCATTGAAATTGTATCTGAGCCGGACCTGAGGAGCTCGGATGATGCCTACCACTATCTGCAGACTCTTCGCAACATTCTTCGCAGTGCCGGTGTGTCGGAATGCAGTATGGAACAGGGAAGCCTCCGCTGCGACGCGAACGTTTCCGTCCGGCCAACGGAAGATGCCCCGTTTGGAACGCGCGTAGAAATCAAGAACCTTAACTCATTTAAGGCAGTGAAAGCAGCCATCGAATACGAAATGCAGCGCCAGGAGGAACTGATCAAAGACGGCGGCAAGGTCATCCAGTCCACGGTTCTCTGGGATGCAGACAATCGTGTAACACGCCTTATGCGAACCAAAGAAGACGCAGAGGATTATCGCTATTTCCCAGACCCGGACCTGCTTCCATTTCGCATTGATCCTGCCTGGGTAGACGGACTAAAAAAAACAATGCCAGAGCTACCGGCGGCCAAGCGCGAAAGATACATGAAAGAATACGACCTGCCCGAATACGACGCAGACGTTCTCACTCGCGACCTGGACGTTGCCCGTTACTACGAAAAAGTAGTCTCTATCTGCAAAGACGGAAAGAAGTCTTCGAACTGGGTCAAAGACGAAGTTCTGGGAATCACAAACAAGAATGACATCCCAATCTCGGCTTTCGCATGCACTCCGGAACGCCTGGGTCGGATGATCCAGCTTCTAAACGAAGGCAAGATCACAGGACGAATCGCCAAGCAAGTATTTGAACATGTCTACGAAGAGAACCTGGATCCAGACAAAGTCATCGAAAAATATGGCTACAAGCCAGTGGACGTTTCTTCTCTGCCGGATATCATCAACAAGGTGCTCGACGCAAATGCAAGCGTGGTCACAGATATTCTCGCGGGCAAAGATCGCGCACGCGGTTTCCTCGTAGGTCAGGTCATGAAGGAAACCCGCGGCCAGGCTCCTGCGCAGGAAGTCAATCAGCTCATAGACGAGCTGGTAGAGAAACGCAGAACCTGATCAAATGCCGCCTATCGGTTCGTAGTGATTCGCGCTGCGAAAGGTAGATAGATCATTGAAATGGATTCCGTTTTCACGGAAGGCTGCATGCGCGGAGCGTTTCACCATCTCGCGCAAATAGAAAGGCTGGTTCACCACAAAGTGATGAATGCCGTGAGTGGATCCAAAATTAAAACAGAACAATTGCATGGGTAGAAAGTACCATGCATTGAGCACCTGGGTCTGGCGAAATACAGAGTCCACCCCTCCGTAGTAGTGCATCGTGGAAGAAAGAAAAACAAGACAGGCCTGGCGAATCACGTTTGGAATGACCCAGACTACCATCAAGAAGTCAAGAGTCGTTCGAATAGATGACATGTTCCCGGTCGCAATCAGGAGGCATTCTACGAGTATAGATCCGTAAAAAATCGGCACCATGGGGAGGCTGGCCAGGCGAATATTGAATGTCCTCATTCCAGGGATGCGCTCCACTTCCCGCCTGCGAAGAATCATATTGAGAAACCCGTCCATGATGCACAGAATGCGTTTGAAACCATAAGGCATTCCGTTTGTGATGAGTCTCTCTTCTATATCCGGTGGACTTCCAGAAACCTTGTGATGCAGAAGATGAATGCCCTTCCTCTTCCACGGAGAGATTGTGTTTGGGCGAAGGATCCAGATGAAAGCGAACATCAGATTTTGGATCCAGCGATTTCCTCTATAATAAAGATCGTGGATCAGATCGTGCTCGATTTCATGAAGGATAGAAGTAAAGAAAGCAATGAGCGGAATGACGATCCAGTAAGACAGACCTTGCAGGGCCCCCCATGCGGTGAAAAAGAATCCGCAGATCGCAAACACAAACAGAAATAGCCCGATCTGGTCCTGATACTTTAGAAAACTGACTTTCGCACGGACCCGCCGATCCGCTGCCCGGATTTCGCTTACAATGCGCGCGGCACTTTCCCGGTCCGAATGCATGATCAGAGTATGGATCGGATACGAAAAAGGGTCCAGCTTTTTTCTTCCTCTTGACCGCGGATCGTGTGGAGCCAAGAATCCGCCATGAAGACAACTGTGTTTGGTGTGGGTGCCTGGGGAACAACTCTGGCGGGAATTCTGGCTGAAAACGGACACGATGTGGTGATGTGGTCTCACGATCCAGAGATCGCGCGCACGATCAACGAGGAACATGAAAACAAAGCTCTGTTTGCAGGCGTGAAGCTATCCGATAAAATACGCGCCACCACGGACTTAAAAGAGGCATGCGTGGATAGCAAGATTGTGGTATTTGTGGTTGCGTCTCAATTTTACGCCTCCACTGTGCAGAAGGCTCATCCGTTTCTTCCCCGCGATGTAGTCATCGTTTCTGCCACAAAGGGATTGAATCCGGCAGACAACCGCAGACCATCCGAAGTGCTCATAGAGAATCTTCCGCCTGAAATGAAAACACGCGTCGCAGTATTGTCCGGGCCAAACATCGCACGCGAAATCGCGCTCAAGAAACCGGCCACCACAGTCATCGCATCTCCCAATGAAGAAATCGCAAAAGCTGCTCAAAAATTCTTCAGTACTCCTTACTTTCGCGTGTACACGAACACAGACATGGCTGCATCTGAACTGGGCGGAACTCTCAAAAACGTGATCGCCATTGCAGCCGGCATTGTGGATGGTCTGGACCTCGGAGACAATACGAAGTCTGCCCTGATGGTTCGCGGGCTTGTGGAGATCATCCGATTTGGAACTCACTTTGGCGCGAAGGCAGATTCATTTTACGGACTCGCAGGCATGGGCGATCTCATCACAACCTGCTCTTCTAAAATGAGTCGCAATCATTTCGTAGGCGAAAGTCTGGCGCAAGGAAAGACTCTCAAGGATATCCTCGCAGGGATGACTGCTGTGGCAGAAGGTGTAGAGGCGGCGCGACACGTTCATGAAATCGCACAGAGAGAAAAGATAGAAATGCCTGTGACCACTCAGGTATACAAGGTACTCTTTGAAGACAAACCTGTGAAGCAGGCCATCATGGATTTGATGACCCGCGATTTGAAGGCCGAATAAAGTCGGGGCTTAGCCCGCCATGGCCAATGCGATCATGGCGGCACCGACTGCGCGCGAAAGAACACTGCCCGCTCTGGTCTGAATGTTTCCAAGCAGCAGCCCTGCCACATGCAAGGCAGCTGTGGACGCTAGAAATCCGATCGCATAACTGATCGCAGCCGGACCTTCCGATGCATGCGCGGCGCCATGAAAGAATCCGGCAACACCCACGAGCACAAGGAAGAAACCGGAGTGCATGCGAAAGCCCGCCATCAAAAGAACACCGAAGACTGCGAGACTCAGCTGTACCAGAGGCTCAACTCCCGGAAGCGAGACGCCTGCCCAGGATGCAGAGGCACCTGAAATCATTGCCAGTAGAAACGCAGCGGGGGCGAAGAGGCGAACTTTTCCGCCCAGGCGAGAGGCTACAAAACCAACCGCAACCATCACAAGCAAATGATCCAGGCCGGTGAATGGATGCCACAGACCAGAAAGTGGACCGGCTGCATGCCCGGGATGGGCGAAAAGACCGGCCGGAACCAGGAATAAAAGTGCAATCAGTACGCGCATGGAAAACACAAAAGAGAAGGGGCGATTTCGAACAACTAAAAAGTAATTTATGCCTGGGGGCCAAAAAAAAACGTAACGGATGGCCGCTCTCATACAAATCAGCGGGCTCCACAAACAATATGGACCCAGAGTTCTCTTCGACGACGCAGAAGTAGTCATCTCAGAAGATCAAAAATTCGGTGTAATCGGACGCAATGGCGCCGGCAAATCGACTCTCTTCAATATCATCACCTCCAAAGAGGAAGCGGA
>Ga0268298_10000910_pt1 | contig 36704 bp, 39 predicted proteins | sample WWTPWeurt_MetaG_FD_194462 | JGI IMG/M metagenome (GOLD analysis project Ga0268298, IMG submission 194462) | Activated sludge microbial communities from WWTP in Nijmegen, Gelderland, Netherland - WWTP Weurt | ecosystem: Engineered > WWTP > Aerobic digester > Activated sludge | place...
CCGCGGCGAATACAGTCCCGTCGCGCCGAACGATACGCCGGAAGGTCGCCAGAAGAACCGACGGATAGAAATCATCCTGATGGACAAGAACATCCTCGAGGCCCTGTCCGAACCCGCGAATTAGCGTTGGGTTATTTTAAACGCGCGGGGGTTTCGCCGAATCGGGCGAAATCCCCGCGGTCTTTTTGATGAATCGAGGGAAAAGGGGCCCGCGGGCTAAAAGCGCGTGGCCTGGTAGGCGGCTAAAAAGCTTATGCGGGACACGCCCCGAGGATTGCCTCGGCGGCCCGCAAACCGTCCACGGCGGACGACATGATTCCCCCGGCGTAGCCCGCGCCTTCCCCCACGGGGTAGAGCCCCCGGAGGTTGCTTTGCAGGCTTTCGTCGCGCGTCATCCGCACGGGCGAGGAGCTCCGCGTTTCCACCCCGGTCAAGAGCGCGTCGGGGTGGGAGAAATCTTTGATCCGCTTGTTGAATTCCGCCAAGGATTCCTTGATCCCTTCGCAGACTTTTTCCGGCAGGCAGTCCCACAGGTTGGCGGGCGTCGCGCCCGGCAAATAGCTCGGCTCCACGCCGCCCCATCGCGTCGTCGGCCGCCGCGCCAAAAAGTCCCCCACCCGTTGCACGGGCGCCCGATAGCTTCCGCCGCCCAACTCAAAAGCCCGCCGCTCCCATTTTCGTTGGAATTCCATTCCCGCCAGGGGCCCCGCGCCGCCGAAATCCGCCGGGGTCACCCCCACCATCAATCCGCTGTTGCTGTTCACCGCGCAGCGGGCGTATTCGCTCATGCCGTTCGTCACCACCCCGCCCTCTTCCGACGCCCCTGGCACCACCACCCCGCCCGGGCACATGCAAAACGTGTAGGCGCTCATGCCCTTGGCGCTGTGGTGCGCCATTTTATAGTCCGCCGCGCCCAGTTGCGGGTGGTTGGCGTAGCCGCCGTAAAGACTGCGGTCCAACATCGACCGGGAATGCTCCACCCGGGCCCCGATGGAAAAAGGCTTCGGTTCCATGCGCACGCCGCGCCGGTGCAACATCTCAAAGGTGTCGCGCGCCGCGTTGCCCAGGGCCATCACCACCGCGTCGGCCTCGATCCCCTCCGCGTCGTTCACCCGAACGCCCGCCACGCGCCCGTCTTGGATCTCAAGATCCGTCACCTTGGCCCCAAAGCGCAACTCCCCGCCCATCTCCACAATGTCCCGCCGCAGGCGGATCACCGTGTTCCGCAGGCGGTCCGTCCCCACGTGGGGCTTCGCCCGAAAAAGAATATCCTCCGGCGCCCCCGCCGCCACCAACTGTTCCAATACCCAGCGGCATCGCGGGTCGGTGATCGACGTGTTCAGCTTCCCGTCGGAAAACGTTCCCGCCCCGCCCTCCCCGAATTGGATGTTCGACTCCGGGTTCAAAACGCCCCGTACCGTGAGCCCTTCCACGTCTTTCACCCGTTGTTCGATGGGTTGTCCCCGCTCCAACAGGATCGGCCGCGTCCCCGACCGCGCCAACAAAAGGCCCGCGAAGAGCCCCGCCGGCCCCGTCCCCACCACCACCGGCCGCCGCGGAAGCGATACCGTTTTCTTGGCGTAGGCGTAAGGGGCTTCCGTCACGGCCGACAGGTTGGGCCTCTTCTTGGCCAGCGCCGCGACCTCGTCCTTCACCTCCAGGTCGACGGTGTAGATGAAATGGATTTGCCGCGTGTGCCGCGCGTCCACCCCCCGGCGATGAATGCGCAGCGACAGGACGTCTTTGACGGGGATCCCCGCCGCCACGGCCGCCGCCCGGCGCAGTTGTTCGTCCGTGTGCCCCACGGGCACCCGCAATTGTTGCAGCCGGAGCATGGGGGGTTATTTCGCGGCGTGCACGCCGGCCACATAGCCCGACGACCACGCCCACTGCAGGTTAAAGCCGCCGCAATCGCCGTCCACGTCCACGATTTCCCCCACCAGATACAATCCCGGCGTTACTTTTGATTCCATGGTCGCGGGGTTGATGTTCGAGGCGTCCACCCCCCCGGCGGTCACGTGGGCGCGGGTCCAGTCCTGGGTGCCCGTGATGGGAAAGGTCCATTTGTGCAGGAGCGCCGCCAGGGCGCGCGCCTGGGGTTCCGGCGCCTGCCGGCAGGGGATGAACTTGTTTTTAAATCCCGCCGCCTGGATCAGCGCCGGGATCACTTTCATGTGCACGATCCCCGTCAGCGCCCGTTCCAGGGTTTCATCGGGCCGGGTGGCCAGCCGGTGGCGCACGTCGTCCCAAATTTCTTTCGCCGGCCGCTTGGGCAAAAGGCGCATCTCCAAGAAGGTGGCAGGCTTTTTGTGATAGACGCATTCCCCCGCCGCCCGGCTCAGGTCCAAGGCCGGAATGCCCGAAATCCCATAGTCGGTGATCTGGATTTCCCCGCTCTCTTCGCGCATCACTTTGCCCTGGCAAATCACCGCCGCCGACCCTTCGAACCGCACCCCGTCCATTTCTTTCAAAAGCGGCGACTCCAAATTGATCATCACCAACACCGGGTACACCGGGTTGATTTTGTGCCCCAGGGCCTGCACCATCTCCAGCCCCGTGCCGATGGAGCCGTACTGGGGCCCGGCCTTTCCCCCGGCCGCCATGATCACCCGGTCGGCTTCGTAAACTTTTCCGTCTTTCGTCTCAACGGCGAACGCCGCGCCTTTTTTCACCACGCCCACGACGTCCGCCCCGCAGACCTCGCGGACATGGCGGCGGTCCATTTCGTAGCGCAGCGCGCTCAAGACCGACGCCGCCTGCCCGCACGACGGGTACATCCGCCCCATCTCCTCTTCCACGCAGGGCAGTCCGATGGAATCAAAAAATTTGACGGTTTCCGTGACGGGAAAGGCTTTGAGGATGTCGTTGGTGAATTCCGGGGGCGCCCCGTGGAATCGCGCCGGGTCTTGGCTGGCGTTGGTGATGTTGCAGCGTCCGTTGCCGCAGACGAGGATTTTCTTCCCCGGCTTTTCCATGCGTTCCAGGAGCGTCACGGCGGCGCCGCGCTCCGCCGCGATGAGCGCGGCCATGATCCCGGCCCCGCCCCCACCCACCACGACGACTTTTTGGGATGGCTTATTCATGGGCGCATTTTATCAAGTCCGCATGGATAACTGGTTTTTGAAATAAGTTCCGGCCGGCCTGAAATGTAACGTTGAGGGTTAAATTGCTTTCCTTATGGGAGAAGGCCCGCGAGAGGCGTGAGGACGCGTGCGCTTCCTTCATCCGACACCGTTTCTTTGTTTAAATCCCGCGGGATGGCGTTTCCCCGTCGCTGAAAACAACCCGGTTTCTTCCATTCTTCTTCGCACAGTAGAGGGCCTTGTCCGCGCGTTCAATCAAGGTTTCCAGGGAGGTCTCTTTGTCGTTGGTCCGGAGGGTCGCCCCCAAACTGACCGTGACGGTGATTCGGTTCCCCTGGGCGTTCATCGGCGTCCCCGCGATGGAATGTCGCAACCGCTCGCCGATTTCCTTGGCGTCGCGCAAATCGGTGTCCAACAACATCACGCAGAACTCCTCCCCCCCGTACCGCCCCAAGAGGTCCACGTCGCGAATGCTTTTTTTTAGTCGACGGGCGACTTCAGCCAATACCGCGTCCCCCGCAGGGTGTCCCCAGGTGTCGTTGATCTTTTTGAAATGGTCGATGTCCGCCATGACCACCGCCAACGAGCGGAAGGGCCGGCCCCGGCGGCGCAATTCCCGCTCGGCCAAAAAGAAAAACTGCCGCCGATTAAAAACCTGGGTTAGTTCGTCCACCGTGGCCAGGCGTTCCACCTGTTTGTTGAGCTCGATGGCTTCCATCGCTTGCCGGGTGTAAGCCGCGCAGGTTTCGGCGAACTGTCGCTCGCTCAAGCGGAAATTTACGAACATGCGACGGGAAAACCACGCGATCGCCCGCAATTCATCAGCGCTCGCGAGTGGAATGCCCAATGTGCGGGGCCTTCGAAAAGGCCAACCCCACCCCCTTCCCCTCGCGTCGCACACAAAATGCCGATCCGGGGTTACCACCTCGTGGGGGTGTTGGCGCGCGAGGTCAAAAACCTCCTCGCAACGCCGTCGGCGGCTGTCCCCCGGGGCCGCCCACTTCTTGCTGGTCAACCATTCATATTCCCCGTTGTGCTTTTTCAATTGGAGGGCCCAATCGGCGACCCGGAACACCGCCGCCGCGTGTTGCACCACCTCCAGCGCGACGTCGTATTCCGTGCGCGTCCGCACCAACGACAGGGCCAAACGCCGAAGGTGTTCCGATCGAAACAAATACTCGTACCGGATTGAGTGCAGAATCCACGCGCAGGAAAGGAAACAAACCACCGCCAAGAACGACGGCACGAATCCGATGCGGTCCAGTTTGATGAAATAAATAACGACGATCACCGCCGACGGTGGCAAGACCGACGCCCAAAACCAACGGGCGGAGAGAATGATGGCGCCGGCCCACACGCACATCAATAAAAAAAACATTTGGTGTTGAATGATGTACGGAGGCAGCCGGACGGTGGCAAAGATGATGGTCGCCATGATAAGCCACGTCAACACCGCGGCCGACGGGTTGGCCCACGAGACGGGAATCGCCTTCCGGCGGGCCGACACCCCCCAAACAAGACCGTAAACCGCCAAGGAGATTTCGAGAACGAATAAAGGGAAATGCAGGTGGAAGGGTTTGCCGAAGCAATTAAAGACGGCGAAAACAGAAAATATGACGGTAAAAACCCATGTGGCTTTCTTTAGGCTTTCCATCACGGTGACGTCCCGCGTCTCCTCAAAATCGTTGGAAACGCGAGCGGCCTGGAACGTCCTCGTCATGCGCGGCGGGCGGGGGGGCGTCATGGGTTCCTCCTTGTGAGGATAACGCCGAAATCCCCCGGACTCAAGGGATACTCGCGCGGCCCATTAAAAAAACGATGTGTCGGTAATTATTTCGGCGGGACGGGCTATTCCATGATATCCGGGCCAATCTTCCAGACGCCGATGGACGCTAAAAAGATCGGCGCCATCCGGGAAACGGCCTTGCGCCCGTCGGGGCCCGTCCGTCGCGTGAACGGACCGGCCGAGCGGGATCCGCCGACGTCATTTGTTCTCCGTCGGTTTGGGGCGAAGAAGGCGGACGACGCCGATGCCCGCCCATCCGCAGGCGAATAAAACCACAAAACCCAGAACCCCCCCGGCGATAAAAAACGGTTTCCCGCCGCCGGGCCCTGTCCGCGCGACGGCGCGCAGGATGGCCATAAAGACGATCAAATATCCCACCAAAAACTTGGAAATCGAAAAATTCCCGCGCTTGTCGTGGGCATAAAGAAAAATGCCGCAGGACAATAGGGACGGGAAAATCGACCGAGCGTAATCCAATTGGTTTATTTGCCCCCAAAGCACGGGAACCAAAACCAATCCCCCCAGAATTAACACCCCGAGAACGAACGGAATATAATCGCGCTCCTCAAACATCCCTTTCAGCGGCGCCGCGGGCGGGGCGCCCGGGGCCATTTCCCCCGGATTCGCCGGGGCCGGTTGAGCGGGGGCGGAGAAAACGGCCGCGAACGTCGAAAAGGCCCCATCGCCGCGTCCCCCGTAGAAAGCGATCAAAAGGGTGATCATGGACCCCAATCCCGATAAGAAAATCAAAGGGGCCATCGATGCGGGGCGTGCGCCGCTGTGGGTGAGCGCAATGTCCGCCGCCATGAGGAAAATTGAAACGCCCAATGGTATGGCGGTTGACCGGGGCCACCCCCCGCTATTTTCGCGCCAGCGCAGGGCCCCGACCGCTAAAGCGGAATAAACGAGATAAAAAATAACCATGCGAAATAACCCCAACACTTTTAAAACCCCACTCCACTCGCCGATCGGAAGGCCCCGTTGGTGGGCCGAGATGACACACCCGACTTGAATCAATCCCGAGACGGAATAAACGATGAGCACCCCATAGCACACCGCCCCCCAGAGGGCCAACCCCGGCTGGGCGTCTTTTCTCTTGAGCGCCAGGACCAATCCCAAAATATAGATCGCCAAGAAAGGAAGACTGTGCAGGAAAAACGAAGTCATGATGTGGATTCCTTTTGCGGGATTGGGGGAGATCTTTTCAAATCGTGTGTCGAGTGTTTATCGCGGCAGACCGGCCAGGCCCATGACGCCGAGCCGAATCATCATGACGCCGATGGCCGCGAGAAAAATGTGAACGACTTTGGACAGTGCTTTGAGCCCCCCCGGGCTCGCCCACCGCGTCAACGGCGTGGCGTAGGTGAAGGCGAGCCAAACGATCAATAAATTGACCCCCAACGACAACATGGTCCACAGCGCGCCGAAATGGTCCGACAGCATCAAAATCGTCGTCAACGCCGCTGGCCCGATAATGAGCGGAGTCCCCAACGGAACCACCCCGGCGGTGTCGCTGCGGTCTTTCTGTGTTTTTTGGGAAAAAAGCAGGTCCGCGATGGCCAACACGAGCAGCACCAACCCGCCCCCGATGCGAAAATCGTCCGCCGTGATGCCCAGGAGCCGGAAAATCGAATGCCCGGCCAAGAGGAACAAGGCGGAAATGCCAAAGGCCGTGAGCAGCGCCCGGAACGTCACCTTCGCGCGGCGGGACTTCTCCATTCCCCCCATCATGCTCAAGAAAATAAGCACCGCGCCAAAGACATCAATCGCCACGAACAACGGAATGAACACGCCCCAAAATGTGGTCATAAGCCAATGGTAGCAAATGTGTTCGGATACCCCCCGGGATTCCCCGGTTTTAAGAAACGCGCCAGGCGTACCGGCGACGTATTCTGAATTCGCCCTTCGGGGGCGCGTCGTGGTCAAGAGGCGTTCTCAAACCGCCGTCGTTTTCCACACCAAGAGGTTTCGTCCGGATTCTTCGGCCAAGGATAAAGCCTTGTCGGCCCGCTGGATCAACGTTTCCCGCTAGCCCGAATTCCCCAGTTGAGTCGCGGGATTCGACGGGAAATCCGGGCCTTTTTTCGTCACAAAAAAGTTTGTCCGTAGTCCCTGCTACGGCCTGCACTTTTTTGGTCGTCAAAAAGCCCGGCTTTTCCGTCTCGGTCCACGCGATCAACTGGGGAATCCGGGCTAGGTTTCCTCTCCCCGCGAGCGATGGGCCCAGGCAATGCCGCCGGGCAATCGGGTCCTGTCAGGTAGGCTTTTCAGAGATGGCCACTGGCTTTTGGGTTTCCTCGTCCACCGACATCAGCCGCGCGTTGTGCGTGGCGAACTTCACGCGCGGTTCTTTGCTCCAATTCGGCACCAAGCCGAATTGCATGGCCACGAGCGCCCGCCGTCCGCCCTCGGCCACCAGGACCGGCGCGCGGCTTAGCGGCGTCACGCGCCCCACCGCCTTGCTCAAGACCTTGTCGAGGGCGTCAAACCGCCGGGCCAGCTTCTTGCCCGATTTGTCGACGATGTATTGGGCGCACATGGTGGTTTCACCATGGCATCAAAACTTGGCCGGGTCACGGGATTGCTTTCGGCGGATAAAAAACCTATTATTGGCATATGCCAATAATAGGAGCCCTCTGACTGCCTCGCCCCTGCATTCACCGAAACGTGCGGTTCGACAAGCGCGCGGCCTATTTCAAGCCCCGCGGCGTCCCCATGACGCGCCTCGCCGAAGTGGCGCTGGCTCCCGACGAGTGGGAAGCCCTTCGCCGCGCGGATCACGAGGGGCTTTACCACCACGTCGCCGCGCGTCGCCTGGGGGTGTCCCGGGCCACGTTCGGCAACATCCTTCGGCGCGCCCGTCAAAAAGTGATGGACGCCCTTCTCGGCCCCAAGGCGCTTCGCCTGCCCGGTTTTCCCTCATCCCAAGGAGGATTAAAATGAAACTCTGCATCGCCACCCGCACCAACGAGGGCGCCCACGCCCCCGCGCACGACCACTTCGGCAGCGCCCCCTACTTCGCGCTTCATTCCCCCGCCGACAACGCCTGGGAGACGATCCCCAACGCTAACGCCGAACACGATCACGGGGCTTGCCAGCCCATGGCCTCCATCGCCGGGCGGGGCGTCACCGCCGTTGTTTGCGGCGGCATGGGCGCCCGCGCCGTCCAAAAGTTGAACGCGCAGGGGGTTCGGGTTTTCCGGTCCAATCCCGGGACGGCCTCGGAGATGGCCGCCCGCTACCTTGCCGGGGGCCTGCCCGAAATCACGGTCGCCGACGCTTGCGCCGGCCACGATCACTGAGATGCGCTTCCCCTTCCCCGCCCTTCGTTTCAAGCAGGGACCCAGCGCTATCGGGGTTGCACTCTTGCTGGCTTTGGCTCTCCCGGGGGTCGGGGGTTCACTTCAAGCGGCCGGGCCCCTCCCCGACTGCGCCTTGGCCCATCCCGACCATCCCGCCAATCCGGGAGCCCTGGAAACGGTGACCGGGGTCGTGGTCAAAATCGACCGCATGGAGAAAAGCCATTCGGTAGGCCGCCGGGGACTCCACCTCACCCTGCGCACGGCCGACGGTCAAGGCGTGCGGGTTCATCTTTGCCCCTGCGCGGTGCTGCGTTTAAAAGGCGTGGAAATTCATAGGAAGGATTTGATCCGGGTGCAAGGCTACAACGTGGACGTCTGCGGCGCCCGGGAGATGATCGGCGTTTTATTGACCAAAGAGGGCAAAACCGTCTCTTTGGAAAACTGATTCGGCCCAAAGCCGACGCATCTTTTAAAAAGTCAGGACCCGGTCGGCCCCCCGCACCAGGTCGTACATGTCTTTCATGGTCGACAGGGGGCACATCGCCGATTCCGGCTGGTTCCGTATTTTGAGGCACGTCCCGCACGCCATGATTTTTCCCCCGGCTTCCAGGAAGGCGCGCATCTGCTCCGTCACTTTGAACTTTTCGGTGTCCAGTTTCTCGCATTCCACGCCTTTCGCCATCAGAAAGGCCCCCACCTCGTCCCCTTGTTTCAACCCATAAACGCCGAACCGAAACGCGTTCCACGCCGTTTCGGCGTCGGTGGTGTGGACGATGACGGCGATTTTCATTGTTTTCCCTCCGGTTTTTCCTCGTTTCGTGCGCGCGGGCCGGTTTCCACGGGCAGGCCCGCCTTCTGCCAGCCGATGATGCCGCCTTTGAGGTTGTAGATCTTCTCATGGCCGTGCTTGGCCAAAATTCGCGCCGCCGTCACCGATCGGTTCCCCGAGCGGCAATAGACCAACACCGGCCGCTTTTTATCTTTGGGCAAGGCGTCCAGCTGTTGCTCCAAGGTTTGTAGCGGCGCCAGCGTGTCCCCCGCGATGCGCGCGCTCGTGTTCTCCATGGGCGTGCGCACGTCCAAGAGAAAAACGGCCTTGTCGTTCAAAAGCTCCTTCGCCTCCGCCGCCTCCACGTCCTGGAAAGGTTCCTGCGCCGTCGCGCAGGCCGGAACTAAGAAATTCAACAACGCCACAACGTTCAATAAGTGTTTTTTCATTTTCACTTCCTTCTTTTGAGATCCACCGACAGAATTAGTTCATCGCCCTCGCCGTCCCCAACAAATAGGCCATGGACCGCTTGGGGTTGTCCGGGTTCTTGGCGCCCAAGATAGCGGCCGCTTGCCGAACGGCTTCGCGGCCCAGGCGGGCTTCCAGGTCCATCAGCTCTTCAATGCCGTTCAAATCCCTGTCCTCATACACCAGCGCGGCCACGGCCTGGGCGCGTTTGAGCTTTTCCTCCCCGTGCTTGGCCGCCAGGTCGGCGCGCTTCTCTTCCCAGTCCGCGGGGTCGTACAGCGCGTTGGGGGTGTACAGGGCCGGCGGTCGCGGCCCCTCGCCCGGCCCGGGCAGGGGGGCGTACTCCACTTCCACCAGGTTTTGGCGGCGCAGTTCCATCACCCCTTTGCTGATGAACCACGCCGACACCCCATACCGCCGCGCCAAAGATTTTTGGTTGATGGACCACCGCGGCCGAAGGCGCGACTGTTGCGATTCCGCCAGGTTGATGATCCAAAACACTTTCCCCGCCAGGTTCAGTTCGCGGTTCCATCCCACGGCCAAATAGCCCTCCGGCAGGGGCACGGTCTGCGTGCTTCGCAACAGCGTTTGCGCCGCCAGCGCGGGCTCCGTCAGGTTGATCAGCCCATAGCGGCCCCTTAGTTTCCGCAGGGTTTTGACGATCTGCCGTCTATAGGCCGCCGGCTCCATGCGGTCGATGCCCAGCCACGCCGCCAGGGCGGCGGTGTCCAGCGGCACGGGCGACCCGCTTTGCTCCAAGCGGAGGATGTAAAGATACGCGTCCAAAGCCCGCTCGTCGGTCCGTCGGGCCATTTTGCCCAGGGTTCCGTTCGTCAGCAGGTCCAGCGGCAGGGGCACGGCGCGGTCGTCGTGGTTGGTCATGGGCGCTTGGCGCTTGATGGCGCGGATGGCCTTCAGCGTCTCCCGGGCGATGTCTTTGGAGCGCACCAGCAGGTTCCCTTCTTCGTTCCGGTTCAGCGCCGAGTCCGACCAGTTGGAGGATCCCATCAGCACGGTCTCTTCGTCGACCACCAAGGCTTTCGTGTGGGTGTATGTGGCCGAGTCGTCGTAGGCCACGTTCACCCCCTGGCTTTTCAAATAGGCATAGGCCGCGCGGTTCTTCCCCTCCAGGGTGTCGGAAGCCCGCTCCCCGTCTTCCGCAAAGTTGATGTTTTGGTCCAGCAACACCTCCACCGCCACGCCCCGGCGGTGCGCCCGCGCCAAGGCCTCCGCCAGTTGAAACACGTCCGATCGCGATTGGTTGGGCCGCAGGGAAAAGAGATAGAGGCACAGCGTGACGGAGCGCTGGGCCTTGCCTATTTCCGCCTGGGCCACGGCGTTGTATTCCCGCGCCGGCACGTAGCGCCCCTCCATAGCCCACCCCCCGGCGGCGATCGAAGCCACCAAGAGAAAGGACCGCGAAACAATGTGATTCCAATTGTGTCTCATATCACCTGCGCTCCTCCGGAGCACGAAGGTAAAGTATAAGTAAAGTCAAAGGGAAAGCGGACTTCATCCGACCCGTTACAGGGAATAAGCCCGGCGGATTTTTTCGATGGATTTTCGACGAGGCGTTTGACGCCAAAGCGCCGTCGGAGCGGGCCCGGAAGGAGACTGCGCGCGAGAATCCGGCTTCGAATCGTGGAGGCCGCTCCGTTCGTCAAAACCCGGCGCTCACGGGGTCTTGCGTTTTTTGTCGTCCCGGTTCAGCGGTTTCAGCCCTTCCCACTCGATCCCCGGCCAGGATTTAGCCCCCAGGATTCCGTAGACGACCGTTAATCGGACGATCACTTTGATGTCCATCAATTGGTGCTTTAAGATCGCGTAGGCGATGATCACGGCCATGATCAGAGAGCCGATCGGCCCGACGGCCGTGAAGCGGTCGTTGTTGTGCAGCGGCGATCCCAAATTGACGATCAGGCGCAGCAACAGGTTGGCCCCGACGCCCACGGCGGTTCCGATGGAGACCGCGATCAGCAGATAGATGACCCGCACTTTTTCCGGGGAAATCGCTTTCCGGGCGTACTGGGCCAAAAGCCGAATGGAGTTCCCCATGCCGATCAGGATGTAGGCGCCGAACAGCCAATAGACGGGCCCCACGATCGTGGGCGTGCCCCACACCGACGCGGTGCGAATCAACCAAGTGGTCGGCGCGCAGATCAAAAACACGGGGATCAAAATCCCGTAGAACCACTTCCACCCGAGCGGCAAGGTGTGGACGATGTCCTTTCGAAAGGCGACCACGAAGCGGTGGAAGAAGTAGGGGACGAAAATGGGCCCCAACATGTGCAGGCGGGTCGCCCACAGGGCGGCGAATTCCGTCCGGGCCACGATCAGAAAGGCCAACCCAAAAATCCAGACTGAAACGCTGGCCATCAACAAACAGAAATTCCGGCCCACGTGCCGTTCGGGGGCCCGCTGAAACCCCAGAAACCCCAGAAAAAGATGCAGTCCGCCGGTGATAATCAAGGCGATAAAATTGATGATTGACATCAGGGTCATGCTGTCTCACCTCCGGCGTTTCCATTGGCCAAGGCGTCCCGCTCGGCCGGCGACAAGGGGTAAAGGGATAAAACGTATTTTCGTTCGTCCGGCGAAAGATTCTTCATCACGTCCGATTTTTCGACAAAGAAATACCGCAATTCGCTCGGGGTCAGTTGGAGCCGCGGCTGAAATAGCGCGTCCGGCAATCGCCGCCCGATGAAAAGGCGAAAAATCGCGTTGTGCAATTTCAGCAATTTTAGCGGGTTCCGCATGGAGGCGCGCAGTTCGCGCAAATCCATCCGCTTGCCGATCGCCGGTTTGGGTTTTACGTGCGTTTCGTCGAAACCGAAATGCTTCACCTCGCCGAACTTTTCGATGGGAAAATATTTGAAGAACAGCCTCTTCGGGTCCGGGTTGGTGACAAAGCAGGCGTCGTCGGCGCCCGCGTGGAAGAGGCCGTATTGAATGGCCATTCGAAAGAGGGTGCAAATAAAGCTCAGCTTTTCCATGGAGACTTCGGCCGCCGTTTTGCCTCGAAACAGGCCGCCCTTGACGGCGAAATATCCGGCTTCGCCGATCCGCCGCCCCCGATCGCGCAGGGTTTGAAATTCGTCGTGGTAGCCCCCGTCCAAGGGCAACCCCAGGGGCGAATCCAGAAAGACGGACAACGTGGCGATGACTTCCCCGTCCTTGAGGCTCACGAAGATCCGCGTGTCCGGCAGCAGGTGCTGGCGGCCGACGCGGATCTCGCGTTTGTATTTTTCGCGGAGGATCAATCGGCGTTTGGCGTATTCCCGGAAAACCAACGTCAACGCGCCTTCCATTTCCCGCGCCGTCGTCGCGATCTTGAATTCGACGTTGCCCAGCGTGGGGAATGTTTTTTTGAGAACGGTCTCGAGGCTGTCCGGCATGACTACAGTCTAATAGCTCCGAATGACGACCCTGTCAAGCGGGGATTTCCGGCGGAAGGTTCCTGTTTGCAGCGGCTTATTTCCGTCGCCATTCGATGGAGGCCACGGGGAACAATCCCGAATAGGCGATCCCCGTGGCGTAGCCCGCCCCCGCTTTCAAAAATGTGTCTTCGCGGAGTTTCCATTGATAGGCCGCCGATGCGTAGGCGATGGACCCGATCCCCACCCCCGCCGTGGCCACCACCCCGTGGCGGTCGTGGTTCTGATACACCGCCACCCCCGCCGCCGCGAAGGAAGGGATTCCGAACGTGTAATAGGGGTACACCCCCCGCCAGCGGTGTTCCACGGTGTAGCCGGCCACGTCCACCCCGCTGGGGTGAAAAAAGCCGCCGTGGAACGACGCGGTCCGCCCTTCCGCCGCCGCCCGCCCGGGGCACAACGCCACAAGGAGAAACCCCATCGCGCACCATTTCCGGTTCATCGAGTTGGCCTCCTTCCAAAAAGGAAGGTCGTTTATTTTCTCGGGATGTCTAAAAACCGCCGCGACAGGCCCACGTAATAGTGGTCGCTCCGCACGGACAAAGAGACCGTGCCGTGTTGCGTCGGCCAAAAGACCGAGTTCACCGTCTCGCTCGTGGCATGGAAGTCCGTCCGGCGCCACTCGGCAAAGATCGCCCAGTCGGGTGAGAGCCCCCAGGACGCGCCCGCCACCATGTAGGGGCTGAGCACGGCTTGGGAGGCGTCGCTTCCGCTGATGAAGGGAAAGAAAACCTTGGACAGGTGGGCGGAAAGGGTGTCCCGGTGCACCGACGCCCGAAGGATCACCGTGGAGATGCCCAACAGGGCGTAGGGCTGAAAACGGCCGTTGGGAAACCGGTCAGAGACCAGCTTTGTGCCCCGCGCGCCCATATAGAAGGATATCGGATAGGCCTCCGCGTTCACTGCCGGGGATTCAATGTTCAAAATGCTGAAGTCCAACCCAGCGCCCAGCCAGCGCGGGTTGTCTCCCCAGACGCCGAAGCGCACCCCCATCCCGCGTCCGGTGCGCGCGTCGCTCCGGTCCCGCACCACCGCGGGCCCCAGCCCGCCCTGCTGTGTCAGCGTATAGGCGATGGCGTGCGAATCCATCCCCCCGCCAAAATGATCAAAATGGGCCTCCACAACGCCGCGCTCCATGGCCCGCAGGGGCCCCACCGCCAAAACCAACCCCATCGCCCACCGCCAGGTGTTTTTTGTCATGGATGGATTTTAGGTTCTTTAGGCTCCCCGGCCAAGGCCCGCGATTTTATAAGTCAATCCGTTCCCGCCTTATAAAGTCATTCCGGCATGCTCCTGCCGGAATCCGTTAAGCCTCTTCGTCATTCCCGCATGATTCTGGCGGGAATTCATGTCCCCACGTCCCTTATTATTGCGAGCGCAGGACCGCCGCCAAAAATTCCTTGTTCGTTTTGTGGGTTTGCAGCTCGTTCACCAACTGTTGCGCGGCGTCGATGGGGCTCATGGGGGCCAGGGCGCGCCGGAGCAGCCGCACGGCCTGGAGTTCCTCCGGGTCCAACAAAAGCTCCTCTTTCCGCGTCCCGCTTTTGGCGATGTCGATTGCGGGAAAAATGCGCCGGTTGGAAATGTCGCGGGAGAGGATGAGCTCCATGTTCCCCGTCCCCTTGAATTCCTCATAAACCACGTCGTCCATCCGGCTGCCGGTTTCCACCAACACGGTGGCCAGGATCGTGAGGGACCCGCCGTTCTCGATCTTCCGGGCCGCCCCGAAAATGCGCCGCGGCACCTCCAGCCCCCGGGCGTCCACCCCGCCCGACATCGTCCGGCCGCTCGAACGCCGCTCCGCGTTGTGCACGCGCGCCAGCCGCGTGAGCGAATCGATCACCACCATCACGTCCTTCCCCGCCCCGGCCTCGCGGATCGCCTTGCGCATCAGATCGTCGGCCACCTGGATGTGCTTTTCCTGGGAATTGTCCGACGAAGAAGCCCACACTTCGGTCGCCACGTTGCGCTTGAAATCCGTCACCTCTTCCGGCCGTTCGTTCACCAAAAGGCAGTAGAGCTTGATGTCAGGGTGCCCCTTGACCACGGCGTTGCAGATGTCCCGGAGGAACGTGGTCTTCCCGGAGCCGGGCGGCGCCACGATGTACCCCCTCTGTCCCCGGCCGATGGGGCTCACAAGGTCCAAAGCGCGGACGGTCAACGCCGACCCGCCCGCCTCCAAACGGATGCGCGGCGAAGGATCCACCGCGCGCCCGGCGAAAAACCGCGCCTCATTCGCGTCCATCGGTTTCGGACTCATGGTGCCACACCCTTTCGTTTCAAGCGGCCGCGCCCCATCTCCCGCAACGGCCTCGACCGCCAAACGCTATTTTCATGGAAGGATTGTAGGTTCTTTCCACCCCCCGGCCAAGGGCCGAAGGTCTATTCCCATTGGCACAACGGGATTTCCCTGATATAAGATAAACACAGCCCGTCACAATTTAAGGAGCCATCACCCATGCGGCATTGGGGCGCGTTGTTTATCTTTCTAACGGTTCCTTTTTCTCAAGGAGCGGCCATGAAACCCTACCGTCCGGACATTCTGAAATTTGAAAGCGCCGACAAAAAACAAAGCTTGTCCATCCCCATGCCGCCCAAAAAAGCCGTCCTTCAATGGGGCGATAAGAAATACAAATGGCCGGAACTCGAAAACCCCCACCCCGGCGAAGTCCTTTTCAACGTTCCCCAAAACCAGGTGATCCTCTTGGGCGGCCTGGGCGATCCGGGGGTCCATCTGGGGGACGTGGTGATCCTCTCCGTGGAAGGAAAACAGCTCAGCGCCATCGACCTCAAAACCGCCCTCCCCGATCTGGAAGCCCTGTCCCGGGAAGATCGCGACATGTCCAACTTCCCCTGGATTTCCGCCACCCAGTTCGACCCCGCGGGCAAAACCCTCTCCATCTGGGTCTGCCACCGCCGCGCCGTCACCATCGATTTAAACAGCTTCACGGTCACCGTCCAACCCAGCACCGACCCTTCCGCCTGGGAAAGCGGCTCCTCGTCTCATTGATCTTTCGGAGCTTTCAGTTTTCTCCACCCCATCCGGGGCGCTCCCGCTCGTCCCCATTCCGATTTTCTAAAATATCCCTTCATTGACCGGAGGCCGACATGAATCCTTTGCTTCTCTTGGGTTTGCTGTTTCTTTCCACCGTGGCGACGGCCGGCGATGTGGAACCCTTTTTTGTCAGGGCGGAGGCCGGCCCCACCTGGATCGCCCGCAACGACGCGCGGATCCCGGGCGCCGGAGGCACCCGCATTTCCCTGAACGATTTAACCGGAACCGGCCCCGTCTTGTCGGGGCGGATCGAATGGGGCCGCCTGGTCCACCGGCATGGGTGGCGCGCCCTTGTCGCGCCGTTCCGCGTTCGCGGGACGGGAACGTTAAAGCAATCGACGGTTTTTGGAGGCGCGGTTTTCCCCCCGGGCGTCCCCACCGACGCCTTGTATCGGTTTGATTCCTACCGGCTCTCCTACGTTTATCGGTTTTTTGATTCCCCCCGGGGCGATGGACGAATCGGATTTACCGCCAAAATCCGCGACGCGGAAATTTCCCTGACCCAAAACGGCATCACCAGCCGCAAGTCCAACACCGGGGTGGTCCCGCTGGCCTATTTCCGCTTCGCGCGGGACTGGGGCTCCGGGTGGAGCGCGGCCTTCGACCTCGACGGCTCGGCCGCCCCCCAGGGGCGCGCCATCGACGCGGGCCTCAAGATTCTAAAACAGTGGTCCGCCCGATGGCGAACGTCGTTGAGCCTCCGCACGCTCGAGGGCGGCGCCGACAACGACGCGGTTTACACTTTCGGTTGGACCCATTCCCTCTTTTTGGGTCTGGAATTTCGCGGTTAAACGGTTGGTTTCAAGGGGCTGCCCATGGAAATGAACCTCAACATCCCGGCGTTGTTGTTTCCGGCGATTTCGCTGTTGATGCTGGCCTACACCAACAAATTTTTGGGCTTGGCCGCGGTGATCCGCCGTTTGCACGACGATTATCGCGCCAAGCCGAGCCCCATTCATTTGGCGCAGATCAACCACCTGCGCCATCGCATCCAACTCGTGCGCGCGATGCAATTCTTCGGCATCGCCAGCCTCCTCTTGTGCACCCTCTGCATGTTTTTTCTTTTCAAAGGGATGCCAATCGCCGGCCAATTCGCTTTTGCCATCGGCCTCGTGCTTATGATCGTGTCCCTCATCATTTCCCTCATCGAGATCTACATTTCGGTGGGCACCTTGGACATGCTGTTGGCCGATATAGAAAAAGAATCCAAAAACTAGCCGATCAACGCCGGCCCACCCCAAAATGGACGAACGGAGGTTAACATGAATCCTTTGCTTCTCTTGGGTCTGCTCTTTCTGTCCACCGTGGCGACGGCCGCCGCCGACGTTCGGTTCAGCGCCCATCTGCATTCCAAATTCCAGGTCAAGGGCTGCACCGTCTGCCACGACTACCACGAGTCCAAATTAAACGGACTCTCCTTCAGCACCCACAAAGGCCGGTCGGCCGAATCCTGCCGCCTGTGCCACACCCCGGCCGTGACCGGCTTTGAGCACCCCGAAGAGTGGTTCGCCCGGCCGGACCTTTACACCTCCGGCATGAACGCCAAAGACACCTGCGAAAAGATTAAAGCGGCGATGCGCGCGGAGTTTAAGAGCAAGCCCTTGTTCGCCAAAGAAATGCGAAAGCACCTTCTGGAAGACCCCCGCGTCCTTTGGGGCATCGAAGGCGCCACCCCCCAAAGCGGAATGATGCCCCAGAAAAAGAAACAAGAAGACCTGGTCCAAGGCGGTATGGAAGAGTGGAAAGCCCAGGTGGAAGCCTGGATCCAAGCGGGCATGCCCTGCGATTGACGCCTTCCCCCGCCTATAATCATTCAATGACAACAGAGAGGTATCCCCAATGAATCACGCGCACAAAAACAAATCGCTTTTCGCCCTCTTGAGCCTCGCCCTCGCGGCGTTGCTCGGCCCCGTTTCTCCCGCCCGCGCGGGAGAAACCTGGGGTGGAGGTTATGCCTCCCCCGACGACGCCTGCCGTAGCAAAATCGACGAATCGGGAGCTTTCAAATTCTCCCGGCCGGAGGTCCACGGCAACGTGGCCTATTGCTTCACCATCGCCAAAGAAGACGGCAAAGACGAATACCACGACACTTCCGTCACCCGCGACGAACCCGTCGAAGAAGCCAAAAAAGACGAAGAGTCCGGCTCAAACAACAGCGCCCCCCCGCCGGACGGAGGCAACGCGAGCGCGCCCCCGCCCGCCGCGTCGAACGACGCTTTCCCCACCGCCTGCATCGAAGCCTACGCCACCACGGATTTTGAAACGGAAATCGACGACGCCTACAAGGCCAAGTCTTCCCCCTCCGGCAATGTCGCCGTGCTCGAATGGACCGATAAAGGAAAGAGGAAGACCCAATGGTTCAACTCCTCCGGGGCCCATTCGGAGCAAAACATCCTGGCCTACATGACGTCCAACAACATCCCCAAAGAGGCCGTCACGCGCATTTTCACCGAGCTGTCCCCCTGCCAAGGCCAATGCCTCCCGGCCCTGTCCCAGCGGTTCGAAGGCGTGCGGAAGAACGTAACTCTCCAATTCCACTGGATCCACTCCACCGGCCAAAACTACAAGACCTGCGGCACCAGCACCAACGGAAAAATGGAAGACGCCAAACTAATCCGCCAAGCCAAAATGACGGAACGCTTCAACCGCGTGAAAGGGAAATGAGAAAAAGGGGAAGGGGGCAGGCTGCCCCCTATTGTTCAGGGGGTGCCGATAGTGGGATTATTTGGAGCAACCTCAATGTCATACCTAGCCCACACCCAGTATCCAGCCTTCAATTGAGGCTTTCGATCGTTGTTCATTGGTCAGCATTGGGTTGAAAAACCGTGGCAATTCCCCTCGGCTGCCTGTTGCTTGCAACCATCGACTGACGGCGTAGGCGTCCTGTTGGTCAGCGTTTCGATCCTCCGGTGGGTACATGGCCCTCCACAACGATGGGTAGGCCTCCGCAACAACGTGCACACCTTCGGTGGGGTTCCATCCATCGAAAGGCCAGAAGTGCGCTTTTTTTCCCAACGCCTTCCGAACCCGCCCAAGCCAAGGGAGTCCCGCGTGGGTCGATTTCGCCACCTGCCCCTGTACGTCAAATTGGAAGACTGATTTGGCTCTCGCTCGGATTTCCACATCTCTCCGCCAGCGACGGTCCCCCATCCTCTCCGCCGCGTTACCGGATATCCCTTCCCGCACGAAATCCACGTACGTGTTGTCTTCATCCGTCGGCCAATGGGTCCGGAAGTCCTCAAGAAAAACGTCCCAACTCAAGGGGACATTGAATTTCTCAAAATACTTTAGGGGGAAGGAGAAGCCGTGGTCAATCCCCACCACCGCCGGAGGGCCGGAACCCAGGGTTTCAATAAGCCAAGCGGCCACCCCTTTTCGCGTCCAATAGCGCTTTGGGCCCGCTGGGGGATCAATTTCCTTAGGCGGTTCTTTCCCCCGCGCTTCATACACCCGCAGATTTTTTAAACTGTCGTCCGGCGTCTTCGCGCCCGAATAGTCTATGCCGATGTAACGTGAGAACAAGTTCAGATTCCTTTTCGGGAGATTTATTTGGAATTATTCATTCTTCATTCAACTATCGATTTCGCCCATCAATGAGGTTCACAACAACGCGCATCAACACGTCTTTTTCCGCCGGTCGGCTGGAGGCGATCAACAGCGTCATCGCCACCAGGGCATTGTCGGCGACACGCTTGGCGCCGTCTTTCCGGTAAAGGCGTCCATTCTTTTCCAAAAACCACAGAAACGCCGCCGCCGCAATGCGTTTGTTGCCGTCCACAAATGGGTGGTTTTTCACCAAGAGGTACAACAGCGCCGCCCCTTTCTCCTCAAGGCTGGGATAGAGATCCTTCCCACCGAAAGTTTGAAACACGGCGCCGAGAGCCCCTTTCAAGCCGTTGTCTTTTTCCCGCCCAAAAAGCTCGGCCCCGCCGTAGGTCTTCCGCAGGGACTCCACCAACCCCAACAGCTCTTCGTAGCCGATGGGGCGGGCCTTCCCTCCCGTCACGTTTTTTACCGCCACCCGCTGGTGGTCGTAGTCGTCCAGAACGGACAGCGCCAAACCGTAATCGCTCACCAACCGCAAAAGCGCCTTGGCCTCGTCCCCCGCGAAATCCCGCCGTTCGGCCACATCGGCGATGAGTCGGACGGCCCGGTTCAGGTCTTTCAATCGTCGCGCGTTGACGGTGTAACCCTTCAGCAGGTGGGCCTTCAACACTTTGTTGGCCCACTGACGGAACTGCGTGCCGCGAATGGATTTGACCCGGTACCCCACCGAAATTATGACGTCCAGATTAAAAAAACGCGTGGCGTATTTCTTCCCATCAGCGGCAGTTGTCAAGGAATCCTTGACAACTGATTCCCGGCGCAATTCTTTCTCTTTGAAAATATTTTGGACGTGCAGGCTAACGTTTTGCTTTGTGGTTTGAAAGAGCTCAGCCATGCCGGCCTGGGACAGCCAAGCCGTTTTGCCGTCAAACCGGACGCTAACCCGCGTCTTTTTGTCCACCGCCCGATAAACAAGGATTTCACCAAACGAGGGGCCTTTATTGCTCATGGATGGGTCTCCAAAAAAGCAGTTCTTCCAGTCAATCGTGTTTGCAACATGGCCACAAAGAAGCCGCGTTCACCGTTATTCATACCGCCCAACCTTCGGTTAAAACCTCCGCCTGCTCCAAAACGGTTTGGGTGGCTTTTTCCTGTTTGTCGGGTGGGTAGCCGTATTTGCGGAGGATGCGCTTGACCAGCACGCGCAGCTGGGCACGGACGTCTTCACGGATGGTCCAGTCGGTTTTGACGTTGTTTTTGACGGCGATCACCAGTTCACGGGCGATGGTGCGAAGAGCGTCGTCGCCCAGCACCTTTACCGCGCTGTCGTTGGTTTCCAGGGCGTCGTAGAAGGCCACTTCGTCGTCGTTTAGCCCCAGGTCCTGGCCGCGCGCTTGGGCGGCGTTGATTTCTTTGGCCAGGCCGATCAGCTCTTCAATTACCTCCACGGTTTCAATGGCGCGGTTCTTGTACTTTTGGATGGCCTCTTCCAACATGTCGGCGAAGGACCGGGCCTGAACCACATTCTTTTTTCGCCGGGTTTGGATTTCCCCCATCAGCAACTTACGCAATAGTTCCACGGCCAGGTTCTTCTGTGGCATGCCGCGAACTTCGGCCAGAAATTGGTCGGACAAAATGGAAATGTCGGGTCGCGCCAGCCCGGCGGCCTTGAAGATGTCCACCAACCCTTCGGACACCACCGCCCGGGAAACAATTTGCCGCACCGCCAGGTTCAGCTCTTCTTCCGTCTTGGCCGTGTCCGACACTTTCTTTGCCAAGACGGCCCGCACCGCTTGAAAAAACGCCACATCATCCCGAATTTTTAGCGCCTCATCGTGGGGAACTGCCAGGGCGAAAGCCAAAGACAGCTCCCGCACAGCGGCTAAACAGCGGTCTTTCCCGTCTTCTAAAGCCAAAACGTGTTCCTGGGCCGCGGGCAAAAGGCCCAGCCGTTCGGCCGGCGTGCCCACCTTCCAGCGGTCCCATTTAAAACCATGAAAGAGCCCGCAACAAACTTCGTATTTCTCCATCAGGAGGGCCACGGCCTCCCGCTGTTCGATGGCCGTTCGGCCGGTGCCGCCGCTTTCGGTGTAGGTGGCTAAGGCTTGCTTGAGCTCATGCCCTAGGCCCAAATAATCCACCACCAACCCGCCGGGCTTGTCTTTAAAAACGCGGTTCACGCGGGCGATGGCTTGCATCAACCCGTGGCCGCGCATGGGCTTGTCGATGTACATGGTGTGCAAAGACGGCGCGTCAAACCCGGTCAGCCACATGTCCCGTACGATGGCGATTTGCAACGGGTCCATTGGGTTTCGAAACCGCTTGGCCAGCTCTTCCCGGCGGGGCTTGTTGCGCACATGGGCCTGCCACTCCGCCGGGTCGGAGGCGGAGCCGGTCATGATCACCTTCAAAATCCCTTTTTCGTCCGCGTCGTTCACCCAACCAGGCCGCAATTTGGCGATTTCGCGGTATAGTTCTAAACAAATCCGGCGGCTCATGCAGACGATCATGGCTTTGCCTTCCATGACCTCCAACCGCTTTTCAAAGTGGTCCACAATGTCCCTGGCTACCAGCGCCAACCGCTTTTCCGCCCCCACCACGGCCTCCAGCTGGGCCCACTTGGTGCGCAGGCGCTCTCGGCGGGTGGTTTCTTCCCCTTCGGTGACTTCTTCAAATTCCGGGTCGATGGTGGGACGTTCCTTTTGATTCAGATCCAGCTTGGCCAGGCGGCTCTCGTAATAGATGGGGACAGTGGCCTTGTCTTCCACCGCACGTTGAATGTCGTAGACGCTGATGTAATCACCAAAGACCGAGCGCGTGTTGGCGTCGCTTTTTTCAATGGGCGTGCCGGTGAAACCGATGAACGACGCGTTGGGCAGGGCGTCCCGCATGTGGCGGGCAAAGCCGTCGATAAAATCATACTGGCTGCGGTGGGCCTCGTCCGCAATGACCACGATGTTGCGCCGTTCAGAAAGAACGGGGAATTTGCCCCCTTTTTCTTCCGGGAAAAACTTTTGAATGGTGGTGAACACCACTCCACCCGCCTCCACGGAGAGCTTTTTCTTAAGGTCGTCCCGGTCCACCGCTTGTGTGGGCGGCTGGCGCAACAGGTCTTTGCATCGAGAGAAGGTGCCGAACAGTTGGTCGTCCAAATCATTCCGGTCGGTGAGCACAACCACCGTGGGGTTGCCCATGCCGGGCTCGCGGATCACGCGCCCAGCGTAAAAAGCCATGGTCAAACTTTTGCCCGACCCTTGCGTGTGCCACACCACCCCCACGCGCCGGTCCCCCTTGGCGCCGCCGGGTTGGCGGTGGGCGGAGTATCCGTCCTGCGCATTGACCCGCTCCGCCGTGCCGGCTTGGGCGGACGCCCGCAGGGTTTCCTCAACGGCTATGTTCACCGCGTGAAACTGGTGATAGCCCGCCATCTTTTTGGTCAACGCCCCGCCGCCCGCGTCCTCAAACACAATAAAATCCCGAACCAACGACAAAAAGCGTTTCCGGTCGAACACCCCTTCCAAAAGCACTTGCAGTTCGGGGGCCGTTTTGTCGGCCAGTTTTTCCCCCGTGGTGGTGCGCCAGGGTTTAAACCACTCCCGCCCGGCGCCGATGGCGCCCAACCGCGCCTCCACCCCGTCGGACACGATCAACCCGGCGTTATAGGAGAACAAAGCCCCAATTTCCCTCTGGTAAGTTTGCAGCTGTTGGTAGGCCGACCAAATGGTGGCGTTTTCATCGGCGGGGTTTTTGAGCTCAATGACGGCCAAAGGCAACCCATTCACAAACAACACCACGTCAGGCCGTCGGTTGTTTTTGTTCTCCACCACGGTGAACTGGTTCACCGCCAACCAATCGTTGTTGTCGGGGTTGTCAAAATCCAAAACCCGCACCTGCGCCCCGCGCATTTCACTTTTCCCGGCGCGAAACTCCACAGTCACGCCGTCCACCAACAAACGGTGCATAACGTGGTTACGTTGCACCAGGTCCACACCATCCAGCCGGGTCAACTTGCGGAAAGAATCCTCAATAGCCTCGGCGGGCAGGGAGGGATTGAGCCGCGCCAGCGCGTCCCGCAACCGCTGAGCCAAAACCACTTCGCCGTAGTCCCGGCGTTCAGCATTGGGGGTCTCGGGTGCAATGTCCGGCCCGTGGCAAAACCCCCACCCCTGGCCTTTCAGCCAATCCAGGGCGGCGTCTTCGACGACCGATTCAGTGAAGCTTTTATTCAAATGTTGTTCTCGGTCGACTGAATTTCCTTCAAAGTTCGTCCGTCTTTGGTTTTCCATTCGGTGCGCCCGTTGGAAGATCGCCCCAAAACCACGTCGGAGGCAGTGGATGGCGAGGAGAATATATAGTCCTGGGAAAATTTGTAGGAGCCCCCGTCTTCCAAAAGAACACCTTGGGTGGATAAGTTCGCGCGTAGCTCTTTGGCGTATCCAGGCACCGTGGGAGTAAGCTTCTCATCTTTGACGGCTTGTGAGCCTTTTAGAACAACGAAACCAGCGGGGGAGTCGTAACCAATAGCCTCAACTCCTTTCGCGCGAATGAATAGCTTTTCGTTGATTTCAGATTCAAACTGGGACCGCTCAAAAAATGGATATCCAATCACGGGCAAACAAACCAGCAAATCGTCAAAGAATCCTTCAGCCTCCGCAACGCTTGATTCGGAAAGGGACGGAGGAGCGGGAGTGTTCCCATTATCCAAAACGCATCTTTTGTTTTCCTTGGCCAAACCCACAAGGCGAGACTCAAGCCATTGAACGTGAGCTTTGTTCAGGTTGTTGTCCTTGCTAACAAAGACAATGGCGTGGGTCCAAAAATCTTTTAGCTTGGCGTGCTGTTCAAGGCGAGGGCGAACCGGGTCACCTTCACCGATATAAACCCGGGGCAAAGCTGTCGTTTCTGATGGGCCAACGAGGATATAGACACCTGTCTTTCCCAATTCCTCCCGGCCCCGTGCTTCGCCGAATAGTGCCCGGGGAATAACCAATCCCCGTCCAATCCAGTTTGATTTCTCAACCATCTTTAATCCTTCCGGATCCCCATCCGGAAGGAAAATCGTTAAATTAAAACCGCGTTTTTTGTTTTTTTCGGTCATTTTTTCGGTCTTTCCCTTTTCATTATAAAAGTTCCCTATAGAATGCCATGGGAGCGACAGGACTAACATAGAAGATCCGAGAAAAATCCTCCCCCCTTTTTGCGGCACCTATCTTTCCAATTCTTTCGAAGTCCTTTGGTGAATACGGAACGTCACCTTCAACAATCAATAGCCATAGCTTTGATTGATCGGAGTAATTCTTCTTCCGCTTTTTTTCAACCGTCTCCTCAACAAGCTTTAACAAATCGTATTGCTTATGAGGAGTCAATACATGAACGTCGCTTTGCCACCTCAGATCGATGCTTTCCAATGATAAGCTTCTTATCGCTGAAGAATTTACATGGAGGGTCAGGGGCGCTTTGAAGGGGTAGTCGTTTAATTTTTTTAATTCATCACCAATTTTTTCTACGATACCCTCGACCTCTTTCGGGTGGATGTCTCGAAGCATGTCGACATTTACATCCAACCTTTCCGGGACAATGCTTACAACTTTCTGTCGCAATCGCCGATGGAACCGGATGATTCCAGTTCGTGCCTGCATAGACTGGGGATTTGTCATCCGAACGATTTGGACTTCTTGATCAGGAATACCTGGTGCGGTGAGGCAAACATCTGCTGAATCATTTTCTCGGGGGATTTTCTTTACAGAAAAATCCGTTTTGTTTTCGGCATTATAGAGCCGGACAAAAGCTTCGGCCCATTGGATTTCCCTAAACGAATCTAATGATTTGGCCAATTTATTTGAGCCCATATCAATGTGCAGATATTGAGGTTCGAAGGCGTCCGGATACTAGCTGTGGAAGAAGATCGTCCCGAAGGGTGGCGAGGGTGCGGATTTCGCGTTCATTTTCAACAACCTTGAGATACATTGCGCGAGACACTTGATCAAAGGCACTCATCAGTGGATTTGGAGGTGCAATGGTGCGAATGCACCTGAAGTTGGACTTGCTTATCTCCAGGAACGTCGAGCCATTGGCATAACTCACGATCTCCTCGTGTGCAGCACTGGCCCATCTCAAAAGAAACAGGTTCGAAACGCCAGGACGTGGTTTCATAGCAATGAAGCCCTGATTCACGGCCACAGGGATTTCGGTAATCGCCAGGTAGCCGATGGGTGCACGCGATGAAAGGAGAACAGTCCCCTTCGGGAGTAAACCGGAGCCTATTTGTACTAATCCGGCATCGGTAATCCTTCGTTCAGTGTCAAGGAGCACTGGCATTGAAAGACCCGACAAATCCTTCGGCGTGCCCCAGTGATGCGTGCCGCTTTCCCAATATTCGACCCGCTCAGTTTTCGGGGTACTGCCACCAACGATTTCTGCCAGATCGCCGATGGGCTTAACATCCCACCCTTCGGGGATTTCACCGATTTCCGAGTTTACTAGGCGGGAGGGGAAGAGGGCGGCGAGGGGTTTGGGGAGGGCGGGGGGGCGGCCGGCGGCTTTGGCGCGGACGGGGTCGAAGTCCACGAACCAGGATTTGAACAGCGCCCGAGCCATCGCCTCCAACGTCTCACTCATCCGCCGGTTCAACTCAATTTTGTCGTCTAGCGTGCCAAGAATGTGGGCAATGGCGCGTTGTTCTGGTAGAGGCGGGACGGGGACTCTAAACATTCCCAATTGAAACCTCGAGAGTTCAGTTTGTCCAGTACTCCCTTCCCCAAGTGCTTCAATGCCGGACTCGTTGCACCGGACTGCTAAACCAAGATATCGGGGATCAACTACATTTGGATTTGGGCGAAGAACGGTAATGTGGCTGTCAACCGTCGCTATTTCGGGAAGCTCATTTATTTGAGCCACCCTTCCTAGCGTACCAACCCCAGTCGAATTCACAAGGATATCAAAGACCTGGAGAATGCGTTCTTTGGTGATTGGTTTCTTATTTACATCGGTACGTTTTGCTTGACTGACGTCCACCCGATGATCCCGTATGCACTTTTGATTTAAAACAAGAACTCCTCCGGAATCTACATAAGATGGCGCCGCGCCTCTATACAAATAGACAGTGAGATCCGACAATTTAAATTCGCGCCACTTACCCGCCATAAGTGAGCCCCTGATTCAAAATCATTTCCCCCACGCCTGACTTTCGGCACGACCGAGGAGGTAGGCGAAGATGTGGGCTGGGATTTTTAGATAATTGGTTTTGTCTCCGGGGAACTCTTTGAGGCCGAAATCTTCTTCCCGTTTTGTGACCCAGTAAGCCCTTTCCACATCCTCGCGGCGACAGAAATCCACGATCCCTTCTTTTTCTCCTAAAGGGGCGGACTCTTCGTATTTCACTTCCACGGGAATGGTGTAGCGGGGGCTGGAGACGACGATATCCACTTCCCGCTTTTTGCCCGGGGCGGGGGCGTTCCAATAACTGAGGGTGGGGGTATCTCGGTAGTAATAAGCGAAAAGGTGTCGAAGGATGGTCGTCTCGACGATTTTCCCCATTTCCGTAGGATCGGACAGAATTTCCTCACCCCGAAGAAGGACGGCATTCCTTAGGGCGGCATCGACGAGATGGAACTTGTATCTGGCCTTAAGAATTTTCTTCCCGGTCAAGGCATAGGGCGGCAAGCGGTAGATCAAGTGGGCCCGCTCCAGCATCGCCAAGTGGTTGGAAACCGTTACGGCCGAGGTCCCCAGAGCGTCGGCGCAGGTTTTGACGGAAAACATGCCGCCGGTGTGTAGGCAGAGATAAATAAACAGCTTTTCCAAGTCCGCAACGTTTCGCAGGCCGAACAGCATCGTCATGTCGCGCTTTAACACGCGTTCCACCACGTCCTCACGTAGGAGGCGTTGGCAAAGGTTCATGTCCGGCTGGGTGGCGGTTTCGGGAAAGCCGCCCACAAGGAGGTATCGGGCAAAAAGCGGCATGAGGGGACGGAGTTTTGCGGCCAAACCGGAAAGCTCGCCGGGGGACATTTTAAAGAGATCCAGCGGTTGTGTGTTGGAAGGGATATCGGGAACGGTCTCGTTTCGGATACGGAGAAACTCGTAAAAGGACAAGGTCGGCACGGGGAGTGTGATCCAGCGGCCCACGCCGCTTTCGTTGATACCGTCTTTAATCACTGCCGTGGCTGAACCCGTGGAAACGATGCGGTATTCGGGGTGGTGGTCCACCAACTGCTTGATTTCCAACTCCCAGTCCTGGGAGTATTGCACTTCGTCCAACAGGAGCACGGCGGGTTTCCCGTTGGGGTGGATGTTCTCGTGGTAAAGGCGAAGGATTTTGGGCAGAGTCACCAACTTCAACAACGGGTGGTCGAGGCTGATATAGATGACGCTTTTGGGCGGTTGGCCCTGCGCAATGAGGTGGTCAACGATCTGCTGAAGGACCGTCGTTTTTCCCACACGGCGTGGGCCGGAAAGCAAAATGGCGCGGCGGAGAGTTTGATTTTTTAAAAGATTGAGACAAGCGTGAAAGGCCAAGCGGTTAAACTTGGGGGCCCCAGTAGAACCACCCTCCCACCAGGGGTTATAGCCTTGGATGACTTTAAGGACTTCGGATTTATCTAAAAAGTCTGTTGTCATGTCGTTAATATAACACAAATATTATTAAATGTCTATACCATACTTTACATATTTTTAATAAAAAGTGGTCGATATATCGAATTGTATGGTTTTTGGCGATTTATATACACATTTGTAAAACGTGTATAAGTTTCACTTCCAGAAGCCCAAACCCTTCAAATTGGCAGCGATGGCGGCATCCAAATCCTTGGCTTGTTTGACCTGATTTTGGAAGTCGGCCACAAGGCGGCGCATCTTTTCGTCAAAGGGTTCCGTGTCTTCCTCCTGGGCCTCGGCCCCCACATAACGGCCGGGGGTGAGGACGTGGCCGTGTTTTTGGATCTCTTTGAGCGGGGCCGCGTTGCAAAAGCCGGGGATGTCTTTGTATTTGCCGGCGTCCTTTTCCCCCCGCCAAGCGTGGTAGGTGTCGGCAATTTTTTGGACGTCTTCGTCCGTCAGTTCGCGGTGGGTGCGGTCCACCATGCGGCCCATTTTGCGGGCGTCGATAAAGAGTATCTGGCCGCGGCGGTCGCGGAACTTGCCGTCCTTTCGGTCCCGGGCCAAAAACCAGAGGCAGGCGGGGATTTGCGTGGAATAAAACAGTTGGCCGGGCAGGGCCACCATGCAGTCCACTAGGTCGTTTTCAATCAAGGCTTTACGAATGTCCCCTTCGCCGGATTGGTTGGACGACATGGACCCGTTGGCCAACACAAAACCGGCCACCCCCGCCGGGGCCAGGTGATGCACGATGTGTTGCACCCAGCCGAAGTTGGCGTTGCCGGTGGGGGTCGCGCCGTAAGCCCAGCGTTTGTCGTCCCGCAGGCGGTCCCCGCCCCAGTCGGAAACGTTAAAGGGCGGGTTGGCCAAAATAAAGTCGGCCTTTAAATCGGGGAAGCGGTCATTGTGGAAAGTGTCCCCATGGGCGATTTGGCCTTCGATGCCGCGAATGGCCAAGTTCATTTTGGCCAGGCGCCAGGTGGTGTAGTTGCTTTCTTGGCCGTAGATGCTGATGTCGCCTTTGGCTTTGCCGCCGTTGCCGTTGCCGCTCGCGTGGGCGCGGATGAAATCCACCGACTGAACGAACATCCCCGAGGAGCCGCAGCAGGGGTCGTAGACGCGGCCTTTGTAGGGTTCCAGCATTTCCACCAAAATTTTGACCACACAGCGCGGGGTGTAAAACTCGCCGCCCTTTTTGCCCTCGGCGCTGGCGAACTGGGAAAGGAAATATTCGTACACCCGGCCCAGCACGTCCTTGGCACGGCTGTCTTTGTCCCCCACTTGAATATTGGAAACAAGGTCGATCAGTTGGCCCAGGCGGGTTTTGTCCAGGGAAGGGCGGGCGAAATCCTTGGGGAGCACCCCTTTGAGCGACGGATTGTCCCTTTCAATACCGGACATGGCGTCGTCCACCATTTGGCCGATGGTGGCTTGTTTGGCCTGGGCTTTGAGATGCGCCCAACGCGCCTCGGGCGGCACCCAGAAAATATTGGCGGCGCGGTATTCGTCGGGGTCTTCGGGGTTGGCGCCATGGGATTTTTCTTTGGCGAGTTTGGCGTGTTGCTCTTCGAAAGCGTCGGAGATGTATTTGAGAAAGATGAGCCCCAGAGTGACGTGCTTGTATTCGCCCGGGTCCATGCTGCCGCGCAGAGCGTCGGCGGCGGCCCAGAGTTTGGATTCAAAACCGATGTTGGCGGCGGTCGTGGAGGTGGTTTCTTTTTTAGTTTTTCTTTTCATAGTTGAACCCTGATTCTAAACCAATTGCCTTCGACTCACAATAAGGTTTTTTTATGGAGATTGGATTTAAAACACCCACCTCCCGCCGACATCGTCGGCGAGGGGTGAGGTTAAGCGGCGGGATGTTTGGTCAGGATGAAGCCTTTAGTCTTCCAACCCCCAGTTGGGCGCGTCCGGGGGGCGGGAGGCGTGCCGGTGGCGCCACTCAGGGTGGCGGTGCCAAAAGGCGTGCCACCAGCCGGCGGGCTCGGTTTTGTCGCCGATGTATTCGGTGGGGCGGCCCGTGTCGCCGCCCACCACTAGGCTGCCCACATAGTCCGCCTTCTGATACACCTTCTCAATCTGTTGAGCCATTTGCCGGGCGTCTTCGTCCGTGATATTGCCGTCGCCGGTGGCTTTGTAGAACTGCACCGTCACCCGCACGGGAAAGGCCGGGTCCCGCTCAATCTCCAACCCGTCGATCTCGGTGAAAGGCCCCTCCACCGCCCCATGGCCGATGACAGCGACTTCCATGCGGCCTCGCGATGCCTCGGCGGCCGGCGCGGCGCACTTATCAGCCATGCCCATCATCGAATATTGCGGGCGGAAGGCCTGCTTTTGTTTCAGCGGCACCTGGATCAACAGCACCATGTTCATCCCCTTGTCCGGGTCCGCCGCGCCCGCCGGCGCCTCGCCGGAGGCGATGAAATCGCTCAGCCGTTCCCCCGTCAGGCTGGCCCGTTCGCCGTCTTTGTTGAAAAAGAGCCTCTGCCCCCAGGCCCGCCCCGCGGCAAAGCCGTCCCGCGCGTTGTCGATGATGGTCACGCTCGTCCCCTCCCGCGTGGCGAGGATGGTGAGCACCGCCGGGTCCCCCTTCCGGGATTGATAGTTGAACAGCACCGGGTTAAACTCCGCCTTCCCCTGGGGCGGGATGGGCAGCAGGCAGGATTGCGCGCTCACCAGCGCATGGCTGTCCCGCGGCGCCAACAAGGTCGCCCTTCCCCCCGGCCAAGATTTGGGGTCGTGGAGATATCGCCGCGGTTCCTCCAGGAAGTCCCTCAAGGTCACCCGCCGAAGGCCTTTGCCCTTCTCGTTGCCTACCAACAAATAAAACTTGTCCAAAGGCACGTCCCCCGTCCGGTCGGAGAAGTTGGGGTGCCGAATCACCGGCATGCAATGGAGCGAATAGGCCCCCGTGCGGGGGTCTTTCCGTTGGATTTGGATGGTCATGTCGCTGATGTTGGGCCCCACGGCGGAATTTTTGTACCGCCCCGTGTCTTCCCAGGTCAAATCCACCAAGTTCAACCCCTGCCGTTGGACCACCGACTGCGCCTGCGGGTCCCTCACCATGGATTCCACCCGCATCAGAGATTCCCAAGCGTCGGGCGACTCCCCGGTCGGTTTCGTCCACCCCGTGGCGCCCAGAGCGAGCGCGCCCGCTAAAAACAAAGATTTTTTCATGGCCGTTTCCCCTTTCCCAAATTGTCCTGCAAAGGGTTCGACACCCGGCCATTCAAAAAGTTCCCGCTTTAGTGTTCAGATGGGGCGAGGCGTGAAAAAATGAACGCACCAACTGCCGACAAGGACAAGCTGGCCCAGGACGCCGGCGGCGGAAAGGCGCCGCAGGACCTCAGCGACCAGCGCGGACTGGGCGTCTTTTTCTTTCATGTAGGGCTCGTTTTAGAAACAGAATCTGCTTTTTTAATTCCATTAAAAGGCCCCTGTATTTGGAGCGTTTCTTACGGTATACCTTGTAGGGTTCTATGGCCTTCTCGGACCAGGGGCCTTTGTATTCCAGGTTGAAACGTCCGTCTTTCCGGAAAGCCACGTAGAGGTAATCCCGGTTTTTGATCCGTTTTCTAACGGGGCTCCCTTTCGGAAGCGCCGCGAGCTCCCTCTGATATCGCCGAAGCATCCGCAGGGAGTTGGAAAGTTCTTCTTTGAGCACCGACTGAATGACGGCCATATCGTCTATAGGTTACTATACAATTCATATTATTTCAACAATATGTATAGTAACTAAGGAATGAGCAGATTGGCTAAAGAGGCGGGCGATCCGGCGAATGGGTTACCCCAAAAAGCAAAAGGCCCTCGTCTTTCGACGAGGGCCTTTTGGCCTAAAATGGCGGGGTCGACGGGATTTGAACCCGCGGTCTCCGCCTTGACAGTTCGAGTCCAAGGGGCCTCACGGCCATCTTTGCTCACACCACCGTACATGCGGGCCCGCATACGGCGGATGCCGGGCGCAACAGCGCCCGACTTCAGGCCTTCCCGCACCTTCGCGGTACTACGCCTTCAGCGGACTTCTGCGCGTTCATCGAGAAAATCGGTCAATTCCCTCTAGTCCATCGCTGGACAAACGCGCAGATCTCCCCGGATAAGAACGGACACTTTCATTCCATGCACCCACCTTGTCTGGAAGATCAACGTTTTCGTGATGGAAGGCTTCGTCCGCCACCGGGACTCGCCTGCGTTGACTTTCCCTCTTACAAGGTTCGTGTTCCTTGGGTCGGAATTTTGCCTACGGCTTCCTTTCGGTTGCTCCTCGCGGACCAACCCTTGCCATCGGCTAGCGGACCCCATCACAGGGCCCGCGGGGACTTTCACCCGTGAGTTTCCGTTCGTGCCGGGCGTGGAGGCGGCGTGTTAACCGAGCTACACCACGACCCCGAGCTCCCGTCGCAGAAAGATTTCTCTTTTGCGTTGAAGAGCGATCGGTGACCTTGTGCTGCGGGGGGCATTATACATAAATTGCCCCACTCTGTGGCTGTCCTTTGCGGAAAAGACCAATCGAAAATACTTCCCTTCCCGCCGCAGGGCCCCCCGCCGCGTCACGCCCCGGGAAATCAAACGATCCCACACCCCCCGCAAAAAGCCCTCCGACGCCGACGTGAACACCACCCGAAACACCGGGCTGGACTTTTCCCGACCGCTTCGACGGTAGTTTTTGTAAAGCACGTTCCCGTCCCCGTCAAAATAGCCCCGCAAGAAATGCGGAAACAGTTTCGTCGGCACGGGCGGAAGGGCCATTCGCGCGCTTTTGCGCGGGCCCAGCCCCAGGCGCGCCAGTTCGTCGGCCAGCCGCTTCGAGCCGATTTGAATCCGGCACCGGGGGTTCCGCCCGCGGCGTCGCGCCGTGTCGAAATTTTGTTTTGGATTTTGAAAAGCCTTTGAGTGAATTCCAACAACGTCCGGTCTTTGGACGTCAGCTCCACATACCAAGAGCCGTTTCTATTCCGCGTCACGTTCCCGTCGGGCCGGGGCCTCGGACCGAGAGGCTCCCCCTTCCGCGCGGTCGGTGATTTTCACGTCACCCCCGGAGCATGGTGAGCATCATTTTAAAACGCGTCACGGCCTTGACCGCGTGGGGCACGTTGGCGGGAAGCACGATCCCGTCCCCCGCTTTTAGATTGTTCCAGGTCTCCCCCACCTTGACGGAGACTTCCCCGTCGTAAACCGTGATCAAGGCGTTGAAGGGGGTGGTGTGCTCGCTCAACTCCTGCCCCGCGTCAAAGGCGAAGAAGGTGATGTTCCCCACCGGCCGTTGGAGCACGCGCGTGCTGACAATGGCGTTGGTTTGGTACTCCGCCAGCCGATCCATTCGTTCCACCTTCCCCGTGGGGAAAGGACTTTCGGGTTCTGAAGGTTTTGATGTCATTGAAAGGCTCCTTTGAAAAGTAAATTATACCGCTTTAGGCGGGACCGATGATCCCGACCTCCGCGTCGTCGCCGTCACCGCACCACGGCCACCTTCATCGTCCGCCGGGAGCCGCGGGTCTCCGCGCGCACGAGATAAACCCCGGTGGGCACCGCCCGCCCGTCGGCGTCGCGGCCGTCCCAGGCGGCCCGCCCGGTGAAATCCGCCGCCACGGTGCGCACCGGGGTTCCGAATAGGGTGAAGATACGCAACAGCGCGTCGGCCGGTAGGTCCACAAACGTCATCACGCCCTCCCCCCGCAGCGGGTTGGGGAAAGCCTTGGCCCGGTCCAAGCGCGGCGGCGTGGCCAGGGGCCGGGCGAAGGTATGTTCCCACAGGTCCTGGGCCGGGCGGGGCGAGCCGTCGTAACGCTTCAGCCCCATGTTGCCGAAGCGCCGCAACATCAACTCCCCCAAGGTCCCCCCCACGGCGTAAAAGGCGTCGATCGCGTTGCACGTCACGCTCGGTCCCGGGCAGGGGCAGGCGTCGGTGTCGTTGCCGTCCAGCAGGTCGTGGTGTTCCCACCAGACCACGGCTTCAAAAGCTTTCTCCTGGGCCTGGTTCAAAAGCGCTTCCAGATAGTTCCGAATGTTGGCTTCCCCGCCCACCACCGCGTCGTCGATGAGCATCGCCCCGCAGGCCGACGGCGGCGCCGCGTGTTGGTAGCTGGTCAACACCTTGACCGCCGGCCAGCCCGTTTCGGCGATCCAAATTTTCCGCCCCGTTTTTTGTTGGATGAGGCCGAACCCTTCCGCCAAACGCGAAAAGCCCGTGCTGTAATTGTCCGGCGCGATGGGCGGGAACAAAAACTGGAGCGGGTACAACGACAGCCCCACCCGGTCCGCCGGCACGGCGAGCGCCTCGTTGACGTGCTGTTCAAAGCACGCCTTGAGCGACGCGTCGGTCCGCGCCCCGCCGCACCAGGGGGTGAATGGGTCGTTCGGCCCCAAGGCCACGCCGTAAAGGAATTCAAATTGAAACGTCGGAAAAATGACCAACGACGGATGCCGCGCCTTCAACGCGCGGTGGACCCCCGCGTACCAATCTTTGAAGGCCTCTTTCTGGTCCGGGCAGGAATAAAACTGGATGTCCATCTCGATGGCCGGGCTGAAATAGCGCGGCGCCACCCGGTCGATCACGTGGCTGGCGTAGGCCACGTAGGCCCGTTGGTATTTTTCCGCGTCGGGGTCGGACGCGAACCGGAAACAGCCGTTGCCGTCCACCGGGTCCCAAGTGAAGTGCTTGGTTCCGGCCGCGTCGACCTTGGGCGCGAGCCGTTTGCGTCCCTCGAGGGGCGACAGGGCCAGATAGCGCACCTTGCCCGAATCCTTGGCCGAGGCGGCGATGGTTTCCCACTGCCGTTCCCACGCGTCGGCCGGGGCCGCGCCCGCGGCAAAAGCGTCCCAGGGGATGCCCAAAAAGTCGTCCCCGTGGATGGAAATCAAGTCCTGCTGGTCCAAATCCTCAAAGCGCCAATCGGGGAACGTCGTGCTGGAAAGCGCGATGGGCGTGAACCCCATCAGGAACGGCCGCGGTTCCTCGGCGTGGAGCGCGCCGGCGGCCAAGGCCAGGGCCGACAAAGAAATTTTGAATTTTGCGTTCATAGCAGGTATCATTCTATTAAATGAACCTCCCCGCTCAGTGTTTGCGCGTCGCGCTGGTCGCCGCCCTGTGGACCGCCCCGGCCCGAGGGACCGCCCCTTTCACCGAGCCGGCCCCCGCCGTCACCCGCGCCATCGACAAGTGGGACGCCCCCACCCTGTCCCTCGTGCGCCAGTGGTTGGCGGACCTCAGCAAAAACGCCCCCGCCAACGCGGAATTCGCTTATTGGCACGCCGTGGCGGCCTTCCACACGGTCTTGATGGGCGACAACGCCGACGACGACTTGCCCGAGGTGATCAGCGCCGCCCGCGCCGCCCTGCGGCTCAACCCCCAACGGCGCGACGTCCACGCCCTGCTCTGCGTGCTCTACGGCATGCGCATCAAAAAATCGTCCCTGCGGGCCGTCTGGCTGGGCCCCCGCGTCATGCGCCACGGCAACCAGGCCCTGCTCGCGCCGGAAGACCCCCGCGCGCTCTACCTCGTGGGCACCTGCCGCTACCACGCGGCCAAATCCCAAGCCGATTTTGCGGAAGCCCATCGCCTGTTGACCCGCGCCGAGGCGCTCTTCGCCGACGAAAAACCATCCCCCGCCGAGCCCCGCTGGGGCCGCGCGGAAGGGTTGCTCTTCACCGCCTATGTGTTGGAAAAGTTGGGCCGTGCCGACGAAGCCAAGGACGTGTTTCGAAAATTGTTGGCGCTCCGCCCCGGCCACGCCATCGCCACCGAACGGCTAAAGTAGTTTCAACAGCCGTTCCAGCCGCCGCCGGTTGTACCGCTGGGCGATGACGCACGGGATGTTCCCCGCCAGGGCGTAGACGACCATCAAGCCCCCCACCCACGGCCGGTTCCACAAAAAGAAAAACGGCGCCGGGAGCATGGCCAGCCAATGGGCCAGTTCCCCCCGGCAGGTCTCCGCCAAAAAGCGGCGCAAATAGTCGGGCGAACGCGACGCCAATCCCGCCTTGGAAAACCCTCCCGCAAACCAAGGCCCCGCGTCGGGCAGTCGGCCTTTCCACCCTTTGACGCCCAGCCGATCATAAAAGGCGCCGCCCCGTTCCCATCCCCGCGCGCGAAAAAGCCAACCCGCGGGGTCGAAGCGGCCTGCGTCCATGGCCGTCACCCACTTGGCCGCGCCGAACTGGATCGCCAGCCAGGCGATCACGTCCAGGAGCGCCGTCACCGGCGCGGGGAAAAATATCAGCCTCATCGGTTGGTCCGCCCTTTCCACACCAAGGGCCGTCGCAACGCCAATCGAAAGAGCGACCGCGCAAACACCCCAACAAAAAACGCCGCCAACACCGGATGCGCCAAAGCGGAAATAAGTCGAAAGCTTCCCAACCGCCGCAACCACCCATAGGCCTGCAGGCCATAGGCGGCGTACACCAAGCCCGCCAAGCCCAGGCCCTGGCCCGTGGCCAGCGACTCCGCCAGCAACCGGGCGGCCTCGATGCCGCCCGTGAGCCACAGGCTCCAGCCGATCCAGACGGCAAGCGGCGTGCCCTTGCCGCCGAGCGCGAAAGATTTTCCCCACCCGGCCGCGATCTCCCGCGCGCCGTCTGCGTACATGCGAAAGTCCACCGCCCCCCGCCCGGCGTAGGCCGCGAGCGGCACGTCCAGGGCCTCCAGGTGTTGCGACAGGTCGAAGTTTTCC
>Ga0268298_10000911_pt1 | contig 36677 bp, 21 predicted proteins | sample WWTPWeurt_MetaG_FD_194462 | JGI IMG/M metagenome (GOLD analysis project Ga0268298, IMG submission 194462) | Activated sludge microbial communities from WWTP in Nijmegen, Gelderland, Netherland - WWTP Weurt | ecosystem: Engineered > WWTP > Aerobic digester > Activated sludge | place...
CTCGGTTTTGGCATCCTGCGCGCGCTCCGCGCGCTCTCGCTGGCGTGGGGCTGGGCCGCCCAGAAGTAGGTCGCGAGTCCCAGCGCGACGACCCCGATGCCGAGCGAGACGTCGGCCACGAGCGCGGTCTGCCGCATGGCGTCCGCTTCTCCGCGGTCGCAGCGCGGAGAGCAGGCATCGAGCTCGTCGGCGCGGGTCTTGGCCCTGTATCCGAAGTAGCCGAAGCTGCCGAGCGCGACGACGCCGACCGCGCCGAGCACGATGCTCGCGCTAGGGATGCCGCGAGCTCCACGCGCTTGGGGCGCGGTGTTTCGGGGCTCACGCGGCGGGCCGGAGCGCCGCTCCGACCGAGGAGCCGGCGGAACCTCGGCCCCGATTCGAAAGCGCACTCTGCGCTCTCGTTCACCCTGTGTGACGAGCACTATGCGCTTCTGGCTCTTGCCGTCGAGCTTCACCTCGACTTCATGCGTGCCCGGGTCGACCGCGATGGGCAGCCCGACGCGTCCGCTCGCCACGTCCCGTCCGTCGATGCGGATTTCGAAGTCGCTGGCTACCGAGCCATCCGCGCGCGCGGCATCGATCACGAGTGACGGTGTGACCGCCTCGACCTCTTGCGCCCAGTCGCCGCACTCGCGCCGAATCACGGCCGGGCAAGACTCACGAGCGCAGGCGAGGAGCAGCTTCTTCGCTGCGATCAGTTCGCCGGCACGGCGAAGCTTCTGGCTCTCGGCGTGTTGGGAGGAACAGAGCTCCTTCTCCGCGGCCGACTGCGCCGCCGACACCTCGGCCCACGCGAGTGTCGCAGCGAGCGGCACGAGGGAATGGAGCCAGCGGCGCACGTGAGCATGCTACATGAGCGTTCCCACGCGGGCGACAGCGACGGAGCTCGGCCAGGCAGCGCCGCCGCTCACAAGCATTCGGGCTTGTAGCGTTTGGTTCCGTCGGGTTCGAGGACGTACGGAGGGCTGCAATTCGCGCGTTTCTTGGCGCTCGAAGGCCCGCGCTCCAGGGACGCGGAATTCGCCGTGGGGCGAGCGGTCGCCGTCGCGCTGGGACCGGTCGCCGTCGCCGCGCTCGCGCTCGCCGGCGCAGCGATCGGCGCGGGCTCGTGGGTCACGGACGCCGAGGGCGAAGGGAACGCGCTCGGGCTCGTCGGAGTGCGTCGCTCCGGTTCGGGCTCGGGCGACCCGGGGCCGCCGCGCCCCCAACGGAACGCGACGAAGGTCGCAGCGAGGCCTCCCAGCACGAGCAGTGCCGTCCACACCAAGAGCCCTCGGGAGCCGCGGCGCGGCGCGACCGCCGGCGCTCCGAGGGAGATCGGAGCTGGCGCGCTGGCCTCGAGCACGGTGACCTCGTCCGCGCGAGTTTTCCGGCCCAGCACCTGCGGCGCCGCGTGCTCGGCCTCACCGAGGGATGCGCCATCGATGCCGCTGCTCTCGATTTCGGCGAGCCGCTCGCGGCGCTCGTGCAGCGCGAGGCCCGCAGTTTCGCCCACCCAGGCTCCGAGCTCGCGCGCGCTCGCGGGGCGTACGACCCGCTCCAGCGCTTCGGCCAGCTCGAGGGCCGTCGAGTAGCGCCCCTCCGGAGCGCGGCACAGCGCCTTCTCGACGATGCGGTCGAGCTCCGGCGGGAGCCCCGGTGCGTGTCGGCTCGGGGGTTCCACGTCCAGGCTCAGGATCTCGTGCAGGATCGAGCCCGGATCGTCCCCGGTGAACAGGCGGCGACCCGCCAAGGTCTCCCAGAGCACGACTCCCGCCGCATAGATGTCGCTCCGCCGGTCGAGCGGTTCGCGCCGAATCTGCTCGGGCGACATGTAGCGAAGCTTGCCCTTGATTTGACCGCCCTGGGTCGACTCGAGCCTGGCTCTGGCCTTGGCGATGCCGAAGTCGAGCACGCGTGGCACGCCGTCCACGCCCACCAGCACGTTCTGGGGCGACACGTCCCGGTGCACGAGCGAGAGAAGTTCTTGGCGCTCGCCTTTGGCTTCGTGCGCAGCGTGAAGCCCGCTCAGCGCACCCGAGAGGATCGCCACTGCGACGGGTAGCGGTACGCGCCGGCCCTCGCCCTGCACCGCCCGCGCGAGTCGTGCCAGCGTTTCTCCCTCGACGTATTCCATCACGATGAACAGCTCGCCACCCCGCGCGACCACGTCGAGAGTGGCCACCACGTTCGGGTGGTGGATTCGGGCGGCGAGCCGCGCCTCGTCCAGGAACATCGCGGCGAACTCGGGCTCGCGAGCGTAGTGCGGGTGCATCTGCTTGATGGCGACGGTCCGCGAGAAGCCGGCAGGGCCGACCACCCGTCCGAGGTGCACGGTGGCCATGCCGCCTGACGCGATCTCGTCGAACAGCAGGTACTTGCCGATGCTGCGCGGCGCGGTCTTCGGGCCCAGGGCAGGCATGCCTAGAAGGCATCCCTACACCGTGCCGCGCGGACGGGTCACCTGTTTCCGTCGCGATGAAATCGCGCGCTCTCGCTGCGACGCATGCGCTACATTCACTGAATGGTCGGGGACCGCTTCGTGGCGCTGTCGTTGCTTTCGCTCGCGGGCCTCCTGGCCGCATGCTCGGGGGACGATGGGGCTGGCGCGTCGGGAGGCACCGGTGCGAGCTCGGGCGCCGGTGGCTCGAGCGCAAGTGGAGGCGCGAGCGGCAGCGGCGGCTCGAGCGCGACGGGCGGAGGCGCAGGAGCGGGGGGCATCGCGGCGGGTGGTAGCGCCGGCACGGGCGCGGTCGGTACAGGCGGTGGCGCGGGGAGCGGTGGCGGGGGCACAGGCGGTTCGAGCGGCGCGGGTGGCACCGGCGGCTCCGCAGGCGCGCCCCCCGGCGCGGGCAAGTCGAGCTACGTCTGCCCGCCCGGGGCCAACGTGGTCGTGCAGGCGAGCGACGATCTGGAGCTGGCCGTCGCGGCCGCCAAGGCGAACGACATCCTCTGCATCCACGGCGAGCACCGTATCCAGAACACCCTCCAGCCCAAGTCGGGGCAGCGCTGGATCGGCATCGGGGATGCGCGGATCAGCGGAGCCGTGAAGCTCGCTGGCTTCACCAAGAGCGGCGCCGCGTGGGTCACGTCGGCGCTGCCGTCCACCACTCCGCACAAGAAGCTACACTACGCGGGCGCGACGCTCTGCTACCCCGAAGCCGAGTACCAAGACGACGTCTTCATCCGCAAACCGGGCGGCGACAGTCAGCGTCTGTTCCGCGTGCTGTCGCTGACGGAGCTCACCCAGACCGGGCCCCTCGCCGACGGTCTGCTCGAGCCCAGCGTGAGCGCCGGGCGCTTCTTCTTCGACTACGCCAACGGCAAGCTCTACCTCTCGGTGGATCCGACGGGTGCCGAAGTCGATCTCGCCGTGGTCGACGTGTTGATCGGTCAGACGCCGGCTCCCACCGGCCTCGTGCTGCAGAACCTGACCCTCGAGAAGGCGCTCAGCGTCGGTATCTTGGCCAACAATGGCAAGGAGTACACCCTCGAAGACCTGACGGTGCGTTTCGTGCACAACCGCGGCCTCTACATGCCGTCCGGCACGAGCGCCGCGAAGCGCAGCGTGCTGCGCGGGTCGCTGATTACGAACAACGGGCAATACGGCATCGATTCCACGGCGAATTGGCTCAAGCTCGAGGGGACCGAGATCTCCCACAACAACATCGCCGGGTACCGCGACAAGAGCGGGACCAAGTGCACCGGCTACTTCGCCGCGGGCGCCGTGAAGTTCGTCAAGTCGAACGGCGCCCCCGGCCAGCCCGGCCTCTGGCTCGACGGCGTGGACAGTCACGACAACGTGGGCGACGGCTTCTGGACCGACGTCCACAACCGCCACGTCTTGGTGGAAAACAGCCACTTCCACCACAACGAACGCCACGGCTATTTCCACGAGATCAGCTGCGAGATCGAGCTCAGGAATTCGACGCTGAACGACAACGGCAAAGCCATCATGACCGACCTGGCACTTCAGGGTCAGGGGCTATACGTCAGCGACGCGAGCAACGGGAACTTCCACCACAACCTGATATACGGAAATGCCGCCGGTGGCGTGCGCCTCGAGCTCGTCGTGGGCCACGACAACATGCAAGGCGTTGCCTGCATCTCGCCACCGCCGGCGAACGCCACGGACACCTCGAACGCGCTCATGGGCAATCAGGTCCACGACAACCAGATCTACGCTTGCAACGCCTACGCCGCCGGCGCCGACGACAACGTGGCTTCGGGGCTCGCGACGCTGCTCGCTCCGAGAAACAACACGTTTTCGGCCAACCAGTACCACGTGGCCGACAGTGGCAATCATTGGATCGACGTCACGCCGAAAAACGCCGCTGCCTGGGCGAGCGTGGACAAGACTGGGCAAGTCGTCACCGGCTGCGACCATCCCTGAAACCCCTCGATGCGGCGCGAGCTGGTAAGAGCTTCGCGGGCCGCCGTTCGACCCGATCAGCCGTCGACCAAGCGAATGCGGCTCGGCCCTCGGCTCCAGATCTCGCGCACCGGTTTCCCTAGCGAGCTGTCGCCTCGCCGGAGCACCACGGGTAGTTCCTTGGGTCGTTCGGCTACGCCGAGCGTGCGCCAAGGAACCGCCACGATCACCGACCACTCTTCGTCTTCCTTCGCGTCGAGGTCGACGTCTCCGTCCACGTCGAAGCCCGAACGGATCCCGAGTGCATTGCAGTCGTCCGCGCCCTGGAATTTGCACGTGAGCTTGCCCGAGGGAGAAGCTTCGATGCTCCGGTCTCCGTCGAGTTCGATGCGCACGTGGTCGGTTCCGAGGAGCTCGTCGTCGGCCACGTAGAGCTCGAGATAGAGCGCGTCGTCGTCCCACGCCGCTCGCGCTTCCGTGTGCGGCACCGGGCGAGCCCCCCGCTCGGCGACGAACGGTTCCGTTCGGCTGGCGGCGTGCCAAACCGGTTGGTCGAGCTTGCCGTCGAGCACGGGCGTTCCACGCTTGGCGTCGAGCACCTTCGCGGCTCGAGGCGCCGGCGCGGCCGCTGGAGCAGTTCCACTCGCCGGCGGCGGCGCCTTCTCCGCGCAGCCACTGGCCAGCGCGACTGCGAGCATCAAGAGCGCCGTTTTGGCTCTCGACATCATGGCACCACGAAGGTGTTCAAGGGGTCTTTGATGTTTCCGGCCTTGTATTGCCGGACTCGGAAGCGGCCGTCGGCGCGCTGCCGAATCGTGGCAAAGCCGTGCTGCTGTCCCGCCTTGGACACCGGCGCTCCGCCGAGGCCTTCGGTCAGCTGACGCTTGGCGGGCGCCCACTCCCAGAAGTGCTTGTGGCCGACGAGCAGGAGGTCGTACTTCGCGCCGGTGAGGATCTTGTCCATCTCCACGTTGCAGGGCGCGTCCGAGCCCATCGGCTGGTGGCGCGCGATGATGGTGAACGTGGTCTTCTTGGCGAGTTCGGTCTCTAGCCACGTCTTCTGAGCGTTGCTCCAGGCGTTGCAGGCGGTGACCAAGATCTTGGAAGTCCACTTCCCGTCCACGTCGTCGATGGGGACCTTGTAGTAGGGCTTGGATTTGCCCAGCGGCTTCACCAGCTTGTCGAGGAAAGCGTTGTAGCTGTTGTTGGTGGTCGCGCCGGCGCAGTTCCCGTCGTTCCCCCCGCACTCGTGGTTGCCGAGGCTCGCGAAGACGGGGCCCGAGAACTGGTTCCGTGCCTTCACGTAGATGGCAAGCTGCTTGGCCCCTTCGTCGCCCTGAGGCTTGGCGAACATGTAGTCACCGGTCGCGATGACGAAGCGTGGAGGTGGGTTCAACGCCTCCATGTCTTTGTAGATCTGGTTGATGGTGTCCGTCGGATAGTCCTTCGTCTTGTCACTACCGGGCGGACGGGTGTCGCCGACCACGCCGAAGTAGAGGTACGGGAGCTTGCCTCCGTCCGGCCCGATGCTGCCGGGGTTGGTTCCAGCGTCGTCCCCACCGTCGGCACCCGCGTCCGGATCGTCCGGTCCCGCGTCGTCGCCCGCGTCGGGCTCGGGCTCGATGCATTCCCCCGCGATGAGATCGCAGGTCGAGCCCGGAGCACACTGCCCGCAGCCACTGGTGCCGCAGGTACCGTCCAACGGCACGCACACGGAAACTCCGACTCCGTCTTCGCGAACCGCTTGGATGCAGGTCTCGCCGTTCGGGCACGAACCGTTCTCGCAGAGCGCGCCGCAGTGATCGCTCCCGGCGTACTGCGCGCAGGCGGCGTTCGGTCCACACTCCGAGCTGTCGACGCAGGGGGCGCAGGTTCCGGGCGTGGCGCCGTCGACCTTGGCGTCGCTGCTCGCGTCGGTCCCGGCGTCGGACTTCGGCGGGTCTCCCGCATCGTTCGCGGACTCTCCGCAGCTCGCCAGAAGCAAGAGCGGAAACCAGAAGGCATGCTTCGTCATCGGCGGCACTCGTTCGCAAGAACCACGCCACGCGGCGGACCCCCGGAGCGAGGCTGAAGCGAGCGCTTTCTCGGCGAGAGATCCCGAGCGGACGCCCGGGCGCCAATCGACGGTTGGCAGTCCAAGATGGCGGATCAGGGCCGGGCAGCCTCCCGGACGCGCCGCACCTCGTTCAAGATCTCGAGCGCACGCTTGCGGCTGAGGCGACCTTCGGTGAGCTTCGCGCGCCAGAGTGCCCGCGTCTCCGGCATCTCGAGATTGGTCGGAGAAAATTCGAACTCCGCGTCGTCGCTCGATGCCGTGACCGCCGCGGCGGGGGGCGAGGACGCTGGGTTCGGTGCCGTCGCGATGGGCCTCGGTACTGGCACGGCAGGTGGCGTCCGCGCTGCAGCACAACCCCCTGCCAGCGGGAGCCCGATGAACGCCAAGACGGTCGGCAGTTTCATTCGCCTGGCGGATGACTACGCGCGTCGCGAGCGTTCGATCTGGATGGCCGCGCCGAAAGGCGACTCGCACCTCGCCCGGGAGCTCGTCGCCCTGCCGCCGACGTTTGCCCACGAAGTATTCGCACGTTTGGTCGGGCCTCCTCGAGGGCGTACGCTTCGTGCATGGTCTTCGGGTGGGCACGCGCGAGGTCGCCCTCTCCGCTCACGTGCGCGGCTCGTGCCCCGGTCGTTCGCGCTCCCCTTGATGTTGGCCGCGTCCGCTTCCGCGGACCCGCCCCGCGCTCACATTGGCCCGAAGCCCGAACGTCCGCTGCCCAGCGCGCTCCTTGGAATGGGAGCGGGGCCGGCGTGGCCTGGCGTCTCCGACTGCCCCTATGGATACGATTGCCACCTCCCGCTCGGACTTGCGCTGCACGGCTTCGCGTGGGCGCCCGTGGTCGATGGCTTTGCGGTCGGCGCCGTGGGCGAGCACCTGCGCGTTCCCTGGAAGCTCGCAGACACGCACACGTTCACATTCGTCGGAGCCGGCATGACCTTCGGCAGCGGATACCGAAATCCGTTCGCGCTGGCGCTCTGGGTCGCGCTGGGCCAAGCCTTCTCTCCGGCGACCGGACCGTGCAGCCAGGACTCCAACTGGGGGCTTCAGCTCGGAATGCGCGTCGATCATCGACTCGCCGATCGCTATCGAGTCGGCGTCTCCGCCTCTCTTGCCGGCGGCGGAGGGGGAGTCTGTTCTGGTGCGGCCGAGACCTCGAAGAAGCCCGCGCAAATCCACATTGCGGGCGAGACCGTGGTCGCCATCGATCTGACCTTCGAGTGGGTTCGGGCCCCCTGACCGGGGCGTCCCAGGCTCCCTCGCGCTTGATCGCCCTCGACGTCGCGGCTAGTTGCTGCGCCGCGGGCATCACCTTCACCAAAGAGCATCATGTCTAAGTCTTCGCTCACCGTTCCGGTCGTCCTCTTGGCTTCGTTCCTGGCGAGCTGCGCAGGGAAACCCGCCGAAGCCGTGCGCCCCACGGCTCCCACGGGCAGCGAGGCGCTGGGCGAGCGCACCGAGCCGGTGGCCTGCACGGATCTCGCTCGCCCGGTCTCGCCCCTCGTCGTTGACTGGAAGAGCGGCGAGCGGACCGATCTCGAGGTGGCCATGAAGCAAGGCGTCGCGGTCGTCGCGTACGACTGCAAAGGCCTCCGCATCCTCGATGGGTGCAAGCTCGAAGGTTCCTACGGGTTTGCGGGCGTCACACCCAAAGAGGATCTGATCCAGATCTCGAGTCGCGACGAGCTCTGGGCGAACCTGCCGCTCAGCGTCGGGAAGCTGGAAGGCAGCCTCGAAGGCAGCTCCAGCATCGATCTCGCCGTGGTGCTCGTCGGCAAGCGCGCCACGCTGCGTGGAGAGGGAGCTCGCGCCGAGCTCTCCGGCAAGTGCGAAGGTGCGACCCACTACGTGAAGGCGGCGCACGTGGGCGCGTTTGCCATGGCGCGTGGTGAAAAGGGCAAAGTCCGCGCGGCGGCCGAGCTCTTCACGGTCGGAGGTGGCGGCGCGAGCGAGAGCGCGAAGCGCGTCGAGAATCGCGACGGCAACGTGCAGAGCTGCAAAGGCGCCAAACCCAGCGCCGACGCGCCGCCCGATCAATGCGGCGCCACCGTGCGCTTGCTGCTCGAGCCGCTCGTCGAGAAGCGAAACACCCAAGCCGCGGCTGCGCCGCCACCGCCCCCGGCGCCCGTCGAGAACCCTTGCCCCGCGGGCTACGCGCTGGTGGCGGGAAAATGCGCTCCCGAAACCGGTACGAGCGGGGCACACCTCTGCAAATCTGGCGACGCCAAGGACTGCAAGACCCAGTGCGACGCGGGGAGCATCGAGAGCTGCGTCCGCCTCGCCGCCGTCACGCCGAGCGCGACTGACGCCAATGCGCTGCTCACACGGGGCTGCGACGCGGGTCTCGCCGGCGCTTGCGCCGACCTCGGCGACAGGAAGCTCCGCACTGACCAGGCTGCGGGATTGGCTTTGCTCGAAAAATCCTGCGCGCTCGGCGAAGCGTGGGTGTGCTGGAACACCGGGCTGTGGTTCTTGGAAGGCCGCGCAGTGCCCCAAGACGAAAACAAGGCAGCGTATCTCGTCCAGCGAGGCTGCGCTCTCGGTTACGCCCCGGCCTGCGCGTCACACGGCGACCTCCTGATCGCAGGGCGGGGCGTGAAGCAGGACGTCGCGCGCGGGCTGTCGACCTACCAGAAGCTCTGCGACAACGGACAAGCCTACTACTGTCATCAGCTCGGCTCGATCTACGCCACCGATCGCAAGGCCCTTGCGGACATGCGCCTGCCCGCGCCGGCCTCCGTCACGCGCGACGTCGCGCGTGGCGTGACGGTCTGGGAGCAGGGCTGCGCGCTCGGCAGCCTCTGGTCCTGCGCGCTCGCGGGCCAGCACTACCTGGCGGGCGATGGCGTGAAGAAGGACCCGACACGCGCGCAACAGCTGTTCGAGCGCGGCTGCGGCGACGCCAGTCGGAACTGGGACTCGTGCCGCTTGCTGGGCGAGATGTACGAGGCCGGCAACGGGATCGCCAAAGACGGCGCCAAGGCCGTGGACTACTTCGAGAAGAGCTGCCCGCACGCCGGCTGCGAACGGGCGGCCGAGCTCCTGCTCGCGGGCAAGGCCGTGCCCAAGGACCAAGACCGCGCCATGCGTCTCTTCGAACAGCAGTGCAAGAAGGGCAACTGGGGTGGCGGTTCGAGCGCCCCGCTCTGTCTGCGCTACGGGGCGCTCCTCGAGCAGACGGACAAGCCCAAGGCCATCGAGCTCTACGCCGACCACTGCGGCCGCATGGGCACCGAGTGGGTCGGCGGCAAGAAGGTCAGCGCCTCGAAGACAGTCGGAGGCCACGACGAGCTCGCCGAGTCGTGCAAGCGCTTGCGGAAGCTCGACCCGAAACGACTCGAGCAAGAAATGGTGGCCGCCTGCGTGGGCCGAGGCATCTTGTGCAAGGAGCTCGAGCAGGCGAACAAGTCGGCCGCTGCGGCGGCCTACGCCAACGCTTGTGCCGAGAAGAAGCTCCGCTGCGACGACGCGAAGCGTCTCGGAAGGTGAGCGAGCGCCCCGCGCGGCGCTCCAACTTGACTCGCCGGTAGGCCGCACGTACTTGCGTGTTCATGCGCGCCTTTCTGCGCCTGCTTCTGCCGCTCACCTTGCTCGCCGGCTGCTCCGAAGCGCCCGACACGCTTGGCTCCGCGGAGGACGGCCCCGGTCCGCGAGTGAAGTTCGACGTCTTCCATCGGCCGTTGGCCGAGATCCCACTGCCGAACGACTTCGCGACGCGCTTCGACCCGACGTCGCCCACCAAGCGACGATTGAACGCGAGCTTCAGCTTCGACGTGGCACCGACCAAGTGGGAGCACGCAGTCCGACTCGATCTCGATGGGCTGAGCGGTTGGGGGACCCTCGCGCCCATCAGCGTTTCGTTCAGCGAGCCGCTCGACGTCGAGGTCTTCTACGCCCGCCATCATCGGGACAACTTCGACTTCGATGACGACGCGGTGCTGGTGCTCGACGTGACCGCCGGATCGCCCGATCTGTGCAAGGCGGTGCCGCTCGACCTCGGACAGGGCAACTACCCCCAGGTGCTCGCCGAAACCAAGATCTACGAGGCGGATCCCCGCGAGGGCGTGAACACCGTCACGTTCGAAGAGGTGGAAGAGGACGTGAATGGCAACGGACGCCTCGACCCCGGTGAAGACACGGACATGGACGGAGTGCTCGATCACCCGAACACCCGCGACGGCAAGCCGGGGGGCGAGCTGCTCGATTTCTACGAGCGCGAGACCAACACGCTGATCATGAAGCCGGTCACGCCCATGCGATCGGCGACCACCTACGCTGCGGTGATCACCAAGCGGGTTACTTCGCCCGCAGGCGAGCCCGTGCGCTCACCCTTCGCCGGGATCAACCATGCCGCTCAAACCGAGTCCTTGGCCGAGCTCCCGGGGTGCCTCGCGAGCTTCGGGCTGTCCCTCGACGACGTCGCGTTCACCTGGACATTCACGACCCAAGACCTGCAGCACGACTACCGCGCGGTGCGCGACGGCCTCTACGGCAAGGGGAATTTGGCCGGCTTGGCCGACGACTTCCCCGGGGAAGTGTCGCTGATCCGAGAAGCTCGAGTGCCGGCCGCGGGTGTGACGAACACGAAGATCGTGCCGGGCGCGCTCGCCTCGGAGCTGCTCATCAAATTGATGACCCAGTTCGGAAGCCTCTCGGGGGCTGCCCTCGAGCAGACCAAGACCGAGCTCGGCTTCATCGACTACACGCTGGTGGGAGAGGTCGACTCTCCGCAGTTCTTCCCGCGCCACGACGCCAAAGGCGAGCTTCTGCCGCTCTACGAGCAGCTCTGGGATCTGGACAAGAAGCCTCGACGCGAAGGCGTCCCTTTTTGGCTCTTCGTGCCCAAGAACCGCAAGGGCCCAGCGCCCGTGGCCATCTTCATCCACGGCCACGGCTCCACCAAGTTCGACGGCATAGCGGTGGCGCCGATCTTCGCTCGCCTGGGTGTCGCCACGCTAGCCATCGATGCTCCGAGCCACGGCGTCGATCTGCCGCAGATCCAACAGAACTTGGCGCGCGCCATGTTCCAGCCGTACGGCCTCGGTCCATTTGCCGACGGCATCCTGGCCGGTCGCGCCCTGGACTGGAACGGCGACGGCCAAGTCGAGTCCGGCGCCGACTACTGGGTCTCGTACTTGTCCCACACCCGGGACATCGTGCGGCAAACCATGGTGGACGTGATGCAGGTCGTGCGCACGCTCGAGGGCTTCGACGGCGTTCGACGCTGGAAGCACGACGTGAACGGAGACGGAAGCCCCGACCTCGCCGGCGACTTCGACGGTGACGGCAGCGTGGACGTTGGCGGAAGCCAGGGCGTGCAAGTGATGGGCGGCTCGCTCGGCGGGATCACGTCGGCGCTCGCGGCTGGCGTCGAACCGAAGATCAAGAGCGCCGTTTCCATCGTGCCCGGCGGCATGTTGAGCGAAATCGGCTTCCGCTCGGCCCTTTCCGGCGTGAGGAACGCCATGGTGCTCAGGGCCTTTTCTCCGCTCTTCTGGACCGACGGGAAGACCATCAAGCTCACCGTGCCCAATGCCGAGGTGGAGGACGCCACCGTCGACGTCCACGATCTACCGAGCTCCCTCGTGCAGTCGGACACCGTCGTGCTTCGGAACGAGAGCACCGGTGAGTACCGCTGCGGCGCGGTGCAGAAGGATGGTCGCTTCCGAGTGAGCGTGCCGGTCGACAAAGGGAATCGCCTCTCGCTCTCGGCGTACTCGGGCCCACTGCCGCCTGCCGAGCGCACCGGCTGCTCGCTGAATGGCGCCGGCGCTCCCATCTTCACGGTCGACACGTTCGATCGAGACGTGACCATCGGCGGCTCCGATTGGGCCGAGGGCTCGGACCTGGTGGCGGTGACCGATGGGTTCGGAGTTCGGCGTGGCACGCCCGAGCTCCGCCGGCTCCAGGGGCTCGCGCAGATCCTCATCGAGCAGGCCGACCCGATGAACTACGCGCCCGGCTGGGACGGAACGCATCCCTTCGAGTACTCGACGGGTGAGAAGGTCGGCGCCAACGTCATCGTGATGCCGTCGGTGGGGGACCCCGGTGTGCCCGTCGCCAACGGCATCGGCATTGCCCGCGCGGCTGGCCTGGTTCCTTTCGATCGAGACGATGCGCGCTATGGCAAGTCCGACAACCAACTCTTGATCGACACCTTCGAGATCGAGGGGCAAGCCCGAATGGGGCGCTTCTTCGACTCCAAGGGGAAGCCGGTGCTGATGGACGTGGAGCACCTCTCGGCACTGACCGGCGCCGACGACGGCTTCGACGTGCCGCGGCTCGAGCCGCCCCTGCGATTGGTCGGCAAGAACGGCCGGGGAGGCTATTCGGGCCTGATGCTGCCGATGATGAAGCCGGAAGGGATGCACGGCTTCCCGAGTCCCGATCCCTCGCTTCCGTTCGACCTTGGAACCTACCTCGGCTACTCGGTCGGTCACTATCTGGCGTCCGGCGGCACGGAATTCACGTGGGACGCTTGTCAGGCAACGGCTTCCTGCTCGTTCATCCCGCAATCGAAATGAAGGGTTCTCGTGGGGGACGTCAGAGCGCCGCGCGCAACGTCCCGCGGACGAGGAACGGAGTTTTCATCTTGTCGCCGCTGGCGTCTTCGAGGGCGCTGCCGGCGAGCAGGGCCCCGGCCTCGACGCCCACGGTGACGGCGCCGGCCCGCTTCTCGTCCGCGAAGCGGTAGCGCGCACCCAGGTCGAGCTCGGTGCCGAGATAGCTGCCGGGTTTTCCGTCGAGAGCGTTGCGAGCCTCCCCACCGGCGAGCTGAGTGTTGAAGACGTCGACCGTGGGGACCGGGGTGAACGCGAAGAGCGGTCCTCCGTAGGCTTCTAGCCCAGGAAGCGGACGGCCAAAGAAGCGGGGAAAGAGCGCGATGGTGTTGGTGGCAGAGCGTCGGGTCGGGATGCGATCGATCCCGTCCGGTCGGATCCCCACCAGCGTCGGGTCACCTGCGAGCGTCGCGCCGCGCGCGGTCTCGGCCGCGAGCACGTGTCGGAAGAGCAGGAGCCCCATTTCGTAGTTGGGGTCGGTCTTGAACGCGTTCTGCTGCCCGTCGTACGGGTTCTGATCCCCCGAGGCGTAGAGCACGTCGAGCACTGCGCCGTACTTCTTGGTTTCGAACGAAGCGCGCAGCGCGGCGCCGAGCTGCCGTACGTCGTACGAATCGTGTTCGACGCTCTGCCCGAGCTCCGTCTTGCCGACGATCAGCGCGGATTCGGCCTCGAACGTCAGCTTGCCGGCGTCCAACGCCAACGTGGCCTTGCCGGTTGCGTCCACCACCCAGACGTCGGTGGCGCGGTTCTCCGAGTCCTTCTGTTCGCGGCGCACGACGTACGCGCCGAAGCCATTGGGCTTGCCGGCGCCCACCAGGGCTGCGGCGAAGAATTGCCGCGCTCGGTCGCCGGGGAGCAGCACGTCGTCCCGATAGACGCGATCCGCGCCCGCCATCGCTGCGATGCCGAGATCGCCGTGGGGTCCCGTGCCGAGGCTCCAGCGAAACACGCGATCCCCGCCGTGGGGATAGGCGAACGCCGCGCTCCCCGGGTGCCAGTCGTGGTTGCCGTCGTTGGCGACCATGCCGAGCCCCCAATGGCTCGTGTCGAGGCCGGTTCCGAGGTGAAGGGCCCGGCCGACCGAGCCGCGAACGACCGCCTTGCGCGGTTCGATGTGCAGCCCTTCTTCCCCCGGGTAGTCTTCGCCCGCGGGCCCCGTGCTCGAAGTCGTCGCGCCGGTCACGACGTCTTCCTCGAGCTCTGCCCGGAGCTGAACCGGCGCGAGCGCGAAACCCGAGCTCGCTCGAACGCCCACCCGCACGTTGGGTGCAAACGAGAGCTTCTCCGCGTAGCTCGCCCCGAAGCGGTCCACGGGGACGGCGCTCGCGGTCTCCAGGCTACCGCGCAGCGTCAGCGGAACCTCGAGGAAGGAGCAACCCGAACCGAGTGACCAACGCGCGAACGCGCGATGTTCGGGGTTCGCTCCGGTGTCTGGACGTGAGGCGCAGTCGTTCTTGCTGTCGCCGTCGGCTGCCTGTGCGGCGCCCGAGATGCCCAGGGCGGCGACGATGATGGTTGCGCTTCCGATCCGCACGATCCGCTCTCCGTTCCGGCGGCAACCTACCAAATCGGAGGCGGGTCATCGGCGACAAACGCACGGCGTCCGGTCGACGAGCCAGCAGTCCTCTCGGGCCGCTGCGCCCAGCCCACGATCCGCTGGGAAAGTGGGGGCTTCAGAGCTCTAGGCCGACGTGGAGCACGACGTGCTCCTTGCCCTTCCCCACGAGGGCGACGTTCAAGTTGCTGACCGAGCTGGTCTGATACGCGGTCGTCTCCGGATAGATGGCCAGCACCGCGCCGAACCCCGCAGGCAGCGCCACGGTCTGCTCGAGCAGGTCGCCCCACGCGATGGGCGAGCCCGCTGGGCGATCGGCTTCGTTCGCGATGCGGTAGGCGAGGTTTCCTTGGTTCGGGCCGTAGACCAATCCCAGGCGCGTACCGCTGGGGACGAAGCGCGCGCGATAGGTGGCGGGCCACGTGAACGTCGCGGCGGACCACGTGCCGGCTTTCGGTCGGTGGAAGTAGGCAGCGCTTCCGCCCGCGGTTCGGGCCACCAGGTGCGTGTCGCCGGTCTTCGGATCCGTCCAGACGTCGTTGGTGGAAACGACGGCGTCGCTGGCGACCGGGACGAGCTCGTCCATCCACGCGACGGCGTCAGTGGTCGCGAGATCGCCGTAGCCCACCGCGCCGAGGAAGCCCCAATTCGGTGCGAGCCCCGATACGAGCTGGCCGTGGAACGTGACGCGCGTCGCGGAGTCACCGCCGAAAGCGACGTTGGCGTAGGAAGCGTCGTTGTAGCCCGCCGCGCTGCCGGAACGCGGACCGTTCCAGCCGCCGCCGTAGTCGACGACGTAGTGGAACGTCCCGCCGCCGCCGTCGACCACTCCGGTCCACCACACCAGACGCGCGCCGGACGGGGATACCGCCGCGCCGATGTAGTTCGCGTTCGCTCCCAGGGTGAAGGGCAACGTCGCGCAGCCTCCCGGCCCAGTCTTGGCTGCGTACTTGCACTCCCGGATGACGTGAGCGCCCACGTCGATGCCGAAGGTCTGAAGCTCTCCCTTCGACATCACGGTCGCGGTGTTCTGTTGCACCATGCCCGGGAGGGTGACGTCGCCACGATGGTGCCAGCCGGCGCCATCGCGTTCGTAGTAGCCGAGAGTGTGGTCGTGGTTCACGTCGCAGACGGGGCCGTCGGCCGCCGCTTGCGCGCAGACGTCATCGACGAACCAGAGGGCGTCGATCGCTCCGCTCGACGCCGGCGCTCGCACCAGGTGCCCGAGGTGAGGCCCCCAACCTCCGAACATCGCGCCCGAGATGAAGCGGTGCCGCTGGTGGATCTCGCTCATCGTCACGCTCGAGCCCGCGTCCGCCGCGTCGTTCGACGCATCGGAGCCAACGTCCTCGCCAGCGCCATCCGAGTCTTCGCTCACGTCGGCACCCGAGTCCTCCGAGCTGCCGCCAGCCCCGCTCCCGCCACCGCTCCCCGAGGTGCCGCCGAGACCCGCCGCGCCACCGCTTCCGTCGGACTCACCGTCGCCGGCACACGCCCAGAAGATCAGGGCCAGAGTCCATGCGCTCCGACGCAGCATCTCCGAGAGTCTCTCACGAACCCGTTCGAGCGTCAGCGCGCCCCTTCCATTGGCGTCGTTGCGGTGATCGCAGGCGAGGAATAGCCTCGCACGTCTCGAGGGAGCCAGGACCGATGGAGAAACGCGCCGCTCTCGCCCTACGCACCGTCGCGGTTCTGGAGCTCGTATCGGTGGTGCGCATGCTGATCATGGCGGTGCTGCGCGAACGCACGCTGGCCGAGCTCCACGCTGGCAAGCGAACCAGCCAAGAGGTTTTCGCCGAGCTGGCGCGATGGTCCTCACTGTCGCTTTTGGGCCACGTACTGCTCATCGTCCTTTGCATCGTCGCAGTCGTCGTCTTCGCGTTTTCGCTGACGAGGGGCCGCGGCGTGGCGCTAGCGTCAGGTGCCCTTCTGCTCAGCCACCTCGCGCTCAGTGCCGTTGGGCGCGCGGCCGAGCCAACTCTGGAGCTGCCGACGTGGCTCGAGCTCGTCTGGTGGAGCGACGGCGTGTGTCTCACGGTCGGTTTCGCGTTGCCGCTCTTGGCGGTCGAGCGCGCGACCCGCGTGAGGCTCGCTCGAGTCGCCGTGCTCGTCGCAGGGTTCATCGCGCTCTCGGACGCGGCGTTGTCGGCGTACGGCGCGTTGGCGCAGCGCTACCCACCCGGCTTGGCGTGGATCGAACGCACGCTTGCCGTCGCGGCCGCAGCTTGGTTCGCGGCGCTGGCGTTTCCGCTGGCGAAGCGCCTCGCCGCGGGGCAGTCGAGCGAGATCGAAGCAAAGCGCGCCGTGGACGCGGGGCCTTTACGCATGCTCGGTTGGGCGCTCCTGGCCCGAATCGGCACGGGCATCGCGCTCCAAGTCCCGCTCACGATGTCGATGGTGAACGGCGACTTCGACGGAGCCGGCACGTTCACGACCCTCGGCGTGTTCCTCGGCGTGCTGGTGAGCGTCGTGATCCTCGTGGCACTCGCGCAATACCAGCGCTTCCCCGAGACCCACCGCGGTGAGTCGTTGGTCTTCGCCATGGGGCTCCTCGTCGTCGGCGTGGCGCTCGAGATCTACGTCGCCGTGTGCGCCAACAAGCTTTTCGCCCTGGCGAGCCAGGCCAAACGCGCGAGCTCGTTCTGGAGCATGCCGAGCCTGTCGGAGATCGAGACTTTGCAAGCCACCATGGTTTGGGGCGGTCGCCTGGGCTTGCTCGTGGGAGTGGGAGCCGGGCTCGCCCTGGTGAGCTCGCTCCGGACCACGGCTCGCGCAGTCGGTGGTGGCGAGCACCTCCCGCGCGCGAACTTCACCATGGGGCTGCTCTTGGCGGCCGGCGCCGGCGCCATCGTCACGGGTCTCTTGATGGAGAGCATGAAGCGGAGCGCCGCGCCGCTGCTGCTCGGGCTTGCGCTGGTTCTCCTGATCGTGGCCATCGCGCTCTTGGTGAACTGGCTGAAGCTCCTGTTCGGACTGGCGAACGAGCTCGAACGCCAAGCGGCGGAAAGCTGAACCGTGTGCGCATGGAGCGAGGCAAAGTCATCGGCATCGGACTGAACAAGACCGGCACCAAGACGCTGGCGGCGGCGCTGGGCGTGCTCGGCTACGAGAAACACGTGTCGTGTCGTCGACGCTTGCTGGCGGCATTTCGCCAAGGCGAGCTCGAGCCGACTTTCCAGCTCATCGAAGAGAAGCTCCGCCTCTTGTGCCAAGCTCCCTGAACCAGGTCGCGCCCATCCATGCAGCGTTTCGTCGTGCTCGCCCACCCCCGTTCCGGATCGACTTTGCTCATCGCCGGGCTCGAGCAGCACCCCGAGCTCACGGTCCACAACGAGCTTCTGACCACCACGGAGGACGAGGCTTCGCGCCGTCGTCTCTACAGCGTCGCGGGGCGCTTCTTGCACGACGGAGGAGACGAGGCGGACTTCCTCCGACACGTATATGCGGCCAGTGCGCAGAGCCGAGCGACCGGTTTCAAGCTGATGCACCACCACGCGTCGCGAGCCGGTTCGACGGTTTGGGACTTCTTCGAGTCGGACCCGGAGCTGGGGGTGATCCACGTGTATCGGGACGACGCACTCGAGACTTTGATCTCGGAGCGCGTGGCGCAGAAGACGGGGATCTGGAACGTCGTGGGAGACGGGCCGCTGCCCGACGAGCCGCCGCCGTTCACCATCGAGCCAGCCGAGGCGCGCGCGCGTTTCGACGAGCTCGAAGCGTGGCGCCGGCAGGCGCGCCGGCGTTTCGCTCCGCACCCGTTCCTCGAGCTCGAATACCGGAGCGACCTGGTGAGCGACTTCGGCGGGAGCATGGCTAGAGTGTTCGAGTTCTTGGGCGTGCCGCCGGTGCCAGTGACGGAGAAGCTCGCGCGCCTCAGGCGCCTGCGCCCCGCGGAACAAGTGGCGAACTTCGCGGAGCTCGCCGCCGCCTTCGCCGGCTCGCCCTACGAACGCTTCTTCGCCTCGGCGGAGAGCTCCGCCAGCCGGCGCTGAGCCTCGCCCTCGTCGAGCTCCGCCAGCTCGAGCACGAGCCGAGCAGCGGCTTCGACCTCGGCGCGCCGCTCGGGGTTCGCCGAGAGGGCTTTGGCTACGCCGGCGACGCTCGGATCTCGGAGCAGATCGCGGAGGGTGAATTCCACGCGGAAGTAGTCCCGGATGCGCGCGATGGCGCGGATGGCCAAGAGCGAGTTGCCTCCGAGCTCGAAGAAGTCATCGCGCGGGTCGACGTGCTCGACGCCCAGGAGCTCGCGCCAGGAAGCCGAGAGCACACGCTGCACCGGGTCCATGGGCGGGACCGGCTCTCGCGCTTTCTCGATGGGCTGCGGTTCGAAGCGCGGCAGCTTCCTGCGATCGACCTTGCCGCTGGCCGCGCGCGGCAGCGCTTCGAGGAAGACCCAGCCCTCGGGCACCATGTAGGCGGGCAGCTCGGATCGGAGTCGCTCCGTCAGCGCTTGCGAGCTCGTTTCTGCGTCCGCGACCAGGTAGGCCACGAGCCGCTCTTCTGGCGTTTTCGTCACGAGCGCGGCGCGCACGCCGGGCTCTTGCAGCAGTCGGCTCTCGATTTCGCCGAGCTCCACGCGATGACCGCGGATCTTCACCTGCGTGTCGCTGCGCCCGAGGTACTCGAGCACGCCATCCGCACGGCGTCGCGCGCGGTCGCCGGTGGCGTAAAGGCGGGCGCCGCTTCGCCCGCTGAACGCGTCGGGCACGAAACGGAGCGCGGTCAACTCGGGGCGAGCGAAGTAGCCACGGCCAACGCCGTCGCCTCCGACGTAGAGCTCACCGACGACGCCCGTCGGGGCGAGCTCTCCGGCGTCATCGAGCACGTAGAGCTCGGTGTTCACGATGGGGCGACCGATGGGAACCGGCCCTTCGCGCGGCTCCTCCCCGCCGACTTCGTGCACCGCGCAGCCCACCACCGTCTCCGTGGGGCCGTACTCGTTGAAGATCCGCGTTTCGGGTGCGTACTCACGAAACGCGCGCAGCGCTTCGTAGGAAAGAGCCTCGCCGCCCACGACCAGAGTTCGGGTCACGCCCCGCGTTCGCCCGTGCCCCAGCGCCTCTCCGACGAATCCGAGCTCCGTGGGCGTGAGCTTCACCAAGGAATGGCCGGCGCTCGGCCCGAGGGCGCGCGTGAACTCCGTCGGATCGTCCGGCATGAGCCAAGCGCAGCGGCCCACCAAGAGCGGTGCGAGCAGGCTCGTGAGCGTCAAGTCCACGCCGACGGACGACTGGACCGGGGCGCCATTGCCATCCGCCACCGAGTAGGCGTCCACGCACCAGCGGAGATAGTTCCCGAGTCCGCGGTGCTCGATCATCACCGCCTTCGGGCGACCCGTGGAGCCGGACGTGTAGATCAGGTAGGCGAGGTTCGTCCCCGAGAGCGCGAGCTCCGGCGCGGCGCTCGGCGCGCGGTCGATGAGCTCGCGCTCGGCGTCGAGATCCAAGACCCGACCCGCATACGCCGGGAGTTCCAGCGCTGTCGCGCTCGACCGGACGAGCAGCTTCGGGGCGGAGTCCTCGAGCAGGAACGCGATGCGCGCGGCCGGAGTCTTGGGATCGATGGGCACGAACGCCCCGCCGGCCTTGGTCACGGCGAGCAAGGCGACGACGAAATCGAAGGAGCGTTCGAGACAGAGCGCCACTCGTACTTCCGGTTCCACGCCGAGAGCTCGAAGATGGTGCGCCAGTCGGTTCGAGCGCTCGTCGAGCTCTCGGAAGCGCATCTCGCGCTGGCCCTGGCGGAGCGCCGGCCTGTCGACGTGAAGAGTCGCGGCGCGGCGAAAGAGCTCCGGGAGCGTGGCAGCCTCGGTCGCGAGCTCGTGCGAGTCCCTCCGGACGCGGAGCTCCGCGTGGTCCGCTGGGCTCGAGAGCGGGATGCGCAAGAACGCGCGATCGGGCTCGCGCAGCGCGCCCTCGGTCAAGCGTCGGAAGAGCTCTGCCCAGCGGCTCGCGGTCGAGGCGTCGAAGAGCGCCGAGTCGTATTCCAAGTGGCCCGAGAGCTCCCCGTGCTTTCGACTGAGCGTGAGCGTCAGATCGAACTTGGACGCGCCGCTGTCCGGAAGTTCGGACTCGACCAAGAGGTCGCCGAAACGCGTCGGCGCAAGGGGCGTGTCGTGCAGCACGAACAACGCCTGGAACAGCGGGTTTTGTCCGGAGCGCCGCCCACCGGCGAGCTCCGCGACCACCGCATCGAGGGGCGTGTCGTCCCGCAGGGAGAACTCCGCCCAGTCCTTCGCAGTGCGGCCGACCAATTCCCGGAGGCCGGCTCTCGCGTCGAGCGCGGCGCGCACTACCACGGTGTTCGAGAAGAATCCGACCACGTCTTCGAGCTCCGCTCGCGGCCGGTTCGCCGCCACCGTGCCGAGCAGGAAGTCGTGCTGCCCCGAGAGCCGCGCCAGCAGCATCTGGAACAGAGTGAAGAGCGTGACGAACGTGGTCTGCTCCTCGCCGCGGGCGAACGCTTCGATTCGCTCGGAGAGCTCTCGGCCGAGCTCGAGCGCAACGCGTGCGCCGGCGAAGCCCGCGCCGTTGGGCCGGCGCCGATCTCGCGGGAGCGCGAGATCCGTCTGCGCACCGTCGAGGCGGGAGCGGAAGAAGTCGAGGCGCTCGGCCAGCGCGGGGCCGGCGAGGGAAGCGCGCTGCCAGTTCGCGTAGTCGCGATAGCGAAGCGGCAGCTCCGGAAGCTCGGCCGTGACTCCGCGCCGCTCCGCGGCGTACAGGAGCGCCCAGTCGCGCACCAGGATGGCGTTGGACCAGCCGTCGTTCACCACGTGGTGAAGCGTGAGCAGAACGACGCTTTCGCTGGTCGAGAGGCGCAAGAGACGCGTGCGGAAGAGGGGCCCACGCGCGAGGTCGAAGGGCCGTCGTCCCTCTTCTCGGCAGGCGACAGCGATGCGTTCCCGGCGCGCTCCGTCGTCGAGCTCGCTCAGGTCTTCCCGCGCGACGACGGCCTCCGCCGGCAAATCGACCACGTGCCACAGCTCGCCGCGCTCGAGGCAGAGGCGGCTGCGGAGGGCCTCGTGGCGTTGGGCGAGCTGGCGGAGGCTCCGCTCCAGGCAATCCGCATCGACGGGCCCTCGGAGCTCGAGCCGGAGCACTTCGTTGTACGGGCGCGGTCCGTCCGTACATAGACCTTCGAGGTAGAAGAGCCGCTCTTGGCTCGACGTGGCGCGCACGCGGTCGCCACCCTGCACGCGCGGGATGGGTGCCGGCGGGGCCGCAGTGCGCGCGCGTGCCACTTCGACGAGCTCGGCTGCGCCCTCCACGCTCCGCGCAGCGGCGAGCTCCCGCACGCCAACGGTCGCGCCGAGCTCCGAAGCGATCCGCGCGCCGAGGCGCGCCAAGAAGAGCGAGTGTGCACCCAGCGCAAACCAGCTCTCCGACGTGGACACTTCCGCGACGCCGAGTAGCTCGCTCGCCATGCGAGCTATGGTGGAATGCAGCGGTGTGCGCGCCGTCGCCCCGCCCGCGCTCACGCCCGGGGCCGGCAACGCGGCGCGGTCCAGCTTGCCGTTGGGCGTGAGCGGCAGGGCCGGCAGGCGGAGGACGTGGGCGGGCACGAATGCGGGCGGAAGCTCACTGGCCATCCGACAGCGGAGCTCCTGCCCGAGCCCGTCGCTGTCTTGGCGAGTGACCACGTAGGCGACCAGCGTCGGGTCGTCGGGCACGTCACGCCTCACCATGGCCACGGCGCGCTCGACTTCGGGCTGTCGCGCGAGCGCGGCCTCGACCTCGGTGAGCTCCACGCGCACTCCGCGGATTTTCACTTGATGGTCGCTGCGCCCGATGAGCTCGAGGTTCCCGTCCGGAAGCGTTCGCACGCGGTCGCCCGTGCGATACATGCGTTCGCCTGCGCGGTACGGATCTGGGAGGAAGCGCTCCGCGGTGAGGTCGGGTCGGGCGTGATAGCCCCGGCCGAGGCCGACCCCCGCCAAGTAGAGGTCCCCGATCTCGCCGTCCGGGACCGGATCGAGCCTCTCGTCGAGCACGTACACGCGCTGTCCCGCCATGGCGCGTCCGTAGGGAAGGCTGCGCCAGCTCGGGTCGACTTCGCTCACTTCGAACAGCGTGGAATGGATGCTTGCTTCGGTGGCGCCGCCCAGGTTCACGAACAGCGCCGCTGGCGCCAGACGCTTCAAGCTCGCGGGCAGCGCCAGCGGTGACCAATCGCCGCCGAGCAGCGCCAGACGGAGGGACCCTAGGCGCGAGCTGGCCCGCGCCGACTCGTGGCTCAGCAGCGCGTCGAGCAACGCCGGCGCCGAGTTCCAGATGGTGACGCCGTGTCGAGCGACGAGGGTTGCGATCTCGTCTGGGTCGCGGGTGTCTCCCGCGTCGGGCAACACCAGCGTGGCACCCGCGGCCAGCGTGCCGAGGATTTCGTACACACTCATGTCGAAGCCGAGCGCGGAAACCGAGAGCAGCACGTCCGCCGGACCCACCGCGTAGCGGCGATTCAAGTCGCAGATGTTGTTGACCACGCCGCGGTGGGCGAGGGCGATCCCCTTCGGCGCGCCCGTGGAGCCGGAGGTGTAGATCACGTAGGCCAAGTTGCCGGCGGTCACCCCGCTGGCGAGCGGCGTCGTCGAAAGCTCCGTGATGGCTGCGAAGTGCCGTTCGAGCACGGTGGCGCGCGCCGGATCCGGCAAGAGTGCGACCTCGTCCTCGCGGGTGAGCAGCGCGTGCGGGCGGCTGTCTTCCAACATGAACGCCAGGCGCGCCGGCGGGTAGTCCGGATCGAGGGGCACGAAGGCAGCGCCGGTCTTCAGCACGGCGAGGATCGAGAGCACGAGCTCCACCGATCGCCCCATGCAGATGCCCACGCGCGACTCGGGACCGATCCCCTGCGCCGCCAGGTAGCGCGCGAGCTGATTGGCTTGGCGATCGAGCGCGGCGTATTCGAGGCTGCCGCTCGACCACACCAAGGCGGGGCGTGTGCCATGGGCGAGCACAGCTCGTTCGAACAACTGGTGCAAGCACGGCTCGACGACTTCGTGATGGTCACCGACTGTCATGAGCTCGCGCATGCCGGCCAGGTCCGCTTGTAAGGGGCGAGAGTGTCCTGTAACATTTTTTCGATGTCGGCGAGGCGCGCCCCGCGTTGGTCCGGAGGCGAAGTCTGAGCCACGAACGCCGAGTGCTGGCGATCCACGGCGGTGCACCTGCCGTGGATTTCGAGCTGCCGCCCATGTGGCCCGGTAGTCGCCAGATCGACGAGGCAGAGGAGCGCGCCGTGGTCGCGGCACTGCGTCGCCGCTGCCTCTACCGCTACGACGTCTCACCATCGCAAGTGCAAACGGTGGAGCAGACTCTGGCGGAACGCGTCGGCATGCCTTGGGCGCTCGCGGTGAACTCGGGCACTTCGGCTCTCTGGTGCGCCTTGGTGGGCCTCGGTATCGGACCTGGCGACGAGGTCTTGGTGCCGGCCTACACCTGGATTGCCGTGCCGAACGCCGTGGTCCTGAGCGGCGCGATCCCGGTCATCGTCGACGTCGACGAAACCCTGACCGTCGACCCGAAGGACGCGAAGCAGAAGCTCGGCCCTGCGACTCGCGCGATGATCGCCGTGCACATGCGAGGTGCTCCGTGTCGCATGGACGAACTCGTCGGTCTCGGCGCGGAGTCATCCGTGCTCGTGGTCGAAGACGTGGCCCAGGCGCCCGGAGGTAGCCATCGGGGCCGCCCGCTCGGCGGCCTAGCCGACGCGAGCGCGTTCAGCTTCCAGGGCTACAAGGTCGTGACGGCGGGAGAGGGGGGAATGGCGCTGTTCCGTGACCGCGACGTGTTCTTGCGCGCGGCTGCCCTTCATGACTTCGACGCGCCCCACTACTTCGGCGTCTCGGAGGCCGACTGGGCGAAGCGCGCGTTCCCGAGCGCGAGCTTGCGCATGCACGAGCTCGAAGCCGCGGTCCTCTCGGTGCAACTCGGCCGACTCGACGCCACCATCTCCCGCATGCGCGAGCGCAGGACGCGGCTCGAAGCTCGCATCGCCGACGTAGTCGCCCGGAAGGGCTGTCGTTTCCGCGCGAGTGCCGACAGCGGTGGTGACATCGGCAGCGCCGCCGTCGTGTTCTTGCCCGACGCGGAACGCGCGCGCAGCGTAGCTCGGGCGCTTCGGGCGGAGGGCGTCACGAGCGCCCATGTGCTCTTCGACCCCGACGTCATCGACTACCACGTGTACGCGTATTGGTCGGCGATCCTCGAACGACGCACGCCCCACGGGAGACCCGGGCCCTGGGTCCAGGCCGCGCGCGACCTCGGCTACGGCGCCGAGATGTGCCCGCGGGCGACGGATCTCCTCTCCCGTGCGCTCCACCTCGACGTGAACCCGGAGCTCGAGCTCGGTCAGGTCGATCGCATCGCCGACGCCGTGCGCGACGTGCTCGAGGCACTCGCTTGAAGGGAACCATGGGCCACGACGCGGTGGTGGTCGGATCGGGTGCGGCGGGCGGTTTCGTAGCGTCTGCGCTCACGGAAGCCGGCTTTCGCGTGCTCGTGCTCGAAGCCGGGGAGCCGCGTCTGCCGCACGAGCTCCCGGCCCTCGACGCGCCCCTCGATCGCTCGCCCGACTTCTTGCGCGAGGCCAGCGAGCGTCAGGCCATCCAGCTCCGTCACGCGTGTTTCGGGCGCGAGACGCGCCGGTTGTTCGTGGACGACTTGGACCACCCCTACACCACGCCCGAAGGGAGCCCCTTCGACTGGATCCGCGCCCGCCAAGTCGGCGGTAGGACCTTGACCTGGGGCGGAGTGACGCCGCGCTTCTCGGACTTCGAGCTCGCCGCAGGTCGCTACGATGGCCTGAGTCCGAGCTTCCCGGTGAGCCACGCCGAGCTCGATCCGTTCTACCGCGAGGCCGAGAGGGCTTGGCGGGTATGCGGCTCGACAGAGGGCCTAGCCCAACTCCCCGACGGAGAGTTCGCGTCGCCGCGGCCGATGACCCGCGCCGAGCTCGAGCTCAAGCGGGCCGTCGAGGCCCGCTTTCCCGGGCGCCGCGTCATCCCCTCGCGCGGGCTCGTGCTCGGGGTTCCCGGCGCCGACGGCTTCCCGCTTTCTACGAGTCAGGGGTCCACTCTCGCGCGCGCGCTCGGCAGCGGTCGCCTCACGCTTCGCACGGGCGCTGTCGTGCACCGCATCGAGACCAACGCCGACGGCCGCCGCGCCACGGCGCTCGAGGTCGTCGAGCTCGCAACGGGTCGTCGCGAGACCGTCCCTGCGCGCGTCGTGTTCGTGTGCGCCTCCACCATCGAATCCACGCGCATCTTGCTTTCCTCGAAGGGCCGCCTGCACCCGGAAGGGCTCGCCAACTCCTCCGGCGCGCTCGGCCACTACCTGATGGACCATCCCTCCATCGGCGTGTTCGGCCGGCTTCCAGCGCCGGCCCGCGAGCACGAGCCCCTCGGTGGCGCTCACGGCATCTGCATCCCGAGGTTCCAGAACGTCGGCGACGAGCGCGCCGCGTTTGCCCGTGGCTACTCCATTTGGGGCGGCGCGGCACGGGTGCACCCCGCCATTCCGTTCGCGGATTGCTTCGTCCTGCACGCGAGCGCCGAGATGCTGCCTCGCTACGAGTGCTCGGTGAGCCTCGACCCCGAACGCGTGGACGCTTGGGGGATCCCCGTGCCCCACATTCGCTGTGACTACGCCGACAACGAGCACGCTCTCTTGGAGGATGCTCGTGAGCGGTTGCTCGAGATGGCGGGCGAGGTCGGCTGGAGCGTGCAGCACGTGGACGACCCCAGCACGCCCGGCGGCTGGGTCCACGAGCTCGGCACGGCGCGCATGGGCGATGACCCGCGCACGTCGGTGCTCGATCCCTTCAATTGCGCCTGGGACGTCCGCAATCTCTACGTCACCGATGGCGCCGCGTTCCCCGCGAGCGGCTGTCAGAACCCGACTTTGACCATCGCGGCGCTCAGCCTGCGCGCTGCCGCGCACGCCGCCGCGCGGCTCGGGCGCGGCGAGCTATGAACGCCTGAGCTTTCCATCCGGCGCCTCGACGTGAGCATCCAGGAGGCGCTCGTAGTCGGCGCCGAGCACCTCGATTTCCCGAGCGCTGAACAGCGCGCGCTGATAGCGGAAGTGGGCGAGGATGCCGTCCGCCAGCTCTGCGACCTCGCAGTGCAGGTCGGCCTCGTGGGGCTTGGCTTCTTGGGCCGCCACGGCGATCCGCGCGCGGAGCTCGTCGCTCTCCGGAAACGGCGCCAAGGGCAAGTAGTTGAAACGGATGCGATCGTTGTCGAAAAGCACGACGGGCGTGACGTCGCTGTTCTCTTGCGCTTCGGCCACGATGCGTTTCACGTGCGAGACGAGCCCGCGGAACGAGGCGGGGCGGGACATGTCGAGCCGCAGCATCCACGGCTGCGCAAAGTAGCCGACCAGTCGCTCGGTCCCTGCCCGGTAGCGACCGGAGTGGGTGGTGTTGAGCGTGATGTCGCCGAATCCCACGCGGGTCGCCAGAACCAGAAAGAAGCCGGCGAGCATCACGCTCGACACAGGGACCTGCTCCGCCGCCGCGAAGCGCTTCACGCGCTGGAACGTCGCCTCCCCGAGGCGCCAGTCGACCACGACGTTGGGGGAAGGCGCGTGGGGCGTGACGCGCGACAGGCTGAGAGCGCGCGCGCCGGCGAGCTGCTCGCGCCAATAGCGGAGCTGCGCCTGCCCCTCCGGGCTCGCGTAGAACTGCTCCTGCCACGCCGCGAAGTCGGCGTATTGGAACGGCGGCTCGGGTCTCGGTTCCGTGCTGCCGCGCATGCGGGCGAGGTAGCGTTCGCTGACGAGCTCGAGGAAGATGGCGCCGGACATGCCGTCGAACACCAGGTGGTGGATGGCGAGCTCGAGCAGGTGCTCGCGAGGCCCGGTGCGGAGCAGGCGCAAGCGGTAGGCCGGTTCGCGTGACAGGTCCATGGGACGCCGCGCTTCGGCGTCGAGCTCGGCGATCCGCGCGGCGCGAGCATCGGACGATGACTCCGAAAGGTCCAACGTCGGCAACACGAGTGGCTCGTGTGGCGCAATGGTCTGGACCAGCGTGTCCCCGGTTCTGGTGAAACGCGCGCGCAGGACTTCCTGCGTCGCGAGGACGTCGTCGATGGCGGCCGCCAGCCGAGCGACGTCGAGCTCGCCCACGAGCTCGTAGTGGAGGACGTCGAGCGGGTGGTCGAGGTCGAGGTAGCGTTGGTTTCGGCTGAGTGGATGGACCGAGCGATCCGCGCGCCGCACGATGCTCGCTCGCGCCCCACCACGTGAGACCGGATGGGCACCGAGCTCGTCGATGGCAGCGGCCATGTCGGCGAGGATCGGTGCTCGGAAGACCCCAACCACGGACCACGGGACCCCAAAGCGGGTCTCGATCTGGTTCGAGAGCTGCATGGCGAGGATCGAGTGCCCGCCGAGGGCGAAGAAGTCGTCGGCGGGCGAGATGGCATCGACGCCCAAGAGCTCGCGCCAGAGCTCCGCCAACGCACGCGGCGTGCCAGTCAAAGCTTCGATGGGCGGTGCGCTCCGGGCTTCGCGCGGAGTGCGGCTCGGCAGCGCTCGGCGGTCGAGCTTGCCGCTGCTCGTCACGGGGAGTTCGTCGAGCAACAGAAAGACCGATGGGATCATGTAGTCCGGCAGGAGCTTCCCGAGGTGTGCGCGGAGCTCCTTCACGCTGGGAGAGCTGTCCGGGTTCGTCACGAGATGTGCCACCAAGCGTCGCGTGCCCTTCCAGTCGCTGCCGCTGACGGCCGCCCGCTGCACGGCGGGGTGCGTTTGGAGGGCGAGCTCCACCTCCCTGGGCTCCACGCGGAAGCCGCGGATCTTGAGCTGGCCGTCCCTTCGCCCCAGGAATTCGATGTCCCCGTTGGGCCGCAGTCGACCGAGGTCGCCGGTGCGATAGAGCCGCGCGCCTGGGCGCTCGCTGAACGGGTCGGGCACGAAGCTCGACGCGGTGCCGTCGGGATCGGCGACGTAGCCGCGGCCGACGCTCGCGCCCCCGACGTGGATCTCGCCGGCTGCGCCCAGCGGAACTGGCTCGAGGTGCGTGTCCAGGAGATGCAACGAGGTCCCCGCGATGGGGCGTCCGATGGGCGGCGCATCGGGCCAGCGCGAGGCGTCGCCATCGAGCGCGTGGGCGCTCACCACGTGTGTCTCCGTCGGGCCGTAGTGGTTCTCGAGTCGGCACTCCGGGAGCGCGCGGAAGAGCTCCCGGACGCGGTCGCTCATGGTGAGGGCCTCACCGGTAGCGATCACCACGCGCAGGCTGGAAAGTGCGGAGGGCTCGCCGAGCCATCGAGCAGCGAACTCGTGCAAGAGCGGCACAGGCGTCACGAGCAGTTGGACTCGGTGCGCTTCGATGAGCCGTCCGAGTGCGGCCACGTCGCTGCGCTCGGCTTCGGCGGCGAGAACCAGAGTTCCTCCGCCGCACCAAGCGAAGAACATCTCGAGGAAGCTCACGTCGAACGAAAGCGGTGCCAGGCCCAAGAGGCGAGTGGGCTCGGGAAAGCGCCCGAGGTACCAGGCGATCAGGTTGGCGAGGGCGCCGTGGGACATCTCGATGCCCTTGGGACGTCCGGTGGATCCGGAAGTGTGGAGCACGTAGGCCGCGCTCTCTGCGCTGACCGACACCGGCGGCCCGTGGTCACGTTCGCCGTGGTCTTCCAGCTCGAGCGCGCCGACGGTGGCTCCGAGTCGACCGGCGAACCGTCGCGACTGGAGCAGGAGCGTAGGCTGTACCGTACGCGTGATCTGCTCGAGGCGTTCGTCGGGGTGACTCGGATCGAGTGGCACGCACGCCGCGCCCGCGCGCAGAATCGCGACGACGCCCACCAGCGCGTCGATGCCCCGCTCCGCGAGCAGCAGAACTCGACCCTCCGGGCCGACCCCGCGCGCCGCGAGCGCGTGCGAAAGTCCATTGGCGCGCCGGTCGAGCTCCCGATACGTGATGCTCTCGCGCTCGTGACGGACGGCGATGGTGTCTGGCGTCCTGCGGAGCACGGCGTCGAGCCGATCGAGCACGGACGGTGCATGCGAGCTCGCTGCCGGTCCGCGGGCGAAGTCGTGAACGAGGGCATGACGCTCGGCTTCGGTCAGGACAGGCAGCGCGTCTATGAGTGTATCCGGAGCGCGCACGCCGGCGCGCAAGATCTGGTGAAGATGGGCGAGCCAGCGATCGATGGTGGCCTCGTCGAACAGATCCGTGTCGTACTCGAGCCCGCCGCGCAGGCTGCCGTCCTGCTCCTGCCAACCGATGTGGAGATCGAACTTGGCGGTTTCGGTGTAGCGCCACGAGAAGGTCGTCTCGAGCCCAGCCAGCTTCGGCCGCTGGAAGGGCACGTTTTCCAGAGAAAACGCCACCTGGAACACCGGCGTGTGAGCCAGAGTGCGTTCGGGCGCCAGGGCTTCCACGAGCTTCTCGAACGGCAGCTCGGCATGCTCGTAGCCCGCGTAGCACTCGTCACGCACGAGGCAGCAGAGCTCGCGAAACGAAGGGTTTTGCGCCACGTCGATACGGAGGGGCAAAGTGTTGTCGAAGAAGCCGATCAGCCCCTCGAGCTCCGTGCGATTCCGGTTCGCGACGGGCGCGCCCACCACGAGCTCGCGCTGCCCCGTCAGACGCCGGAGGAGCACGGCGAACCCGGCAAGCAGGACCATGAATAGCGTGGAGCCTTCACGCTTACCGAACTCGCGGAGCGCTCGAGCGAGCTCGTCGGGTAGCTCCAGCCAGCGGGTGTTCCCGCGATGGACCAGTTCGAGCGGTCGGGGCCGGTCCGTCGGCAGCTCGAGCAGCGCCGGCGCCCCAGCGAGCCGCTCGGCCCAATAGGCGAGATCCGCGTCGAAACCACCGGCCGAGTGGCGCTCCCGCTGCCACTCCGAGAAGTCGGCGTAGTCGATGGGCAGCGTGGGGAAGACGGCGGACTTCCCGGCAGCGAGGGCGGCGTAGTTCTGCTCGAGCTCACGGTGGAACAGCCCGAGTGACCAAGCGTCCACCACGATGTGATGCATGTTCACGAACAGGTGGTGGTGATCAGGGCTCGATCGCACGAGGGTGGCGCGCAGCAAGGGCCCTCGTTCGAGGTCGAAGGGGCGCCGCGCTTCGCTTCGACCCAAAGCCTGCACGCGCTCGGCACGTTCCGCCGGCGCGAGCGCCGAGAAGTCGACGAATTCCAAGACCGAGCTCGGATCGGGCTGGACGTGCTGCACGAGGCGCCCGTCCGAAAGGCGGAACGTGGTGCGGAGCGCCGAGTGACGCTCCACGATGCACTGAATGGCGCGTTCGAGGGCGCGGGCATCGAGCGCTCCTCGGAGCTCGAGGCAAGTGGGTGCGTTGTAGATGGCGCGCCCAGGCTCCAATCGCTCCAGGAAGAACAGCCGCTCCTGAGCGAACGATGCGCGGGCGGGCTCACGGCTCTCGCGAGCGGGGATCGCTCGCGACTTCTCGCTGCCCTGCAGCTTCTGCAAGAGCTCGAGCTTGGACTTGGACAGGAACTCGGCGGGGCGGGGCGGATCGCTCAAGTCAGACCTCGGCTTCGTGCGAATCGTTCGATGCTGCGCACTGCGCTAGAGACTCCGTTCTCCTTTCGGATCACCTCGCCGAGCCCGCGTGCAGCCTCGATCAGACGTACGTCTTCGGTACACGCGATGGTAGCGTCGCGCACCCAGCGTGCGGAGAAATTCCGGGGCTTGCATGGCCGGGCACCCACGCCCAACCGATGGACCGTGGCGGCCCACCTCGGCTGGTCGGACACGTGCCATGCCACCGCCTGCGGGATGCCAGCGCGCAGCGCGAGCGCGGTGGTGCCTGCACCGCCGTGGTGGAGGGCGGCGCTCGCGCGTTCGAACAACCAATCGAATGGGATGCGGGGGGCCCAGAAGACGTTCTCGCCCCGGCCAGCCGCGTCGAGCGCGGCGTGCCCCCCCACGACGATCGCTCGCCGTCCAGCGCTCAGAATTCCCGACACGAGCGCCTCGGACCACCGGCGCGGCTCCGCGAGTTGGGTCGAGCCAAAGCAGGCGACGACCGGCGGCTCACCTGCGTCCAAGAAACGCAGGAGCTCGTCGCTCGGTGAGTAGCTCGGGCTCTCCTCGTACCAAAACCCGGTGAGCTCGAGTTGGTCGGGCCAGCTCCGCCGTCGTGGCGCCACCGTGGGACTCACGGCGAGGAGGACACGGTCGGCCCGAAAGAGCTCGGCCGTCACGTCGCGTTTCGGCGGCAGGCCGGCCGCCTCCAGCACCGAGTTCAAGTGACGGTTCGCGATCCGGTATTGCAGCCACCAGTAGCCGCGGTCATAGGCGCGATAGATGGCCCGCACACTGCGCTCCGGGCGCGGACTGAGCTCGACCCACGGGATGCCGGCGATCCAGCCACTGATGCGTGGCAGGCGGTGGACCGTCGCCGCGGCGTAGGCGGGCAGATCCATGTGGTGGTGCACCACCAGGTCGGCACCCCGTACGGCCTCGACGACATTTCCGACCGTGGGGAGCAAGGTGTCTGCGAAGTCCACGGCGCGGATCCGCATCCTCTCGACGGGGTTCGGCGAATCCGGCAGGGGACCCTGCGCGGCGACGCGGCGCGGAGGTGTGCCGGTTTCGAACAGGCGGAGACCGCGTGCGGCCTCGAGATATTCGCCGGGCGCCACCAACCACACCGTGTGCCCCGCCCGCTCGAGGGCGCGGGCGAGCGTCAGGAATGGCAGGACGTCGCCGTCGCTTCCGGTGGTCGAGATTGCGATGCGCATGCTCCGCTCACCCGGGTCGGCTCGGGTCGTAGCCGAACAGCTCGAAGTCGCGCTGGTATGCGCGGGCGACGAGCGCTCGGGTCTCGGCGTCATAGTGCTCCGCGAACGGACGGTGCGGCGTGGCGTTGAGCTTCGGCAGCACCGGGCCTGCGAGGGCGAAACGCTGCGCGATCTCGGCGACGTCCGCATCGAGGGTCTCGACCTTGCCCACGAAGTCCGCGAGCAGGTGCCCGTCGTCGTCGCACAGCCAGGTGTAGGCGGGGCGGAGATGGATCTGCTGGAACACCGTAGGCTCGTCTGTCCGGAGCTCGTTTCTCACGAAGCCGCCAAAGTCGCCCGCGTAGGGCAGGATGAAGCGCGCTCGATCGACGAGGTCCAGCGGAGGGAGATCGGTGCGCGACAGGAAATGGAAGGCGGACACCAACCGGTCGAAGGGGTTTCGCACGAAGGCAAACACGAAGCACTGCGCTCGGCGCTGCCGATACTCGGCCAGCGTCAAGCAGCCTTGGACGCGTGTTTCGTGCCCGATGCGCACGAAGCGGAAACCGGGCCGGCTCGTCACTCCGAACAGGGCGTGGTTCGGCCCTCGCTCGACGAGCTCGCGTTCGCCCAAAGCCGCTCCGAAGGCCTCGATGACGGACACCCCGGCTGCCTTCGGAACGTGGACGAAACAAAGGTCGAAAGGCCGCGTCTGCATGGGGTTACGCCGCTCGGGAACTGCACTATCATATTGGCGGCTAAGAGCGAGGGTCGACTCATGCCGCGCAAAGTCGTCATGGTGGAGGTGACGCAGATCGAGCACACCTTCCCGCTCGCTTCCGCGTACATGAAGAACTACGCGAAAGCACACGCCGCGACAGCGGCCGATTGGGACATCCGCATTCGCCCGTTCTACGTGGCGGTTCCCGGGGACCGCATCCTCGACGAGCTCGTGCGGGAACGCGCCGACGTCTACACCTTCAGCTGCTACTGCTGGAACATGAAGCGCATCCGCGCGCTGCTGGCCGGGCTCCGGCGCGCGGTGCCCAATGCCCGTTTCGTGCTCGGCGGCCCCCAGGTGCTCTCGTCGATGGAGCGCTACGTCGAGCCCGGAGACGAAGACGTGTTCGCCTGCAATGGGGAAGGCGAAATCACCATGAGCGCCTGGCTCGATGCGTTCTCGGAGGAGCGCCCGGACTTCTCGCAGGTGCCCGGGCTCAGCTACTTCCGTGACGGCGTGATGTGCGTGAACCCACGAGCTCCCCAGGTGGATCTCGATACCATCCCGTCACCCTTCCTCGAGTGCCCGTTCGACGACGACATGGTCTTCACGCAGTTCCTGCTCGAGACCAACCGCGGTTGCCCGTTCCACTGCACGTTCTGCACGTGGGGGCAAATGCAGGACGCGGTGGCGCGTTTCGATCTGGCTCGCTTGAAGGAAGAGATTCGCTGGATGGCGCGCCGGCAGTACATGAGTCTCCAGCTCTGCGACGCGAACTTCGGCATGTTGGAGCGGGATCTGGAGATTGCCGAGTGCATCGCGGAGATGCATCGCGAATACGGCGTCCCGTTCATCGTGATCGCGAGTCACATCAAGAACAAGCCGCGGGTCGTCGAGATTTCCGAGGTCTTTCGGCGCGCTGGGATCAACGCCAACACCACTTCGGCCCTCCAATCGATGAACCCGGCGACACTGGCGACCATCAAACGCAAGAACGGCAGCACGAGCCAGTTCCTGCGACACCAACGTGCGCTTGCCGAACGCGGGCTCGGTTCGTACGCCGAGTTCATCTGGCCACTCCCCGGCGAGACGGTCGCATCGCTCACGCGAGGTCTCGCCGAGCTGGCGAAAGCGCGTATCGGCTCGGTAGTCTGTTACCCATTGATGCTGCTCCCCAACACCGAGATGTCCGCGCGTCGGGCGGAGCACGGGTTCAGCACGGTGTGGGAGGAGAGCGAAGTCCAGGAAATCGAGTGGGTCATTGCCACGAAAGACGTGAGCGAAGCCGAGGCCCAGGAAGGCCTCTGGTTCTACGTGGCGTTCTTGCTGCTCTACGACACTCGGGCGCTCTACTACACGCTTCACTACGTGCACGAGCGTCACGGCGTATCGTACGAAGACTTGTTCTTCACGTTCGCGCGTGCGCTTCGAGCCGCGCCGAGCGAGTTCGGCGAGTACTGCAGGCGTGTCGTCGCGCAGCGCAACCCACCCATGGACGGCGCGACGTTCGGCATCCTGGTGTCCCACGTCTGGCACACCGATCGCGACGCTTTCAGTCGACTCATGCTCGACGTGTTCTCGCGCGAGAGCTTCTGGCAAGATCCGGTGACACGCGCGTTGTTCGAACTCGATCTCTACGCGCGACCCTTCCCGTTCAACACGGCGAGTTTGTTCCGACCGCCGAGCGTCACGCCCGAGGGGCTGCCGGCCACGAGCGAGGGGATGCGTTTCCACCTCACTCTGCCCCGGGCGGCCGGCGAGTGGCTGCGGAGTCAGGTCGAGGTCGGTAGCTTGCCTGCTGGACCCATCGAGCGGGTGTGCCTGGATCACGCGCGCGAGCAACTGCCGAACGTCGCGCGGCGATCGGTGGAACAGGGGGCCTACTACCTGCAGATGCTGCTCGAGAACATTCGCTCGGTGGCCCCGCGTTTCTCGGTTTCGGACGTCGACGAGCGTCGTGTCGCCGACGGCTCGGCACCGCTTGGAAGTCAGCCGTGATCACACGACAACACATCGAATCGAACTTCTTCGACGGCGCCGACGAATACCGGGCCGCCATCGACCAGAGCTTCGACGACCCGCACGAACCGCGAGGCGTGTGGCAGTACTTCCACGTCCCGCATCTCTACACCTATCTCCGGACGCGGCCCGTGAACCTCGTTCCGCAGGCCTTGGTACAGCGCTTCGAGGCGCGGCTCACCGACTGGACGCTCGAGCACATGGGCCTCGTGCCCGCAGCCACCCCCATGCTTCATCTGATGGTGAATGGCTGTAGTCTGGCGCTCCACAGCGACTCGCAGAACGGCACCTTCGGCTGCGTTTGGTCGCTCACGCGCTGGACCCAGCGCACGTTCAGCGGCGGCGAGACGCTGCTCCTGCACGACGGCGTACACAACTACAAGCGCCACCACGTGCATGGCGACGTGCTCTACGACCTGGTGCCTCCTCACTACAATCAGCTGGTGGTCTTCGATGACCGCATCGTGCACGCGGTCGAACCCGTGCAGGGCGGCATGGACCCGAAGCAAGGTCGCGTCGCGCTCATCTGTCACCTGCGACCCCCGAGCCCGGTGGTGGACGGCGCCCTGCCGGCCGAGGTGGTGCGCGGCACATTGGCCGAGTTCGCTGCACGCGTGCGCGACGAGTCGCGCGCGTTCTCCGAGGTCGAGGGCACGCTGACGTACCGGTTGGAGATCGGCAGGGACGGCGGCGTCGAGTCGCTGCAAGCGTTGCTGAACGGACTCGTCACGCCCGCGACCGGTTACGCGCCGAGTGAGCCGGTGAAGCGAGCGAAGGGTCGCCTCGCTGAGCTCGCCTCGGGGCTCGAGTTTCCTTCGGCACACGGCCCCACGACCGTCACGTTCGCGATGGTGCTGCCGGTGCCGACCCTCGAACCACTGGAGCTGACGGTTCCCCACGCCCTGGAGCCAGCCGAGGCATCGCGTCGCGTGACGGAGGCGCTCCGGCTTTCGGATCTGCGTCTCCGGATCGACGAGGCGTCGCCGCTCTCCTACCGAATCTCGTCACCCTTGATCGGCGAGCTCCGCGTGCGAGAGCGCGAAGTCGCTGCGCGCATCGAGGCGCCCATGTGGCTTCCCGCCCAGCGCGCTCGTTTCGAAGCCTCCCTTGTCGGTTCGCTTGCCCGAGCCTTGGAGATCCCATGAGTCACGAAGACGACGATGCTGGCGAGTATCAGGTGGTCATCAACGACGAAGAGCAATATTCGATCTGGCCGCTCGAGCGCGCGCTCCCAGCCGGCTGGCGCGGCGCTGGGAAGTCAGGGCCGAAGAGCGCGTGCTTGACCTTCATCCGCGAAGTCTGGACGGACATGCGACCTTTGAGCGTGAGGAAGTCGGCCCCCGGCACTGCGTGAGACCTCGTTCGCCATGCTACGCTCCGGCATGCGCCCGACTCTGATCACGTTGCTCGTGGCGGCGAGCCTCGCGGTCGCGTGCTCGGAGGACGAAGGCACCGCAACGAACGCGCCGGGCTCCGGCGGCGGCGCGGGTACCGGTGGCACGGGAGTGGCGTCCGGTGGAACGGGCGGAGCGCCTCTGCCCTGCGACGAAGGTTTCACCTTTCTGCCCGATCCGCCCGGGACCGGCAGCGTGCTTAGCGTCGCCTACACCCATGCGAGCCCGCTCACCTACGTGGCGCTCGTGGTCGTCGGCCCCGGCAATCCCAACGTGCTCGGCGCCGGTATCAGTACGTCGAATCCTTGGACCTGGGACTACGACGTGAC
>Ga0268298_10000912_pt1 | contig 36653 bp, 32 predicted proteins | sample WWTPWeurt_MetaG_FD_194462 | JGI IMG/M metagenome (GOLD analysis project Ga0268298, IMG submission 194462) | Activated sludge microbial communities from WWTP in Nijmegen, Gelderland, Netherland - WWTP Weurt | ecosystem: Engineered > WWTP > Aerobic digester > Activated sludge | place...
GTCCGCATCGGCACGCGGCGGCTGATGACCAATACAGTCTCCAACACTGCGTTCCGGGGCTTCGGCGGACCGCAGGGCATGCTGGTCATCGAGGAGATCATGGACCGTGTGGCCCGCCGTCTCGGCCTGCGGCCGGAGCTTGTGCGCGAGCGCAATCTCTACCACGGCACCGGCGAGACCAACCGCACGCATTACAACGAGGACATTGGGGACAACCGCATCCAGGACATCTGGTCGCAGGTGCTGGCCAAGGCGGAGTTCGCAAAACGGCGGAGCGAGGTGGATGCCTGGAACAGGGCCAATCCGCACATGAAGCGCGGGCTGGCGGTGACGCCGGTGAAGTTTGGCATCAGTTTCACGCTCTCGCACTACAACCAGGCCGGTGCGCTGGTGCACATCTACCAGGACGGCTCGGTGCAGGTGAACCACGGCGGCACCGAAATGGGGCAGGGGCTCTACACGAAGATTCTCGGCGTCGCCATGCGCGAACTCGGGCTGCCCGCCGCCAGCATCCGCATGATGCCGACGAGCACCGACAAGGTGCCGAACACCTCGGCCACGGCCGCCTCGAGCGGGGCTGATCTGAACGGCGCGGCGGTGGCGGCGGCGTGCGTGACCCTGCGCGAGCGGTTGCTGCCGGTGGCGGCGGGGCTGCTCTCCGAAACTGTAGGAGCGGCTTTACGCCGCGATGGGCTGCCGCAACCGAATGCGGATCGCGGCGTAAAGCCGCTCCTACAGCCGGAAGAAATTGTTTCCGAAAATGGCGAGGTATTCGCGAAGTCCAATCCCGCAGTGCGCCTCCCCTTCGCCAAGGTTTGCGCGAAGGCCTATTCGGAGCGCGTCAGCCTTTCCGCGACTGGATTCTACAAGACGCCCGGCGTGAAATGGGACTGGGCCAAGTCCGAGGGGCGGCCTTTCCATTACTTTGCCTGCGGCGCGGCGGTGGCCGAGGTGGAGGTGGATGGGTTCTCCGGCATGCACCGGCTGCGGCGCGTGGACATCGTCCACGATGTCGGCGACTCGCTCAACCCCGGCGTGGACCGCGGGCAGATCGAGGGCGGCTTCGTGCAGGGCATGGGCTGGCTGACGCGCGAGGAATTGAAGTGGGACGCCAAGGGCCGGTTGCTCACGCACAGCGCCAGCACCTATCAGATTCCGGCATTCAGCGACGCGCCCGCCGAGTTCAACGTCACGCTCCTGCCCAAGGCCGCGCAACCCAATGTGGTGCACGGGAGCAAGGCGGTGGGCGAGCCGCCGCTGATGCTGGCGTTCAGCGTGCGCGAGGCGATCCGCGATGCGGTGGCGGCCTATGGTGCGCCCGGTGGCGAGGTGCGGCTGGCCTCGCCGGCGACGGGTGAGGCGATCTTTGCGGCCATCCAGGCGCGCAGTGCCGGAGCAACGGCTGGCCGCTAGATATCGATCACGTCATCCCGGCCGCCGGGAGCTGGCCGGGTCGGCACCGGGCGAACGGGCCGCTGGAATCGCGGCAGCGTGGCGGACTGGCCAAACATGCGGCGCAGGACGAAAATCACAAAGCCGAACGCGACCAGCAGCAGGGCCCCGATCAGGCCCGCGGCCACGACCAGGCTGGCGATGATGATTTGAACGATGCGCATGAAGCCAAAACTCGGCAGGTGCCGGGAAGTTGCAAGGCGGAGAGCGTCGGAAATCCCGGCGCAGTTTCTAACCGGCCGCCAGCCGGTCCCGCTCGGCGAGGAGCTGGGCGGCGATGCTGAGGGCGATTTCGCGCGGGTCATTGCCGCCGAAGGGCAGGCCGACGGGGCAGTGAAATTCCTGCGCGCGTTTGGCCGGCAGGCCGCCGGCGACGAGTTCCTTCTGCAGGATCTTCGCCTTGGAGTCGCTGCCGATGACACCGACGAAGGGGAAATTCCTTTCCGCCAGCGCCCGTTGCAGCACCGGCCGGTCGGCGGCGTGGCCTTTGCCGAGACAGACGAGGAAAGCGCGGTCGGGCATCGTCGGCACCAGATCCGCCGGTTCCGCCGCCTCGAGGTAGCGGATGTTCCGGCCGCGCGGCAGCTTGTCGAGCCACTCGCGGCGCGGGTCCACGACCGTGAGCCGGCAATCGAGCGGCACGAGCACGGATACCAGGGCTTGGGCGACATGGCCGGCGCCGAAGATCCAGATGGGCCACTTCGCGCCGGCGTCGGCGCCGTCGTGCGGCTCGAAGTAGAGTTTGACCGAGCCGCCGCAGGTCATGCCGACGTCCGTTTTCAGGGCCCAGTTGACGAGGCGCGGCGTGCTGGTGGCATCGGCCAGCATCTCGCGGGCGACGGTCAGGGCCTTGGCCTCGACCTTGCCGCCCCCGACGGTGCCGGTGTGCAGGCCGTCGGCGGTGACGAGCATCTTGGCGCCGGTGTCCTGCGGGGTGCTGCCGAGCGCGTCGGCCAGGATCACGAGCACGAAGGCCGTGCCCTCCTGCTCGAGGGCGGCCAGTTGCGCGTAGAATGTGCCGGTGGTTTCGGACATGGCGGGAGTTACCGGGACGAGTTAACCACGGTTATCACGAATGAACACGGATAAAAACACGCGGCAAAACAGGCAAGGCGCGGCGCCGGTGTCCTGTTCGCCAAAGCGGGCCGGTTAATCCTTGAACGAGGTGCGCCGCCACTCCTGCCAGCGTTCGCGGCCGGCAAACAGGGGCACGGAGTCGCTCACGGGGACATCCTTCACGAGCAGAAAATAGCGCGCGAACAGCTCGTCGGCGGTGCCCCAGGCGAAGCCATAGGGCGGGCCGTCGGAGATGACGGGCTTCTGGTAGTAGAAATACCCGAGGAGCGTGCCCTGGTATTTCAGGAGGCTGGCCATCCGGGCGCGATAGACCTCGCGGCGGTCGGGCAACAGGGAGCAGAGGAAGGCGCGCTCATAAACGTAGTCGAAGGAGTTGGGCGCGAAATCGTGGCTGAAGAAATCGCCGAGGATGATGCGGCTGGCCAGCGCGGTGCCGTTGAGGCGGCGGGAGCGCTCGACCGCGCCGGGGGCGAAGTCGATGGCGGTCACGTCGTAGCCGGCCTGGGCAAAGGCGCGGATCTCGTGGCCGAGGCCGCAGCCGGGGATGAGCACCTTGCCGCGGGCCTGCGGGGTGGAGCCGGTGCTCTTGCGCTTGAGGAATTCCTTCAGGTCGGCCGGGATGCCGTCGAAATCCCACGGCGTGTTCGCGCTGAGATAGCGGGAACTCCAGTATTCCGGATGGTCGGGCGGGATATCTTCGCTCATGGCAGGCCGGGCGGCGGAGGAACAGAGGGCCGAAACCGGCGTGGATAGTCAAGACCGACCACCGTGTGTCGGTGAAGTCCGTATCCACAGGGCCCGGCGCGTATCCCGGGCTTGGTTCGTTACCGACGATGGCGCCGTGTTGCGGGTGCCATTGCCGGCCGCCCGATCAGATCAGGCCGAGCTTCATCTTCCCTTCCTCGGAAATCATCAGCCTTCGCCAAGCCTACGGCTGACAAGTGCTCTGGTCGAGAGTTTGGGATTAATCGTTAGATCAAACCCAACTTCATTTTCCCTTCCTCGGAGATCATCGACTGGTTCCAGGGTGGTTCCCAGGTGATGCGGACGTCGGCGGCGGCTACACCGGGGACGAGGAGGATCTTGCCCTTGGCGTCCTCGGCGATGGCCGGGCCCATACCGCAGCCGGGCGCCGTGAGCGTCATGGCGACGTCCACCTTGTGGCCGCCGTCGGCCTGTTTGGAGACGTCCATCGAATACACCAGGCCGAGGTCCACGATGTTCACGGGTATCTCGGGGTCGTAAACCTTGCGGAGTTGGTCCCAGACGGCCTCGGGATCGGGTGCGCCGTCAGCCAGCGTGGCGGCGGTGACGGTCTGCACGGCGACGGTCTCGCCGATGGCGTCGGCGTCCTTGCCGTCGAGGCGGTAGAGGCCGGTCGAGGTCTGGATGGTGTAGCTGCCGCCGAGCACCTGGTGGATGAACACGGTGTCGCCGGCGAACAGCGTCTGCTTGTCGCCGCTGGGGATCTGGGTGACGGTGACCTCGCGGGTGAGGGTGCGGTCGCGTTTGTCGGTGGTGCTCATGGATGAGGTATCTGGAACTCAGGAAATCAGGAAAAGACCGGATTGGGCCCAGGCGTTCCTGATTTCCAGATTAGGCCTTGAATTTTTCGCGGATGATGTCGGTGAGGGTGTCGTGCAGTTCCTGATGCTCGATCTTGCCGAGGACTTCCTCGAAGAAACCGAAGACGAGGAGCTCCTGGGCCTGCGCGGGCTTGATGCCGCGGGACTCGAGGTAGAATTCCTGCTCGCGGTCGATGCGGGCGGAGGTGGCGCCGTGGGTGCAGCGGACGTCGTTGGCCTGGATCTCGAGGCCGGGGAGCGAGTGCGCCTCCGCGTCGTCGCTGAGCATCAGGTTGCGGTTGGACTGGTAGGCGTCGGTTTTCTGCGCGTCGGCATCCACGACGATGAGGCCGGAGAAGATGGTCTTGGCCTGGTCGAGGAGGGCGTTCTTGTAGAGGAGGTTCGAGCTGGTGTTGGGCGCCTGGTGGATCTGGAGCGTGCGCTGGTCGAACTCCTGCGTGCCGTGGGCGACGGTGAGTGCGAGCATCTCGGAGTGGGCGCCCGGGGCGGCCAGCTGGGAGAAGGACTCGTGCCGCGCCTGGCGGGCGCCGGCGTGCAGGTTGAGCGAGAGCACTCGGGCGTCGCGGCGGGCGAGGGTGGCGTTAAACTGGAAGGAGAGGGTCTCGCGGCTCCAGTCCTGCATGGCGACGTAGGTGACCTGCGCGCCGTGGCCGGCGTATAGATCGTTGCCGCCGCAGGCAAACGCGCGCGGAGCGGGCGAAGCGCCGGAACCGGTCCGGAAAAAATCGGCCACGGTGATCTTCGCGTTGTCCTCGGCGATGACGAGGGTGTGCGGGAAGACGGCGGTGCCATCGCCGCAGGCGTAGTGGAACACGCCGACGGGCAGCGGGGCGGTGACGCCCTTGGGCACGTGGATGAAGGCGCCGTCCTCGAGGAAGGCCTCGTGCAGGGCGGCGAACTTGTCGGAACCGAGCTTGGAGGGCTGCGTGAGCAGGTGGGCCTGCACGAGGTCACCGTGCTTGAGCAGCGCGTTCTGCAGGGTGTCGAAGATGATGCCCTGCTTGGCGGCCTCCGCGGCGAGTGGCTGCGAGGCCACAAGCCGGTTGTTGGCGAACACGAGATGGCCGGCACCGGTGACGCCGAGTTCGTGATGATCCATCTGCGCGAAAGGGCAGGCGGCAGGGGCGGGATTGTAACCGTCGAGCGTGAGCGCGGCGAGGTTGGAGAAGCGCCAGCCCTCGTTGGTGCGCTTGGGTATGGGCGCGGCGACGAAGCGTTCGTAGGCGGCGCGCTTGCGATCCAACCACCACGACGGCAGGTGCTTCACGCGCTCAAGGTGCGCGGTGAAGGCTTCGCGGGTGAAGGAGCCGACGGAGAGAGTGGGAGTGACTGCGGACATGGATTTACGATTTCAGATTTACGATTTACGAGCTGCGATCGGAAGGCTTGGAAAATCGTCCTTCGTAAATCGTAACTCGTAAATGAAGAGCTCAGCCGACGCTGCCCTCCATTTCGAGATCGATGAGGCGCTTGAGCTCGACCGAGTATTCCATCGGGAACTGGCGGGCGAGGTCGTTGATGAAGCCGTTCACGGCGAGGCTCATCGCCTGGGCCTCGGTGAGGCCGCGGGACTGCATGTAGAAGATCATGTCCTCGGAAACCTTCGACACGCTCGCCTCGTGCTGCGTGGCGTTCTTGTCGCCGCGCACGGTGATGGCGGGATAGGTGTCGGTGCGGCTGTTGGTGTTGATCAGCAGGGCGTCGCACTCGGTGTTGTTCTTGCAGCCCTTGAGGTGCCTCGGGATGTGGACCTGGCCGCGGTAGGTGGCGCGGCCCTGGCCGACGGAGATGGACTTCGAGACGACGACGGAGGTGGTGTCGTCGGCCGCGTGGATCATCTTGGCGCCGGTATCCTGGTGCTGGCCGTCGTTGGCGAGCGCGATGGAGATGACCTCGCCGCGGGCCTTGCGGCCCTTCAGGACGACGCCCGGATACTTCATGGTGAGGCGCGAGCCGATGTTGCAGTCGATCCACTTCACCTCGGCCTCCTCGTGGGCGACGGCGCGCTTGGTCACGAGGTTGAACACGTTGTTGGCCCAGTTCTGGACGGTGATGTATTGGATCTTGGCGCCCTTGAGGGCGACGAGCTCGACCACGGCGCTGTGGAGCGTCGAGGTGGAGAACTTCGGGGCGGTGCAGCCCTCCATGTAAACGACCTCGGAGCCCTCGTCGGCGATGATGAGGGTGCGCTCGAACTGGCCGAAGTTCTCGGCGTTGATGCGGAAGTAGGCCTGCAGCGGCTGGGCGACCTTCACGCCCGGGGGCACGTAGATGAACGAGCCGCCGGAGAACACGGCGCTGTTGAGGGCGGAGAACTTGTTGTCGCCCGTCGGGATGACCTTGCCGAAGAACTTCCGGAAAATCTCCGGGTGCTCGCGCAGGCCCTCCGTCGAGTTGACGAAGATGACGCCCTGCTTCGCCACGATCTCCTTGATGTTGGAGTAGGCGGCCTCGGAGTCGAACTGGGCCTCGACGCCGGCGAGGAACTTGCGCTCCTGCTCGGGGATGCCGAGTCGCTCGAAGGTCTGCTTGATGTCGTCCGGCACCTCGTCCCAGGTGCGCTTGGGCTTCTGGCCCTGGGCGAGGTAATAGCGGATCTTGTCGAAATCGATGTTCTCAAGGTCCTTCGTCGCCCAGTGCGTCGGCATGGGTTTCTCAAGGAAGGTCTTGAGGGCCTTCAGGCGGAAATCGAGCAGCCACGGCTCCTCCTTCTTGACGGAGCTGATGTAGCGGACGGTGTCCTCGGTCAGGCCGGTGCCCGCGTCGAACGCGTAGTCCACCTTGTATTGGAAGTCGCCCTTGGTCTGGTCGATGCCGGCGACGGGGTTGACCGCCGCTTCGTCGGCGATGGTGGGTGCGGTGTCGATGTCGGGAAGTGGTTTCATGGTGATGGCTCCGGATGAATGCGCGGAACGCTCAACGTTTAACGCTCAACGCTGAACGTCGAAGTTCGGAAAACGGGAGGCCGGTCATTGGGCGTTGGAAGTTAAGCGTTGGACGTTGGGCGTTCAGGCCGTCGCGGCCGCGAATTCCTTCTTCACCCAGTCGTAGCCCTTGGCCTCGAGCTCGAGGGCGAGGGACTTGTCGCCGCTCTTCACGATGCGGCCGGCATACATCACGTGCACGAAGTCCGGCACGATGTAGTCGAGCAGGCGCTGGTAGTGAGTGATGAGGAGGATGCCCGGCGGCTGGGCGCCGGCGCGGATGGCGTTGACGCCCTCGGCGACGATGCGGAGCGCGTCGATATCGAGGCCGGAATCGGTCTCGTCCATCAGGGCGATCTTCGGCTCGAGCATGGCCATCTGGAGGATCTCGCAGCGTTTCTTCTCGCCGCCGGAGAAGCCGTCGTTGACCGCGCGGGCGGTGAACTTCCGGTCGATCTTCAGCATGTCCATCTTGGTGTAGAGGCGCTTGTAGTAGGCGGTGGCGTCGAGTTCCTCGCCCTCGGCCATGCGGGCCTGGACGGCGGCGCGCAGGAAGTTGGCGATGGAGACGCCCGGGATCTCGCTCGGGTATTGGAAGGCGAGGAACAGGCCGGTGCGGGCGCGCTCGTCGGGCTCCATGGCGAGGACGGACTGGCCGTCGAGCAGCACGTCGCCGCTTGTGATGGTGTAATCCGGGTGGCCGGCGATGGCCTTGGCGAGCGTGCTTTTGCCGGTGCCGTTGGGCCCCATGATGGCGTGCACCTCGCCCGGCTTGATCGTCAGGTTGAAGCCTTTGACGATGGATTTCTCGCCGATGCTGATGTGGAGGTCTTTGATTTCGAGTTGGCTCATGAGGAAGTGAAAGTGAGAGGGAGAGTGAAAGAGAAGGGACGCGGACTCAGTTCGCGCCGTGCGGCTGGACGGCGGCCTTGCCGCGGAAGATGATCTCGACGGAGGAGGCGTCGTAGCCGGCGGGCAGGATGGTCTTGACCTGGCGCAGGAGGGACTCGGGCAGCTCAATGTCGTGGGTCGAGCCGGTGGTCTCGTCGTGAAAATGCGCGTGCGGGTGGAGGTTCGGGCAATAGCGGGTCGGGCCGCGTTCGAAGTTCACCGCGCGGACCAGGCCGCCCTGCACGAGGGCGTCGAGGCAGTTGTAAACCGTGGCGAGCGAGATGGTGGGCATCGAGGTCTTTACGCGGGCGAAAATCTCATCGGCCGTCGGGTGGTCGCGCTTGTCGAGGATGACCTTGAGCACGACCTCGCGCTGGGGTGTGGGACGCACATCACGGGCTTTGAGCTGGTGGCTGAGGGCCGCGTGGTTGTCAGTGATGGTGGACATGGGGATGGTAGAGCCGTGCAAACCAAAGCACTTGAGACCGGTTTTCAAGTGAGAATTAGAATAATTCTAATCTACGGCTTAGCTTAATGGCTCTGAGGGCTTTGCGCTGAACTTAAATCAGGCCCGCCAACACCAATGCCACGGCTCGTAGCCAATGAGGTGCCGGTTTCCACGCGGATAGGACAGGCGGAAACCGAAGCGGACCGCGTGTTTCTTCAGCCAGCGAAACTCAGCGGTCTTGGCGAAATCCTCGTCGATCTGCTGGTTGTCCGGCGAGCCGATATCGATCGCCCGGCCGGTGTGGTGCTCGCTGCAACCCGGGGCGGCGACGAGCCGGAGAATGTCGGCGATGGCCTGGCCGGCCCGCAGTTTCTGGCGGATGATACGGGCCTGCCGCGCCACGCTCCGGTAACCCGAAAGCGGCAGCAGGTTCACGCCGTCCGCCGCGGCGGCGGCCCGCATGCGGCGCCACGCGGCGGCGGCACGGGGGGTGAGCCGCACGGGCTTGCCGTCATCGGCGGCCGGGCCGGCCGACACGAGCGATCGCGCCACGCGTTGCAACGGCATGTGCCGCGCGCGGGCGTAATCGGCCGGGATGCCGAGCCGCTTCCAGAGTCGGCGGCGTGCACGCGGGGGCATGGGACTCAGGCTTTGACGGCGTTGGCGCAGGGGCGGCCGGCGGCGAAGTCGTCGAGATTGCCGGCCGTCGTCGCCGCGATGGAGGTGAGCGCTTCGCGGGTGAAGAAGGCCTGGTGGCTCGTCACGAGGACGTTTGGGAAGGTCAGCAGGCGGGCGAGGAGGTCGTCAGGGATGAAGGCGGCGGAGAGGTCCTCGTAGAAAATGCCCTCCTCCTCCTCATAGACATCGAGGGCCAGGGCGCCGAGTTTGCCGGATTTCAGGGCCTCGATCACGGCGGTGGTGTCAACCAGCGGGCCGCGGCTGGTGTTGACGAGGAAGACGCCGTCGCGCATCCGCGCGAGGGCGGTGGCGTCGATCAGGTGATGCGTGGCCGGCGTGAGCGGGCAGTGGAGGCTGATGATGTCGCTCCCGGCCAGCAGCCGGTCGAGGGCCACGTATTCGGCGCCGAGTTGCACGGCCTCGGGATTGGGCACGGGGTCGTGGGCCAGCAGCCTGGCGCCGAAGCCGTGCATGATGTGGGCGAAGCAGAGGCCGATCTTGCCGGTGCCGACGATGCCGACCGTCTTGCCTTGGACATTGAAGCCGAGGAGGCCCTCGAGGGCGAAGTTGCCGTCACGGACGCGGTTGTAGGCGCGGTGGACGCGGCGGTTGAGTGTCATCAGCAGCGCGACGGCGTGCTCGGCCACGCCGTGCGGGGAGTAGGCGGGCACACGGGCGACGCCGAGGCCGAGCTGCGCGGCGGCGGCGAGGTCGACGTTGTTGAAGCCGGCACAGCGCAGGGCGAGGTGCTTCACCCCAAGCTTGGCCAGTCCGGCGAGGATGGTGGCGTCGGCGTGGTCGTGGACGAAGAGGCAGACCGCCTCGGCGCCGGCGGCGAGGGGCACCGTGGCGGCGCTCAGGCGGGATTCGTGGAAGACCAGCTCGTGACGGTCCGCACACGCCAACGGGAGAAAGTCGCGGTCGTGCGGCTTGGCGCTGAAGACAACGACGCGCATCGCGCTCAGGCTTCCTTGTCCGCGAGCCAGCGCTCCGCCTCGATGGCAGCCTGACAGCCCATGCCGGCGGCGGTGATGGCCTGGCGGTAGTGATGGTCGGCGCAGTCGCCGGCGACATACAGGCCGGGCGTCTTGGTCTTCACCTGGCTGTGGCCGGTCGGGACGAAGTAACCCTGGTCATCAGTGTCGGCGGCGTCCTTGAACGGGGCGGTGTTCGGCAGGTGGCCGATGGCGACGAAGACGCCCTTCACCGGCAGCACGGTCTCGGCGCCGGTCTTGACGTGCTTCACCTTCAGGCCGCTGACGGCGCCCTCGGCGACGCCCTCGACGCTGACCGGCACGCTGTCCCACACCGGCTGGATCTTCGGGTGCGCGAGGACGCGGTCGGACATGATCTTGGAAGCACGCAGCGTGTCGCGGCGGTGCACGAGGTAAACCTTGCGGGCGAAGCGCGTGAGAAAGAGGGCTTCCTCCGCCGCGCTGTCGCCGCCGCCGAGCACGGCGACATCCATCTGGCGGTAGAAGGCGCCGTCGCAGGTCGCGCAGGTCGTCACGCCCTTGCCGCCGAAAAGTTCCTTCTCGCCCGGGATGCCGGTCATGCGCGGCGAGGCGCCGGTGGCGACGATCACGGTCTTGGCGCGGATCTCGCGGTCGGCGAGCTTGAGCGTGTAGGGCCAGCGGGAAGTGTCGATCCCGGTGACGGTGCCGCTCTCGTAGCGCGTGCCGAACTTCTCGGCCTGCTTGCGCAGGTTTTGCATCAGCAGGTAGCCGTCGATGCCTTCGGGGAAGCCGGGAAAATTCTCGACCTCGGAGGTCGTGGTCAGCTGGCCGCCGGGTTGCACGCCCTCGAGCACGAGCGGCCCGAGGTTGGCGCGGCCGGTGTAGATGGCGGCGGTGAGGCCGGCGCAGCCGGTGCCGACGATGACGACGTTTTCAATTTTGGCGGACATGGCGAAGAGAGGCCGAACTGAGCCCAACATTCCCGCCAGCGCAACCCCGGAGATGCGGCTGGGCCGAAAGAACCACGTTGCCGGCCGCCGCCGCTGCCGCCTAGCTGGCGAGATGGCCGACCCCGCCGCGCTGCACGCACGCCTGTTCACGATCGACACCCACATCGACACGCCGACCGCCCGCCTGATGCGCCCCGGCTGGGATTTCGCCGCGCCGCACGAACAGGCGGCCGACGGCTCGCAGTGTGACCTGCCCCGGATGCGGGCGGGAGGCATCGATGCCTTGGTGATGGCGGTTTACACGGGCCAGTCGGCGCGGACGCCCGCCGGCTTTGCCGTGGCGCACGAGCAGGCGGTGCGGGTCTTCGAGCGCACGAACGAGGTCATCCGGCAAAATTCCCCCGCCTGCGGCCTCGCCCTGACAGCGGCTGACGCCCGGCGGCTGAAGGGAGAGGGCCGGCGCGCACTCTACCTGAGTATCGAAAACAGTTACCCGCTCGGGCTCGACGCGGGCAATGTCGCGAAGTTTCACCGGCTCGGCATGCGCATGCTCGGGCTGACGCACATGCTCAACAACGACATGGCCGACTCGTCCACCGACCCGCGCGGCGCGGAGTGGGGCGGGCTGAGCCCGCTCGGCCGGGAGATCGTGGCGGAGTGCAACCGGCTCGGCGTGGTGCTCGACGCCTCGCACGCCTCCGATGCCACACTGTGGGAACTGCTGAAAATCTCCCGGCATCCGGTCATCCTCTCGCACTCCGGTTGTCGCGCCGTCTGCGACCACCCGCGCAACATCGGCGACGATCTGCTGCGGGCGGTGGCGTCCCACGGCGGGGTCATCCAGATCAACGCGCTGCCCTATGCCGTCGTCAACCAGCCGGAGGATGGCCGCACCGCCGCCTATGCCGCCATGCTCCTGCGCCTGGCGGACCAGGTGCCGACGCCCGAGTTGCGGGCGGCCGCCAGCGGCGAATGGGATCGTCTCGAAAAGGCTTACCCCAACCCGGCGGTGACGATGGCGGATTACGTGCGGCACATCGAACACGCGGTGCAGGTCGCCGGCATCGACCACGTCGGCATCGGCTGTGATTTCGACGGCGGGGGCGGCTTCCCGGGGCTGAACAGCGTGGCCGACTATCCGAACCTCACGGCGGCGTTGCTCGCGCGCGGCTGGGCGGAAAGCGCGTTGGCCAAGCTCTGGGGTGGCAACACGCTGCGCTTGCTCAATTGACGGGGGTGGCGCTGGCCGGCACAGAGTCCGCAAAATTCGCCCGGGAATTTTTTTGGATTTGCACCGCTGGGCGAATCCTTCCATCAACGCCCGCGTGAACCAGTCCGCCGCCATCCGCCGTTCCGACGCGACCATCAAAATGATGGCCGTCAAAAACGTTTGGCTCCCTTCCTGGGCTCGGCGAAGCATGGTTCACGCGTAATCCGCAAAAAATAAAAACCACTCCTTCCACCCGAGCCCGACTCCTCCGAGTCGGGTTTTTTATTTTCCTCCCCCGACCATGCCAACGCTGCCCGCTCCACCCCCGCCTCCCTCCGCCTTGCGGATGGAACTGCCGACCGTGTCGTTCTTCGGACGCACGTTCGAGGAATACACGCGCTTCTTCGCCCTCGACCCCGCGGCGCTGCGCCGCTGCGCGGTGCTCGATGTCGCCGCCGGGCCGTCGTCCTTCACCGCCGAGGCCGGGTGCCACGGCATCGACGCGGTGGCGGTGGATCCGCTCTACGGGCACGGCGGCGGCCAGCTTGCCGCGCGCGTGCGCGAGGACTACCGCCGGATGTTCGCGCAGATGCGCGCCAAGCGGCACCTGTTCCGGCTGAAGTCGTTCAAGAGCTTCGCCGCGGCCGAGGCCGACCGGCGCCTGGCGGCGGCGCGCTTCCTCGCTGACTTCGACGGCAACGGGCGGCACGGCCGCTATGTGCGCGCGGAGCTGCCCGTCCTGCCGTTCCTCGACCAGAGCTTCTCGCTCGTGCTGTGTGCGCACCTGCTTTTCATTTATGCCGACCGGTTCGATTACGAGTGGCATCTCAACGCCTGTCTCGAGCTCGTGCGCGTGTCGGCAGGGGAGGTGCGCATCCATCCGGTGTGCAGCGCGGCCGGCCGGACCTACGCCGAGCTCGACCGCTTGCGTGCCGATCTCGCCGCGCGGGGCATCCGGAGCGACATCGTGCCGGTGCGCTACGAGTTCTTCGCCGGCGCGGACAGCATGCTCGTGCTGCGCCGTGACCGCGCGCTCAGGCGCGCCGCGCTGGCGGCGTGAGCCGCAGGGAGGGAAAATCCCACCGGCGGGAAAAAGGGATTTCAATTTCGGCAGCTTCGGGAGCGGCGGTGCAGTCGCCCCGGGATTTTTTTCCGGCGATTTCTCCTCTGAAGGTGCAACTTTCAGCGGGCCTGCCGGGTTCGTTGGCATGGGCACTGCAAAGAGCCCGGCACACACACGCGCTGACCAGCAAGCGCGGCCACCCCGGATCAACCCGGGGCCCGCACCCTCAACCCCCAACGCCCGCCCGGGCCCCACCAAAATGAAGATCAAGTCCCTCGTCATCGCGTCCGCCCTCGTCGGCGGTCTGTTGTCCGCCGCCTCCGCCGCCACCATCACCTCCCTCGACCCGATGAAGGTCGTGGCGCCGGTGAAATTCGAGGCACCTGCGCCCGTCGACGGCGTGACCTCCGTCCAGATTCCCGCCTCGCACGTCGGCTCCGACGTCACCCTCCGGATGACGATCGATGAGAACGGCCGCGCGAGCAACGTCCGCGTCGCCGGCGCGCGCGACCAGGCCGCCTACAAGCGTCTCGTCCGCGCCGTGTCGCAGTGGAAGTTCTCGCCCGCCCGCCGGGACGGCCAGGCCGTGTCGGCCAAGGTCGAGCTCCCGCTCGAGGTCACGGGTCTGTAAGCTCCCGGCCTTTACAAGCCACCGTCCGCCGCGCGGACGGTGGCTTTGCCGTGTCTGCTGGCTTGTCATTGCGAGGAGCCGCGCGACGAAGCAATCCATGTCCATGGATCGCCACGCCCGGCGGGAGCCGGGCTCGCGATGACTGCAGCGGGAGGATCCCAGGTCCAATCGCCGGACTTGATTTTGCCGTGGCGGCGGGCAGCGTCGGGCCATTCCCTATGAGCCCAGCCCCCGACGGCGGCGCGACCGCGCCTGACCCCACGGCGCGCATCCCGCGCCAGATTTCCTACATCATCGGCAACGAGGGTTGCGAGCGCTTCAGCTTCTACGGGATGCGGAACATCCTCACGGTGTTCCTCGTCTCGTCGCTGCTGCTGCACCTGCCGGAGGGCGACCGCGCCGGAGCGGCGAAGGATGTGTTCCACACCTTCGTCATCGGCGTGTATTTCTTCCCGCTGCTCGGCGGCTGGCTGGCGGACCGGTTCTTCGGCAAATATAACACGATTTTCTGGCTGAGCCTCATCTACTGTCTTGGCCACCTCTGCCTGGCGCTGTTCGAGTCGAGCCGCGCGGGCTTCTACACCGGCCTCGGCCTGATTGCGCTGGGCGCGGGGGGCATCAAGCCGTGCGTGGCGTCGTTCGTGGGCGACCAGTTCGACTCGACCAACAAGCACCGGGCCAAGGTGGTGTTCGACGCATTCTATTGGATCATCAACTTCGGGTCGTTCTTCGCGTCGCTGCTGATGCCGATGTTCCTCAAGCAGCTCGGCGCGTCCATTGCCTTCGGCATCCCCGGCGCGCTGATGTTCATCTCGACCGTCGTGCTGTGGCTCGGCCGCAAGCAATATGTGCTCGTGCCGCCGGCGCCGCCGGACCCGCATTCTTTCCTGCGCGTCTCGCGCACCGCGCTCGCCGCGGGCACTCCCGGCCGGGTGCTCGTCGGTATCGGCATGCTGCTGGCGGTGCTGGCCGTGGTGTTCGCGACGCAGCTCGGCGTCGTCATCGCGCTCTGCTCGGCGCTGGTGGCGTTGATCGCCTTCGGCGGGATGGGCGTGTGGATTCAGCTGGAAGGTGCTCGCGGGAAGCACCCGGATGCGGCCGTCGAGGGTGTGCGCTCGGTGTTGCGCGTGCTGGTGCTCTTCGCGCTGGTGACGCCGTTCTGGTCGCTCTTCGACCAGAAGGCCTCGACGTGGGTCCTGCAGGGCAATGCCATGACCAAGCCCGACTGGTTCCAGTCCTCGCAGATGCAGGCGCTCAACCCGCTGCTCGTGATGCTGCTCATCCCCTTCAACAACCTCGTGCTTTACCCGGCGCTCAAGCGCCTCGGCTACGAGATGACGGCGCTGCGGCGCATGACGGCCGGCATCGCGTTCTCCGGCCTCGCCTGGATCGCCGTGGGCCTCATGCAGGTCATGCTCGATGGCGGTGGCGCGCTCACCATCACGTGGCAGGTGCTGCCCTACGCTCTGCTGACCCTCGGCGAGGTGCTGGTGTCGGCCACGGGGCTGGAGTTCGCCTACAGCCAGGCGCCGGCCGCCATGAAGGGCGCGCTCATGAGTTTCTGGAATCTCTCGGTGACCATTGGCAATCTCTGGGTGCTCGTGGTGAACGCCGGCGTGAAGAACGCCGCGGTCACGGACTTCATCGCCTCGACCGGCTTCGGCGTGACGGCGTTCCAGATGTTCTTCTTCGCGGCGTTTGCGTTCGCCGCCGCGCTGGCCTTCGGGCTGGTGGCCCGGAGTTATCGTCCCAGGGATCATTACCGCGCGGCCTGAGGGCCTGACCCGCCATGTTGTTTTTCCAGCGCATCCTCAAGGAACCTGCGCCGGCAGCCAGCACCGCCCCGATGGTCGAGCGGCGCAGCGCGCGACGCTTTGCCATCAGCCCCGCCTTCGCGCTCAAGGCCGTGCTCAGCTTTGTCCCCCGCGACGAGAGCGGCGCCCCGATGAGCAACACCCGGCAGGGGTGGAACTGGAAGGGCCGGCTCATCGACTGTTCCGAGGAAGGCGTGCGCATGCAGCTGGGACCGGGGCTCAAGCTCGCGCCGGATGAGCCCTGCGATCTCAAGCTCGCGGTGGAGGGCTACGAGCTCACCATTCCCTGCCACGTCACCAACCTCACCGATCAGCCCGAGGGGGTGCTGCTCGGGCTGCGCCACGACATCAAGGACGGAGAGAACATGAGCGCCTACCGGCAGCTGCTGGAGATTGTCGCGCTGGGAGCCACGCTCAAGCTGCACCAACCGGCGGCGCCGGACGCTTCCGGCTACCTGGTGGAGAAATATGCCGGCAACCGGGCCTCGCGCCTCACCGTCTGGCGCCACCCGGCGGACAATTCGGTGGCGGCCTTTGAGTTCCAGCTCAAGGACAACCTCGTGCGCGCCGCCGCCGGCCAGCGGGTCGAGTTCCTCGCCGACACCGACGGACACGGTTCACGCCCGGCCTCGACCGAGAAGTGCCTCGAGATCGGCCGCCTGTTCACCTGGGTCGTGCCCAACCTGGCGACGGTCGTGCCGGAGGATGTGCGCGAGTTCCTGCAACGCTGCGCCTCCTGAGGCGCGCGAAGCGCGGCAAAGCGGCCCGCCGTGCGAGCAGAAATGCGCCCCACAGGTTTGTAGTCCATTTGATGACAAACGCGCCAGAGGCCTTGGTAGTTTAATAGACTACCAAGCGTCCGGGCGGAACGGAGGGCGGCAGGCGCGGGGGCGCGTCAGGATTTCAGTATGCCGTCGAAATAATCCCGATAGCGCCGACCGAGAACTTCGGGCTGATAGGCGGCGGCGGCTGCGCGGGCCCGCGCCGAGGCGGCGGCATAATACTCCTGGTCATCAGCCAACCGGATAATGGTGGCCAGCCAGGGCTCTACGTCCGGAGCGGCGACCGGCAGGCGGGTCTCCAGCGTGAGAGATGCGGGCAGCGGCAGGACGAAGCCGCCGCCGTTGGCCGCCTCGGCCAGACCGCCCCGGTTGCTGACGAGCGGCGGCACGCCGTTGAGCAGCGCCTCGGCGGCGACGCGGCCGAAGGGTTCATCCCAGACGGACGGAGCGAGCAGCGCGCGGGTGGCGCGGAAAATCTCGGCGGGCTTCGGCACAGCCGGGGCGAACATCAGGCTCTCGTGCCGCCGCAGGTCGAAGCCGCCGGCGAGCCCGGCCTGCACCAGCAGGCCGCCGGAGCCGCGCGACTCGATGAAGAGCAGCGGGATATCGGGCCGGCGCGTGGCGAGTTCCTCGGCGAGCCGCGCGAGGAAGAACAGACCCTTCTCGATCGAAGGGTTGATGGCGGTGAAGAAGATCGGCTCGCGCTCCGGCGCGATGGTCTCGTCCGGATCGAGCGGGGAGGGCAGGCCGATGCTGGCGAGGCCAAGCGCGTCGCGATAGACGCCGCTGAGGTATTCGCTGCAGGTCAGCACGCCGGCGAAATCGCGCAGCCAGGCGGCGGATTTGTAGCCATGATTGCGCAGGCCGAAGACGACTTTGCAGCCCGCGGCGCGGGCGCGCGTCCAGCGTTCGACGTCGTCAGGATGCCCGCCGTAGCCGAAGACGATGTCCGGTTTATGGTCGGCGAGCTCGCGCTGGTAGAGGCGGTTGAACTGCGAGGGAGCCTCGTGCCAGCTGAAGGCGGTGTGCGCGCCCGTATCGAGCAGTTGATAGTGGATGCCGCGGGGGTCGGTGAATTCCAGGACCGGCCGGTCGTGCTTGTAAACGCTGCGGTTCGGCGCGCGCACCGTCGCAGTCAGGCCGGCGGCGGCCAGCAATTCCCTCACCGGTGCGGGCTCGGCAGCCTCGGTGGCGGTGACGGCGAGCGCGCGGACCGACCAGCCGGCGGTGGCCAGGATCTCGCAAATCGTCCGCATCGAGCGGGCGGCCCCGCTGGCGGGATCCTGCGGCAGTTGCGGCAGCAGCAGCAGCAACCGCGGCATGTAACTCAGGCGGCGCGGACGCGGCGCGCGCGGCGGACGGTCAGGAAGCCCAGCGCACCCAGACCGAGCAGCAGGGCATAGGTGGAGGGTTCGGGCACGGCGTTAATTGTGAAGCCCTGGCTGGCGGAATTCATCTGAACCGCCAGCACATCGGCCGCCGATGTCGAGTAGTTGAGCGTGAGGATAAATTCGAGATTCTTGGAACCATCGGACAACACGTTGCCCGCGGTGGTGTAATTGCCTGTGCCGGTGAAGGTCGCCGAACCGGTGGTCAGGGTTCCGTTGGCGATATTGACGAAGTTGTCACCGGTGATGTGGCTGCTCAGGCTCCAGCTCACGTTGCCGGCGATGCCCGTTTTGCTCAGCGAGAAGTCGTAGGCTACGGGGATGATTGTCGAGGCCGGGATGTCCAGTGCGGTGATGGCGCTTAAGATGGTGAGGGTGACAATGGCACTCCCGCTCATCGTGGTGGACAGGGTTCCGTCAACCCCGAGCCGCGTGGTGGTGAGGTTGTTGGACGGGGACCCCGCGAAAAAGAAACGATTCGGCACCGGAAACGAGTCCGAGATGGAGGCGCTACCTGTCCCGTAGCCGATGTTGATGCCGGGCGTGCCGAAGGTGGTCTGGGCCTTGGCCTCGGGCGCGATGGCGACGGCGGCGAGGGGGGCGATGGCGAGGACGGCGGTGCCCGCCGATTTGCGGATGAAATTCCGCGCTGCGCTTAACAGGGTGGGTTGGGCGGTCGTGGCGTCCATGCGGCAGAGGCTGCAAATTGACCGGTGGTTGGCGACCCCAAAATGCAGGAACCGCCGGCGGCGGCCGCTCGGGAGTGGGCTGGGGCGCCTACTTCAGGGCGGTGACGAGAACCGTCCCGTCGCGGAGCTCGAGCGTGACACGCGTGGGCTCGCCTTTGCGGTGGGCGGCTTTCAGCGGCAGGGGCACGCGGACGAAGTTGAGGTGGTAGGTCGTGCTGCTCCAGAGCGGGCCGTCGTAGGACTTGGCGGTCATGAGCGCGCGGCGACCATCGTTCGATTCCGGCGGACCGACGAATTCGATCCGGTAGTCGCCGTCAGGGCCGTCAGGCCAGGCCTGGGGTCGGTGCTCGTAAGTGCGCGTCTTCGCACCCGAGCGGCGGAGGGCCGCGGCTTCGTCGCGCAGCTGGAAGGCGAAGCGCGTCGCCCCATCGGAAACAACCCGCTCGAAAATCTTTGTGCATCCACCGAGCAGCAAGGTGGCGGCAAGGAGCGGGAGCAGGAGGGCGCGGAACACGGCGGCAGCGTGCACGATGCCCGCCTGCGGGCAAGATTCAGTTGCCGGCGGGGCGTTTGGCGACGTGGCGGAAGAGGAGGCCGGCGGCGGCGAACAACAGGACGAAGCAGCCGTTCAGCAGGAAGACCTGCGGGATGCCCGGACTGAAATCGGACGGCTCGAGGATGACGCCCACGATGGGAATCACGAAGGTGACTGCGGCGGTGGCGAAGGCCGCCTTCGCCATGCCCGCAGGCCGGAAGCGGGCGAGGGCCGCTCCGGCCAGGCCGGTCAGGATCACGCCGAGATACAGGATGTTGGCGAGGTTCTCGTCGCCGATGATCTGGACGGCTGCGGTGATCCAGAAGACGAGGAACCCGGCCAGGACGGCCAGTGCGACGCCGGCCTTGTAGGCGAAATTGGCCGCCGGGCGCGTCACGAGAAAGCGGAAGACAAAGGTCGTGATGGAGAAGACCACCCAGGCGAAGAGGAAGTCATTCCATTTCCAATTCCAGCTCTGCACGGTGAGCTGGCCGGTCAGCGGGATGAGCAGCAGGGCCAGCGGCAGGAGGGCGACGATGAGGTAGTCTATGCGTTTCATGGGCACTCAGCGTGCCGGAGCCGTGTGAAGGGATGATGAAGCCGGGATGAAATCACGAGGAATTATCCCGCCCCGGGGCCCGGGCGTTGGTAGTCTATTAGATGACCAACCGGATTGGGCGGCAGGGGCTCACGCAGGGGCGCAGAGGCACGGGGCGGGGTGGGGATCAGGTTTTGCGGCGGGCGGTCTTCACCGCGAAGACCATCGGCCGGTCATCAGCAGGAGGCCCAGCAGCGCCGCGCCGGGGGCGTCGTCGGTTTCGCCGACGTTGGTGCCGCTGTCGGCAGTGCCAGGTCTATGGCACCGAGGACGAAAGCCGCTGGATTGGGCGCGGCTGGTATCGCATTACGTTACCAGCCGAAGGAGCGTTTAATCCTCAGCTCATCATACAATTCGCTCGGCAGCTCCATGAGGAAGCGTGAGGGTTGCAGCATCATGCCGCCGGGGCCGGGGCGGCTCGCGACGCGGGGGTAGGTGATGTAGAGCTCGTTCTTGGCGCGGGTGACGGCGACGTAGAAGAGACGTCGTTCTTCCTCAAAGTCGCCGCTCTCGATCGTGCGGTAGCCGGGGAACTGGCCTTCGGCGGCGCCGATGAGGAAGACGGCGTCGTATTCGAGGCCCTTGGCCTGGTGGATCGTCGTGAGCTTGATGGATTCCTGGTCGTTCTCGATCCGGCGCTCGCTGGTCTCGCCGTTGAGGAGCATGATCTGGGCGAGGAACTCCGACATTTGCGTGAACTGCGCCGCGAAGCCGACGAGGCCCTTCAACTCCTCGATGCGGTCCACGTAGTCGGCGTATTCGCCCTTCATGTAGTCGCCATACCAGCCATCAATCGCGATCTCGACGGCGTCGGCGGGCTTCTGGTCGTTCATCGCGTCGTAAACCTGCTTGAGCGAGGCGCAGAAGCTGGGCCAGTCGGCCTTGGCGTCCTTGGGGACCTTGCTGGTCACGTCGTCGGTGGCGAGGGCGTCAATGAAGTTCTGCTGCATCAGCTTCGCGTGATCGAGGGCGGCGGCGTAGATCTTTTGCGCGCCTTTCTCGCCGACCTTGGGGAGGAGGACGGCGATGCGGTTCCAGGCGGAGGTGTTGGCGGGGTTGTAGACGAAGTTGAGGACGGCGATGAGGTCGCGCACGTGCTGGCGCTCGAAGAACTTCACGCCGCTGGTGATGGTGTAGGGGATGCCGGCGCGGGTGAGGGCGAGCTGCATCTCGAGGGCGACGTAGTGCGAGCGGTAGAGGACGGCGATCTCGTTGGGCGACACGCCCTCCTCGTTGACGAGGGCGTGGATGCGCTTGAGGACGAAGCCGGCCTGCTCCTTGTCGTCCATGGCCTGGATGACGGCGGGCTTCGAGCCGTGCTTGCGGGCGGCGCGGAGCTCCTTGTCGAAGTGGCGGCCCTTGGGCTGGGCGTTGAGCACGCCATTGGCGAAAGCGAGGATCTCGGGCGTGGAGCGGTAGTTGGTCTCGATGCGGTGGATGACGGTGCCCGCGTGCCGGTCGGGGAACGACATGATGTTCTCGAAGTCGGCGCCGCGCCACGAGTAGATACACTGCGCGTCGTCGCCCACGGCCATCACGCGGTGGTGGCTGGCGAGCCGGTCCACGATCTGGGCCTGGATGGTGTTGGTGTCCTGGTATTCGTCCACGAGGACGTGGCGGAAGCGGTGGCTGAAATACTGGGCGACGTCGGGCGTGTCGGTCAGGAGCTTGAGCCAGAGTTCGAGGAGGTCGTCGTAGTCCACCACCTTGTCCTCGAGCTTCTTCTTCTCATAGGCGGCCGCGAATCCGGGGAAGCGGTCGCTGATCTCGCCGTATTGTGGGAAGTGGCGCTCGACGGTGTCGTGGAGGGAGAGCTGGGTGTTGCGGGCGAGGGAGAGGACGCTGAAGAGGGGGCCCGGGCGCGGGTTGGTCTTCTCCTTGAAGAAGGTCCTGTCGGTGGCTTGGACGGATTGCTTGAGGAGGGTCTCGGACTCGTCGGCGTCGAGAATGGTGAAGTTCTTCGGGAGCTGGATGGCGTCGCCGAACATGCGGAGGGCGCGGTTGCCGATGGAGTGGAAGGTGCCGCCCCAGACGCGGCCCGGCTCGACGCCGGTGAGATCGTGGACGCGGTGGAGCATCTCCTTGGCGGCCTTGTTGGTGAAGGTGAGGAGAAGGATCTCGCCCGGCTTGACGCCTTGGGAGAGGAGGTAGGCGACGCGGTAGGTGAGGGTGCGGGTCTTGCCCGAGCCCGCGCCGGCCAGCACGAGGAGCGGGCCGGGCTGGGCGGTGACGGCGGCGTATTGCTCGTCGTTGAGCTGCGCGCGGAAATCAATCGGCGGGATGCCGGCGGGCGGGCGTGGGTCTAGCTCGTAGTCCATGAGTCGCGCCTAAAGGGCCGAAAGCGCGGGCAAAGCGCAAAGGAAAACGCGGCTTGTTTTGGGCGCGGCTTCACCCTAGGAGGCAGGGCTTCATATGCGCAGAATTATTATCGTGGTGTTGATGTTTTTCGGCATGTCGGGGTTGGGCGCGGTGGCGCAGTTTGCAGCGGGCGAGCGGGTGGAAATTTATTCGGCCCGCAAGTGGCATCCGGGTGTGGTGCGCGCGGTGAAGGGCGACCAATACAAGGTGGGCTTTGATGGATACAGCGAGGTGTGGGATGCCTGGGTGACGGCGGACAAGTTGCGGAAGGCCGGGGACGCGCCAGCGGCGGCACCCGCTGCGGCAGCGACGGTGGCAACGGTCTTCAAGCCCGGCGAACGGGTCGAGGCCAAGACCATGGGCCTGTGGTTCAAGGGCACGGTTGGCGCGGTCGAGGCTGGTCGCGTCCAGGTGCGGTTTGATGACAAGACGGAGGAGTGGATCAAGGTCGAGCAGGTGCGGCCACTGGCGGAGGCCCAGGCGTTGGCCGCACCGGTAGTCGCCACGCAGCCAGCCGGGGCCAAGGCGGGCCTCGACGGCGCGTTTCTGCGGGTGGAGTCTTTTTTCATGGGCACGAGTTTGTCGCTCTCGAACCAGGCGTGGTTCTTCACCAAGGACGGCAAGTTCAGCCGGGCGCCGGCCGGCGGTTTTAGCTTCGACGGATTCAGGCCAACGCGCGCGACCGATGGGACCTATTGGATTGCGGGCGGGAAGATCACACTGGCCTATGCGGACGGATCGAAGCCCTTGGTGCATGACTTTGCGGACAAGGGCGACGAGTTGAAGTGGGGCGGCGTCGGCGCGAGCCGGGTCGCCGGGTTCAGGAAAGGCTGGCGTTTCGACGGCGAATACGAGGGCGGCGCTTCAATCGGCGGTGGGGCGCTGATGTCGTCGAACACCCTCGTGTTTCGCCGGGACGGGACGTTTGCGCGCGAATCGCTCGCGAATATCAATGTGGCAAACAGCCGCAGCACGGTGTCGGGCGGCGCGCAAGGCGCGGCGGCGGGCACCTATGAGTTCGACGGCTTCACCCTGACGCTGAAACCCAACAACGAGCCGGCGGTGAAGTTCACGGTGTTCGCCTTCGGCGACAAGGACAGCGCGGGGCGCCCCGAATATATCTACCGAGACGGGACGATGATGAAACGGCAGGAACGAAAATAACTTCCAATGCCCGCAGCTTTTTGACTTCTGTCATCGCGAGGCCCGCAAAGCGGGCCGTGGCGATCCAGCTGGATTGCTTCGTCGCTCCGCTCCTCGCAATGGCAGTCCAAAAGCCAAAGGATGATGGTATAGGTCGATGCGCCGGGCTTGGCGCGCGGACAGTAAAGATCCCCGGAGCAAGCTCCGGGGCATTTGAGCAAGACAGCTCATGCCACCAAACTTCTCCTTCTCTGTAGGAGCGGGTTTACCCCGCGATCCGAGCGTGGCGCGACCTGCGCATCGCGGCATAAAGCCGCTCCTACACCAATCCAAGCCGGAGCACTCGTCAGCCCTAGGCCTGGCGACGGCTGAAGCTCCGGGGTATTAGACCCACAGGGAATAAAAAGGGCGGGATCATTCATCCCGCCCAATCGCGATTTCCGGAGGTGATTGGCGCTATTGCGTCGTCAGCTCCTTCTCCTTGTGGGAGAGATGGGTCTCGATGTCCTTGATGGATTTGTCCGTGGCGGCCTGGATTTCCTTCTCGAGGCGCTTGGCCTCGTCCTCGGGGAGCTTAGCCTTCTTGACCTGCTCGAGGACGTCGCGGCGGACGTTGCGGACGTGGACGCGGCCCTCCTCGGCGAGGCGGTGGGCGGTTTTCACGAACTCCTGGCGGCGCTCCTTGGAAAGGTCGGGGAAGGGGAGGCGGATGAGGTTGCCGTCGACGACGGGGTTGACGCCGATGTTGGCCTGCTGGAGGGCCTTCTCGATGGCGCGCAGGAGGCCCTTGTCCCAAGGTTGCACCTGAATCAGGCGCGGGTCCGGCGTCGTGATGGCGGCGCAGGCCTTGAGCTGCTGGGTGCCGCCGTAAGCCTCGACCATGATGCCCTCGACCATGGCGGGGGAGGCCTTGCCGGTGTGGATGGTGGAAAATTCGTGGAGCGTGTGGTCCACGGATTTCTTCATGCGGGTCGCGGCGTCGGTGAGGATGGGATGGGACATGGGGGCGGAAGTTGAGAGCTGAGGGATGAGAGTTGAGGGAAAACAAAGAAAAGGCGAGGCTGGGGGTGGGAGGATCGGTCTCTCAACTCTCAACCACCAACACTCAACCGGTCCACAACTCAGTTGTGAACCAAGGTTCCGATCTTCTCACCCATGACGGCCTTCCGGATGGCGTGGGGGTCGTCGAGGTTGAAGACGAGGATGGGGACGTTGTTGTCGAGGCAGAGTGAGAAGGCGGTCGAGTCCATGACGTTGAGCCGCTGGCGGAGGGCGTCCACGAAGGTGAGCTCGTCATATTTGACGGCGTCGGCGTGCTTCTTCGGATCCTTGTCGTAGATGCCGTCCACCTTGGTGGCCTTCATGATGATGTCGGCGTGGAGCTCGGAGGCGCGGAGGGCGGCGGTGGTGTCGGTCGAGAAATACGGGTTGCCGGTGCCGGCGACGAAGATGACGACGCGCTTCTTCTCAAGGTGGCGCATGGCGCGGCGCATGATGAACGGCTCGGCGATCTGGTTCATCGGGATGGCGGACTGGACGCGGGTCTTGACGCCCATCTTTTCCAGGCAATCCATGATGGCCAGGCCGTTGATGACGGTGGCGAGCATGCCCATGTAATCGCCGGTGGTGCGGTCCACGCCGCGCTTGGCACCCTGGAGGCCGCGGAAGATGTTGCCGCCGCCGATGACGACGCAGACCTGCACGCCGAGGTCGTGGATTTCCTTCACCTGGTCGCACATCCGCTCGAGGGTGGCGGCGTCGATCGGCTCGGTGCCCTTGCCGCGAAGCACCTCGCCGCTCAGCTTGAGGACGACGCGCTGGTATTTGACAGTGGGAGCGGAGGCTTTGGCGGACATCGGGGGGCAATCAAACGCCCGGCCAAAAGCGGCGTCAATGGCGGAGATGGACGATGCGTTGGCGGTTGCCCGGGCGGACGCTTTCGCCCAAAGCTGAAGGGCATGAAATTCGAGCATCTGGCCCTGAATGTCCCCGATGTGCGCGCGATGAGCCGCTGGTATGTGCAGCACCTCGGGCTGAGTGTGGTGCGAAGCCTGGATGCGGAGCCTTTCACCCACTTTCTGGCCGACGATACCGGCCGGGTGTTCATTGAGTTCTACTCGAACCCGGCGGCGCCGTATCCCGATTACGCGGCGACGCACCCGTTGGTGCTGCATGTGGCCTTCTTCACGCCGGATGCCGGCACGGCGCAGGCGAAGCTGCTGGCGGCGGGAGCGAAGGCCTTCTCGGACGACACGATGCCCGACGGCAGCCGGCTGATCTTCGTGCGCGACCCGTGGGGCGTGCCCGTGCAGCTGTGCCAGCGCGCGAAGCCGTTTTCGGGATTTTGAGGCCGGTTGCGGCCGATCCCTCTCCCTCCGCTGTGCTTCGGTCGTCGAACTCCGTTCTCATCCACGCCCGTCATCCCCATTGCGGTGCAATTTGGCTGCCCGGCATGGATTCGAACCATGACTAGGCGAGTCAAAGTCGCCTGTGCTACCATTACACCACCAGGCAGTGATGAGGCGCGAAAGAAGCCCCCGCTCCGATGGGGGTCAAGGGCCGAAATCACATGAATTGCTTGTCGGTCCGGCGGGATTCCCGAAGGCTCGCTAACATGCAGGCCAAGCGTGCTTTCGTCTACATCGTGCGGTGCGCCGACCGCACCTTCTACATCGGCACGGCGAAGGACGTGAAGGCGCGGCTGGCGGTGCACAACCGCGGCAAGGGCGCCAAATACACCCGGCCGCGGCTACCCGTGCGCGTCGTCTGGCAGGAGGGGCCCATGAGCCTGACCTGCGCGCTGCAGCGCGAGTATCAACTGAAGCAATTGACGCGTCCGCAGAAACAGGCGCTCATCCGGGGCAAATTGGTCGTCAAGCGACCGCGCTGATCCGCCCATGCTTTTCCTCAACAAACTTCTGCCCGTCTTCGTGCTGCCCGTCGGTTGGGTCGCGCTGTTGATTCTGTTCGCGATGTGGAAAAAGAAGCGCTGGCCGCTGGTGGCGGCGCTGGTGGTGCTTTACCTGAGCAGCATCCCGCTGGTCGGCAGCCGGCTGATCGGCTGGGTGGAATCCCGGAATCCGGCGGTGCCGGTGGCGCAGGTCGAGCCGGCCGATGCCGTCGTGGTGCTGGGCGGGATACTGGGGCCGCGGGTTGAAGGGAGCTCGGTGCCCAATTTCCTGGATACTTCCGAACGGTTCGATGCGGGCGTGATCCTGCTGCAGGCCGGCAAGGCCCGCACGCTGGTCTTCACCGGCGCGCGGATGTCCTGGCGGGACACGGCGGCGACCGAAGGCGACGAACTGAAGCGCATCGCGGAGACGCGCGGCGTGCCAGCGGAGAGAATCTTGGTCACGCGCCAGGTCGGAAACACCGCGGACGAGGCGGCCGCCGTGGCGGCGCTGATGAAATCCCATGGCTGGAGGCGCATCATCCTCGTCACCACCGGCTGGCACATGGCGCGCGCGGCCCACCAGTTCCAGAGAGCGGGCGTGGACTGCACGCTTTTTCCCGTGGATTTCCGTCACGACCCGGCGCGCGCGGTGATCGCAATCGACTTCCTGCCGCGCGGCGAGGCCTGGCAGCAGACCGAGACGGCGCTGCGTGAGTGCTACGGGCGGCTGTTCTACCGGCTGTTCCGGTGAACGGACCGCGGGCGCGGTCTCAAGAGCGCAGCGGCGCTTTCCTCCCCTTGGCGGACTTTCCCTTCCTCGCGGGTTTGGCCGGCGGGGTGACGACGAAGGGTTCGTAGAGCGCGGCGAATTTCTTCGGGAAGCGCCCGGTGAGGCGCGTGCCGTCGTCGAGCGACTCCTGCTGCCGCACGTGGCCGACGTGGTGGAGCTTGGCCACGACGTCGTAGCGGTTGTGCGGGATGAGCAGGTCGGCCGCGACCGTGTCGTCGGTGGCGAGCGCCTCACACTCCCGGAGCAGGTCGGCGAGCCCGGCACCGGTGTGGACACTGATGAAGAGCGCCTCGGGGTGCCGGGCGCGGAGGTGGGCGAGGGCGTGGGCGTCGAGGAGGTCGGTCTTGTTGAAGACGGTGAGGGTGGGGCGGTCGGCGGCGCCAAGCTCGCCGAGCACGGCCATTGTGGTGGCGTGGTGCTGGTCCACGTTCGGGTTGGAGGCGTCGAGCAGATGGATGAGGAAGTCGGCGACGACGACCTCCTCGAGCGTGGCCTTGAAGGCTTCGACGAGGCGGTGGGGCAGGCGGCGGATGAAGCCGACGGTGTCGGTGAGGAGCAGCGTGCGGCCGTCCGGCAGGGTGAGCTGGCGGGTGGTGGGATCGAGGGTGGCGAAGAGCTTGTCGGCGGCGAGCACCTGGGCGCCGGTGAGCTTGTTGAGGAGGGTGGACTTGCCGGCGTTGGTGTAGCCGACGATGGCGGCCGTGGGCACCGGCGTGCGCTGGCGGCGGCGGCGCTGGGTGGCGCGCTGCGAGGTGACCTGCGCGAGCTCGGCCTTGAGCTTGGTGATGCGGTTGCGGACGAGGCGGCGATCCTGTTCCAGCTGGGTCTCGCCCTCGCCGCCCATGCCGCCCGAGCTGCGCTGGCGGGACAAGTGGGACCAGGCGCGCGTCAGGCGCGGCAGGGAATATTCCATGCGGGCCAGGGCCACTTGCAGCACGGCCTCGCGGGTCTGCGCCCGGTCGGCGAAGATTTCGAGGATGACCTCCTGCCGGTCAATGACGGCGAGGCCGGATTCGGTCTCCCAGTTGCGCTGCTGGGCGGGCGAGAGTTCCTCGTCGATGACGATCACGTCGGCCCCCTCGGCCTTGGCCTGCGCAATGAGCTCGGCGGCCTTGCCGGTGCCGATGAGGAATTTCGGCTGCTGGCGGTCGCGGAGGTTGATCAGGGTGGAGTGGGTGATCGCGAGCCCGATGTTTTCCACGAGCTCGACGAGCTCGGTGAGCAGCTCCGCGCCTTCGCCCGGTTTCATGTCCGGGGTCTGCACTCCGACCAGGAGGGCGCGGGTGGTGGGCTTCTTCGGATCGAGGAAATTGGACATGGGCACCACTCAGTAGCCGCGGCCCAAGGCTAGTCAAACGAACCCCGCGCTCGGCCTCCGCCGCGCATGACACACACGGCGGGTTGTGGACTGGACACGGCGGGACGCACGCTGCAAAGTATTGCCGTTGGCTCGGTGAATTTTCATCTACCCCGCTTTGCCCGCGAGGGTGGTCACGTTGGAAAAGTTGCAGAAGCATAGGGGATGTAACTCGCTTTTTCCGTGGCTGCTCCCGCGGGCATTTTTCTGCCCGGCGACCGGCCGGGACAGACACCGGGCTGGCAGCAGCCAGCAACGGTGCCTGAGCGCGACCTTGGTCGCGCGGTGGCCAAGTTTAAAGTGGACACCGGGTTTGGGATGAACGCACTGCGACTTTCCGCGGACAGAATGACGCCGTCGCTGTGCCAACTCGTCCGATCTGGCGCGGCGCGGTGAGCTTAAATCTGCTGCCGCCAACGGGAAAAGCGGGGCCCGGCTTGGAACGCATCGTGCAAGGTGCCCTTCCATATGAATCCCGAAAAAATGACCGTCATGTCGCGCCAGGCCGTGGCGGAGGCGCAGAACGAGGCGCGCCGCCGCTCACACAACGAGGTGGACACCTGGCACCTGCTCGTCGCGCTCCTCGCCCAGGAGGGCGGCATCGTGCCGTCGCTGGCCGAGAAACTCGGACTGACCGTCAGCGCGTTGCAGCTCGCCGCGAACCGCGAGCTCGAGCGCCTGCCGAAGGTGAGCGGGGCGGTTGACGTCTCAAAGATCTACGTCACCCAGGCGCTGAACGAGGTGCTGACCAAGGCGGAAACCGAGGCGGCGGCACTCAAGGACGAGTTCCTGAGCGTCGAGCACCTGTTCCTCGCGCTCATCGCCGTCGGCAAGCCGGACACCCTGAAAAAATACTTCGCGAGTTTCGGCCTCGACCGGGCCAAGGTGCTCACGCAGCTCCAGGCCATGCGCGGCAGCCAGCGCGTGACCACGGACAATCCCGAGACGACCTACAATGCCCTGGAGAAATACGGCATCGACCTCGTCGCGCAGGCGCGCAAAGGCAAAATCGATCCCGTCATCGGCCGCGACGCCGAGATCCGCCGGGCCATCCGCATCCTTTCCCGCAAGACGAAGAACAACCCCGTGCTCATCGGCGAGCCCGGCGTCGGCAAGACCGCGATTGTCGAGGGCCTCGCCCAGCGCATCCTGCGCGGCGACGTGCCCGAGGGCCTGAAGGACAAGACCGTGTTCGCCCTCGACATGGGCGCGCTGGTCGCAGGCGCGAAATATCGCGGCGAGTTCGAGGAGCGCCTCAAGTCCGTGCTCAACGAGGTCAAGGCGGCCGAGGGCCGCATCATCCTCTTCATCGACGAGCTCCACACCATCGTCGGCGCCGGCAAGACCGACGGCGCGATGGATGCCGGCAACCTGCTCAAGCCCATGCTCGCCCGCGGCGAGCTGCACTGCATCGGCGCCACCACGCTTGACGAATACCGCCAGCACATCGAGAAGGACCCGGCCCTCGAGCGCCGCTTCCAGCCCGTGGTCGTGGAGGAGCCCTCCGTCGAGGACGCCATCTCCATCCTGCGCGGCCTGCGCGAGCGCTATGAACTGCACCACGGTGTGCGCATCCAGGACAACGCGCTGGTGTCCGCCGCCGTGCTCTCGCACCGCTACATTTCCGACCGGTTCCTGCCCGACAAGGCCATCGACCTCGTGGACGAGGCCTGCGCCATGATCCGCACCGAGATCGACTCGCTGCCCACGGAGCTCGACGAGCTCCAGCGCCGCGTCATGCAGCTCGAGATCGAGGAGACCGCGCTGAAGCAGGAGAAGGACGATCCGTCCAAGCGCCGCCTCGACGCGCTCCGCAAGGAACTCGCCGACGCCAAGGAGCAGGCCACCGCCCTCCGCGCCGTCTGGTCCAAGGAGAAGGAGTCCCTCGGCCGCGTGCAGAAAGTCCGCGAGGAGCTCGAGGCCGCGCGCCTCGAGATGGCCAAGGCCGAGCGCGCCTACGACCTCAACCGGATCGCCGAGCTCAAGCACGGCCGCATCCCCCAGCTCGAGAAGGAACTGGCCAAGGCCGAGAAATCCGGCACCGCCAAGACCACGCTCGTAAAGGAGGAGGTCTCGTCCGAGGAGATCGCCGAGATCATCTCGAAGTGGACCCACATCCCGCTGTCCAAGCTCCTGCAGGGCGAGAAGGAGAAGCTCCTGAAACTCGAGGATGAGCTGCACACCCGTGTCATCGGCCAGGACGAGGGCGTGCGCCTCGTCAGCGAGGCCATCCTGCGCGCCCGCGCCGGCATCAAGGATCCCCGCCGCCCGATTGGCAGCTTCCTCTTCCTCGGGCCCACCGGCGTCGGCAAGACCGAGCTCGCCAAGACGCTCGCCGAGCAGCTCTTCGACTCCGAGGCCAACCTCATCCGCCTCGACATGTCCGAATACATGGAGAAGCACAGCGTCGCCCGCATGATCGGCGCGCCTCCCGGCTACGTCGGCTACGACGAGGGCGGCCAGCTCACCGAGGCCGTGCGGCGCAAGCCGTATTCCGTCGTGCTCTTCGACGAGATCGAGAAGGCGCACCCGGACGTGTTCAACGTCCTGCTCCAGGTGCTCGACGACGGCCGCATCACCGACTCGCAGGGCCGCACCGTGGATTTCAAGAACACCGTCATCATCATGACCTCGAACATCGGCAGCCGCCACTTGCTCGAGGGCGTGAAGGGCGATGAGATCCCCGAGAGCACGCGCGAAGCGGTCATGGCCGACCTGCGCGCGTCGTTCCGGCCCGAGTTCCTCAACCGCGTGGACGAGACCGTGCTCTTCAAGCCGCTCGCGCTCGAGGAGATCGAGCGCATCGTCACCCTGCTCGTGGCCGACATCAACCGCCGGCTCGCCGACAAGCGCGTCACGGTTGTGCTCGACGCGAAGGCGCAGGCCTGGGTCGCCGAGAAGGGCTACGACCCGGTCTTCGGCGCCCGTCCGCTCAAGCGCTTCCTCCAGCGGCACCTCGAGACCCGCCTCGCCCGCGCCCTCATCGCCGGCGAGGTCGCCGAGGACTCGACCGTCACCTTCAAGGTGAAGGGCGACGAGTTGGTGCTGGGGTGATTCACAGGCCAATCTAATTTGTAACGCATTGCGTTACAAACCGGCCGGGCGGCTTATCGCAGGATGCCGACGCTGGATGAGCCGCTCATGAGGCTCATCCGGCCCTCGGCGCCGCTGCTGATGGCGTCCGCGACGCTGGCCTCCACCTTGCCGGTGACGTAAACGTCCTGAATGCCGTCGCGGCCGATCTCGACGCCGAGGCCGCCTTCAGCCCCAACCTCGACACTGACGGGACCAAGTTCGACGCCGGCGCTTTTGCCGGCACTGACCTCGACGTTGCAGTTGACGAAGCTGTCCACAAAGTCCGTGCCCTGGGCCATGTCCTGGCTCAAGCCGAGTTTCAGCGGGCCGACGCCGAGGGTGGAGACCATCTTGTCACAGTCGGAGACGATGCTGCCCAGGGGCAGCTGGAGTTCGGCGTGATACTGACAGTGGACATCGTTGAAGTTGGAGAGGCGGAAATTGCGCGGGGTCTTCTTCTCCCGGAGACAGGCTTCGGTGATCTGGAGAGGAATCATACCGCGGTCATCGCGGATCGTGCCGTCGGTGTGGACGCCGGAGGCGCGGTAGGCGGCGAGCCACTCGATCTGGGCATCGAGCACGGTCAAGCGAAACTCGGCCGGGGGCTGGACGAATTGTTTCCAGTAAACCTCCTCGCTGAGTTTCAGGCGGAGCTGGTGGAGGTAGGCGTCGAAGAGTTCGGCGCGCTGATCGCTCCACTTGGCGAGATACTTGTCGACGAGCGCGGTGAACTCGTCGCAGAAAGTCTTGTTGGCGAGGCCTTCTCCCACCTGATTGGCCTGCTTTCTATCGAGCTTGTCGAAGGCAGGCCCGTATTCGGTGCGGATCAGCTGGCGATCTTGCGTGGTGCGGGCGTCGAGCGCTTGTTTCGCCTGCTGTAGACGGAGTTTGGGGCCGTTGTCCTCGCGCAACAATCGCAACATGAGTTCGGCGCGTTGCGCGCGCGGGCGAATGGTTTTGCCCGGGGCGGGGTTGCTGGTTGAGCTCGTGGCGCCGCCGATGTTCGTGGTGTTGGCGGATGATTTTTTGGGGGTTGTGGGCATCTGGCCGGCCTGGAGTTGGGCGAGCGCGGCCTGGGCTTGCGCCGTGGCGGCGGCCTGCAGGGGAGCGGCGACGGCGTGGCGTTCCTTCATCACGGCTTGGACGCGGGACTCGACGTCGGCGTAGAACGCTTTCCATTCGGGACGCGTGCGGGCCTCCTCGACGGCGTTGCGGGGAAACTCGGGGCGGGTGAAATTCTTCAGGTCGAGCGGATCGGGATCCGCGGGCCGGTAGGCCTTGAGGTCGCCGAGGGTGAGCTTGGTGCGGAGCTTGCGGAGAACGTTCAGCTTGTCGCGGGAGAGGCTGCGCTGGACGGCCTGCTTTGCGAGTGTGGCGGCCTGGGCCGTGGCGCCCTTGGACTGGGCGATCTGGGCTGCGGTGGCGGCGGCCTGCGGATGGGCGGGCGCGACGGCCAGCGCGCGTGTGAGCTGTTTCTCGGCGTCTTCTTCTTTGCCCGCCTGATAATAGGCCTGGCCGAGGTTGTTGAGGACGGTGCTGTTTTGCGGGAATCGTTGCGCGAGTTTTTCCAGCGTGGGGATCGCCAGCTCCGCGCCTCCGCTCATCGTGAGCATGGCGGCGTAGTTGCACTGGTTGTCGATGTTGGCGGGATCCGCCGCCACGGCCTTGCCCATGAGGTGAAGCGAGACCTGCAGGCGGCCGATCATCCACAGGCCGACGGCGGTGTTGCCGATTTCAGCGGGCGAATGTGCCGGAGCCAGGGTGCGGTAGATCAGCTCGGCGAATTCTCGCGACTCGGGGCTGAGCTTGGGTGCGACCGTTGCGGCCGGGCCGGTGCCTAAGCTCAAGGGCGATGCAGCGGGTGCCGGGGTGGAACCGCTACCGGAGGCGAGGGCTTGGGCCGTGCCACGGGAGGGCAGCAAGCCGGTGATCAGGGCAAGGACGCAGGGAAGAAATCGCGCAGGACCGCTCATTGGGGCTGGTGACTAGCCAATCGAAAAGAAGAGGCAAAACGAAATGCAGCCTCTGCACTCCGCGGACCGAAGCGAACGCGCCGCGTCCATCTCCAGACCAGAAGGGACACACTGAATCCGCCAAAGCCGTCGTGGCTTTTGTCTCCGAGCCCAGCCGTGAACCGGGCGTGGAGGCAGGCGTCGTGGCGCGTGGCCAGCTCGGCTACGATCCGGTCTTCGGTGCCCGTCCGCTCAAGCGCTTCCAGCAGCGGCACCTCGAGACCCGCCTCGCCCGCGCCCTCATCGCCGGCGAGGTGGCCGAGGACTCGACCGTCACCTTCAAGGTGAAGGGCGACGAACTGGCGCTGGGGTAGCCGATGTAGCCGGGGTCGCGAACCCCGGGGCATTTCTCCCAATCCCCGGGGTCAGCGACCCCGGCTACAGCAGGAGGCTACGCGCCCTACTATTTCTTTCTTTGCGTCGGTGCGGCTTTGCGTGAGATTCAGCGCGCATGTCCGCCGAGCCCATCCGCTATTTCCACCGCACGAAGCAGGTCGTCGAGACCGAGCAGGTCTATGGGGGGGACTGGCTGCGCTGGACCTACGGGACCGGGCTCGGGCGGTTCGCGCTCAACGCGCTGGTGAAACGCGCCGTCGTCTCGCGCTACTACGGCTGGAAGATGTCGCAGCGGAGCAGCGCCCACCGCGTGCTGCCGTTCATCGTGGACTACGGCCTCGACGTGGATGAGTTCGCGAAGAAGCCGTATGCGTTCAAGAGTTTCAACGAGTTCTTCTATCGCGCCCTCAGGCCCGGCGCGCGGCCGATCGCCGCGGGCGACCATGTGGCGGTGCTGCCGGCGGATGGCCGGCACCTGGCGTTCCAGAACGTGGACGCGGCCGAGGGGTTTTACGCGAAGGGCCAGCGGTTCGACCTGAAGTCATTCCTCGGCAGCGAGGAGCTGGGCCGGGAGTTCGCGGGCGGCTCGCTGCTCATCTCGCGGCTGTGCCCGGTGGACTATCATCGCTTTCACTTCCCGGTGGCCGGCACGCCGGGCGAGCCGCGGCTCATCAACGGATTTCTGTATTCCGTGTCGCCCGTCGCGCTGCGGCAGAATCTCGCCTACCTGTGGGAGAACAAGCGCATGGTGACACTCGTCGAGTCGCCGGTCTTCGGGAAGGTCGCGGTCTGCGAGATCGGTGCGACGATGGTCGGCACCATCCGGCAGATTTATGTGCCGGGGCGGGCGGTGCCGAAGGGCGAGGAGAAGGGCCTGTTCAAGTTCGGCGGCTCCTGCGTCGTGACGATTTTCCAGCCCGGCCGGATCAAGCTCGATGCCGACCTGGTGCAGCACAGCGCCGGGGGCCTCGAGGTCTATGCGCGCATGGGCGAATCGCTCGGGGTGGCGGGCTAGTTTTGCGGCTGGGGGAGGTCCTCTGATTTACGAAGGACGGTTTAGGATTTACGAATTGCGCGAACGAAACGGCTCTTGCCCGGAAATCGAAAATCGGGAATCTAAAATCGAAAATCCCTTCGCTCGGGTGATGGAATGGCAGACATGAGGGTCTTAGAAAAAGGGGCCACTTGTGAGAATGATTATATATAAATAACAATAGGTGAGTTACTTAGATTAGTAATGACTACTGTAATTTGACATTTCTATACTGCTGTTCTATACTGGTGCATGAAGTTCACCTCAACGAGTGTTCCGAATCTCCTAAAAGGCGTGAATGGAACATATTACCTCCGGGCCAGAATTCGTGGACGGCTCGTTTGGCGGTCTTTGGAGACTGACACCTTCAGCATCGCGAAGCTGCTGCTAGTCGACAAAATGAAGGAGCTGCAGAAGGCCGCCGGAGCCGCTCCGCGCGATCTCCAGTTATCGCGTAAACTGACCTTCGAACAGGGCATGGAAATCTACCGCGCGGAGGTCAACGCGCTGCCGCGCCTGAACGCGACCACGAAGCAATTCCGGATGCGTTTCGAGCACACGTTGCGCCGCACCTGGCCGGGCCTCTTTGAAACCGAAATGCGGCGCGTTACACCGGAGGCCTGCAATACTTGGCTGCAGCGTTTCGAGAACGGTGGCTCCACTTTCTTGGGGAAGCGAGCCCTGACCAAGAAGACCGCTGGCAACAGCCCGACGACCGTCAATGGCGCGATCGCCTTCATGCAGCGTATTTTTGAAATCGGGGTGAAGGCCGGAATTGTCTACCGTAACCCGGCCGCGGATCTCGAGCGCAAGCCGGCGAAGAAAAAATTATTGCGGCTGCCCAATCGGTCGCAGTTCGCGGCCATTGTCGCCTACATCCGTCGGCAGCCGGGCTGGGGCCGAATCGCCGGTGATCTGGTCGAGGGCCTGGCTTATTCAGGTATGAGAGTGGGCGAGTCCCGCCGCCTGACCTGGAGCCATCTTGATTTCGAGAAAGGGCTCACGGTGATTCCGGGCGAGAAGACGGAGAATGCGCCGCGCATCGTGCCGATGACCGCGGATTTCCGGCGGTTGGTGGAGCAGATCAAAGGTGACACGACCCCCGACCCCAACGCGCGAGTGTTTCGCGCCAAGGAATGTCGGGGTTCACTGGCCTCGGCTTGCAAGGAGGTCGGCGTGCCGAAGCTCAACCACCACGACCTCCGGCATCTGTTTGCCACCACTTGCATCGAGTCTGGCGTCGATGTCCCTACCGTCGCCCTCTGGCTCGGTCACGCCGATGGCGGTGCACTGGCCATGCGGACCTACGGTCACATCCGTCCAGAGCACAGTGTCGAGGCTGCCAAGAGGGTCAGTTTTACTCCACCACCCAAGCAATTAGAGGGTGCGGCCTGAATTTTGCATGGCGGCAAATACATTTATAACAGCTATTTATGACATATCTTGCAAAAATGCACTGACGATGCATTTTTGCTGAACTGATGTTTCCCCGGATTCTCAACTCTCATCTTGCTCAGGCTTGGAAGCAATTCCCGGTCGTCGTGATGACCGGTGCGCGGCAGGTGGGCAAGACCACCTTGGCCAGGAAATTCCTCCCCGAGGCGGGTTATATCACCTTGGATGTGCCGGCGGAAGCGGAGCGTGCTCGCCTGAGTCCGGCCGAATTTTTCCAGCCGCATCCACGGCCCCTGATTCTGGATGAAGTGCAGTATGCCCCGTCGCTGTTCCGGCAGCTCAAGCTGATGGTTGATCAGGACCGGCGCCCCGGCCAATACCTCGTTACCGGTTCGCAGAGCTTCAGCCTGATGGCCGACGTCACCGAATCGCTCGCCGGCCGTTGCGCTATCCTTACGATGCCGGCATTAAGTCTGCCGGAATTGCCGGGCGCCATGAACCTCGCATCCATCGACTCCTTTCTGTGGCGCGGCGGCTATCCCGAACTCTGGCAGAAACCGGATCTCGACCGCAGTCTGTGGCTCGGTTC
>Ga0268298_10000913_pt1 | contig 36646 bp, 28 predicted proteins | sample WWTPWeurt_MetaG_FD_194462 | JGI IMG/M metagenome (GOLD analysis project Ga0268298, IMG submission 194462) | Activated sludge microbial communities from WWTP in Nijmegen, Gelderland, Netherland - WWTP Weurt | ecosystem: Engineered > WWTP > Aerobic digester > Activated sludge | place...
TCTGAAGGCCCTGCTGCCCACCGGGGTGGTGGTCGAAGCGCCGGCCGCCGCCCAGAGCGAGGCGGCCAATCTGTCCCGCGCCTACCGGGTCAACCTGACCCTGCTCGCCACCATGGCCCTCCTGGTCGGTGCCTTCCTCGTTTTCTCGGCCCAGGCCCTGGCCGTGGTTCGCCGCCGGGGCGAATTCGCCTTCCTGCGCGCCCTCGGGCTTCCCCGCCGCCGCCTGTTCGCCTGGCTGCTGGCGGAAGGCGCTGCCGTCGGCCTGGCCGGAGGTATCGTCGGTGCCGCCCTCGGTCAGGCGCTCGCCGCCGGTGCCCTCGCCCTCTTCGGCGGAGACCTGGGGGCCGGCTATTTTGCTGCTCTCGCTCCCCAGCCCCGGTTCGATCCCTTCCTGGCGGCCGCCTACGTCGCCCTCGGCGTCCTCGCCGGAGTGGCCGGCGCCTGGCTGCCGGCCCGGGAAGCCGCCCGCGTGGCGCCGGCCCAGGCCCTGCGCGCCGGCGACGAAGCGGCGCTTCCGGCGGGGCGCGGCAGTCCCGGCTTCGGCCTCGCGCTGCTGGCCGCCAGCCTGGGCGCCAGCGTCATCCCTCCGGTCGACGGCCTGCCCCTGGGGGGCTATCTGGCCATCGCCTGCCTCCTGGCGGGGAGCGTCCTGCTCCTGCCGGCAGCAGCGGCAGCCCTCGCCCGCTGGGTTCCGACCCGGGGGTCGCTCCCGGCGCGCCTCGCCGCCTCCCGCCTGCAGGCCGCTCCCGGTCATGCGGTGGTCGCGGCGGCCGGCGTCCTGACCAGCGTCGCCCTGGCTGCCGCCATGGCCATCATGGTCAGCTCCTTCCGCGATTCCGTCGACCAGTGGCTGGCGCAATTGCTGCCCGCCGATCTCTACGTGCGCACCCTGGGCGGCGCCCGCGGCCCGGCAACCCTCGACGTCGCCGAGCAAACGCGCATCGCCAACCTGCCCGGCATTGCAGCAGTCCGCTTCACCCGCCACGACAGTTTGCGCCTGGCGGGCGGCAAGGCTCCGGTGGCCCTGATCGCCCGCCCGGTGGCGGCAGATGCGCATGAACTGCCCCTGGTCGCGACGGCCGCCCCCGGAAGCGACGGCACCCCCATCTGGATTTCCGAAGCCGTGGTGGATCTCTATGGTTGGCAACCCGGCCAGCGGGTGACCCTGCCCCTGGCCGGCCGGCCGGTGGCGGCGCGGGTGGCCGGCGTCTGGCGCGACTACGCCCGCCAGACCGGAGCGATCATGATCGATCTGGCCGCCTACCGGCAGTTGACCGGCGATCTCCTCGCCAGCGACGCCGCCCTCACCCTGGCCCCCGGCAGCGACTCCGCGGCGGTGGCCGCGGCACTGGCCTCTCCCGCGGGAACCCTCGAAATCGCCCGCTCCGGGGAACTCCGCGCCCGCAGCCTGGCCGTCTTCGACCGCACCTTCGCCGTCACCTACGGGCTGGAAGCCATCGCCGTCGCCATCGGCCTGGCCGGCGTCGCCGCCAGCTTCGCCGCCCTGGCTGCCGCCCGCCGGCGGGAGTTCGGCATGCTCCGGCACCTCGGCGTCAGTCGCCGCCAGATCGGCTGGATGCTCGCCTACGAAGGCGCGCTGGCGGCCGGAACCGGCGTCCTCGCCGGCCTGGCGGCGGGCCTTGCCATCGGCCTTGTGCTGATCGAGGTGGTCAATCGGCAGAGCTTCCATTGGAGCATGGACCTGCACCCGCCCTGGGCTTCCCTGGCCGTCTTCGCCCTTGCCCTGGTCGGTCTTGCCGCCGCCGCGGCGGTCCTCGCCGCCCGCCTGGCGATGGCCACGGCAGCGATCCTGGCCGTCCGCGAGGACTGGTGATCCACCGCCGGACCTTCCTCCTCGCCCTGGCCGCCTTGTCCCTGGGGCCTGCGGCAGCTTCCGACTACGCCCCGGTGCGGCCGGGCCGCCGCCTGGTCTTCCCGACCGACCACGGCGGCCACCCGGCTTTCCGCAACGAATGGTGGTACGCCACCGGCTGGCTGGACCGGCCCGACGGCAGCCCCCTCGGCTTCCAGGCCACCTTCTTCCGCGTGCGGACCGGCCTCGCCGAAGACAACCCCAGCACCTTCGCCCCCCGCCAACTCATCCTGGCCCACGCGGCGCTCGCCGACCCGGGCCGCGGCCGATTGCTCCACGATCAGCGCGCCGCCCGCGCCGGCTTCGGTCGCGCCGGTTACACCGAAGGCGAAACCCGGGTGTGGATCGGCGATTGGCAGTTGGAACGACTCGACGGTACCTACCACGCCCGCGTCGCGAGCCGCGAGTTCGCCTACGCGCTCACCCTGGCCCCCGCCGGGCCGCCCCTTCTGCACGGCGCGGCAGGCTTCAGCGCCAAGGCGGCCGACCCCCGCTACGCGAGCCACTACTACAGCTTCCCGCAACTGAAGGTGAGCGGTCGGGTCCGCATCGGGAGCGAGGACCAGCCGGTGACCGGCCGCGCCTGGCTGGACCACGAATGGTCGAGCGAACTGCTACCCCCCGGCGCCCGGGGCTGGGACTGGGTCGGCCTCAATTTCGCCGATGGCGGCGCCCTCATGGCCTTCCGCCTGCGCCGCGGCGACGCCACCGCCCTGTGGTCCGGCGCCACCTGGCGAGCTCCTGACGGCAGCGACCGCGTCCTGCCCGCCGCCGCGGTCCTCTTCACGCCCCTCCGGCAGTGGCGCTCGCCCCGCACCGGCATCGCCTACCCGGTGGTCTGGGAACTGCGCGTCGACTCCCGCCGCTTTCTTCTGCAGCCCCTCGTCGACGATCAGGAGCTCGACAGCCGCCCCTCCACCGGCGCCCTCTACTGGGAGGGGGCCGTGCGGGTGCTGGAGGACAACCGGGAAGTCGGTCGCGGCTATCTGGAAATGACCGGCTACGGCGACGCCCTGCGGGTCGGCTGAAGACCGGGCCGGCTAGTCGGGGGGCAGGTCGGTCTCCCGCGGCAGGGGATCCAGGGCTATTGGCTGGGTCAAGCTGCGGTCGAGTTGGGCTTCGATCTGGGCGGCCAGATAGAAGGCCCCGGCCAGGACGCCGCCGGCGGAATCCTCCAGCAGGACATCGGCCAGGTCGTCGGCGGCGGCGTTCAGGTCCTGGCGAAGCTGGGCCTCCATGCGCGGGCGCGCATCCGCATGGAGAGCGGCACCTACGCCCGCCGCACCCAGGGAAATCATCATTCCGGCAACGCCCCCGAAGACGGCGGAGGCCACGCTGGCGCCGCCGCTGGCGGCCAGGCGCGGCCCCAGCTGCTCGCGGGTACGCTGGGCCAGCGGCCCGACGCGGGCACCCCGGCAGCAGTGGCCGGCACCCTCGATGGGCAGTCGGTCCCCCAGGGCAGCGTAGGCCGGCAACGTGGCGAGCGATCGGGCATGGACCAGCTGGTAGAGCGACGCCGCTTGCGCCTTCGACGGCCCCAGGACGATGACGGGAATCGCCTGCAGGCGGCTGTCGAACTGATCCGGCGCGATGCCTTCAAGACTGGCGAACGCCCGCAATCCGTCGGCCAGCGCGCCGACGTAGGTCGCGGTCACCGCATCGCGCAACGCCCGGGGATCGTTTTCCGCGGCCACCGCGTCGAGCACCCGTTCCTGATACTCGGTCGCCAGATAGACCGCCAGCCGCTGTTCGGGGGGCAACTTGCCCTCCCCGGCGTCCAGCTTGTACCAGGCCAGGCGCAAGGCCAGCCATTGTTGCGTCCAGTAGCCGGCAAACCAGGGAATGAAGTCGGTTTCGCCCAGCTGCCGCACGCGTTGCCGCCAGGTCTCGACACCCGATTGCGCCCATTCGCGCGCCCGACCCACGGCGGCGGCGGAAGCGGCGCTGATCGCTTCATCGATCTGCCAGCGCGTGGCCAGGGTCAGAGGCGACGGCAGCGGCAGCGGTCTCGCCACTGCCGCTGGGGACTGAGCCCGCTCGGGCATGGGGGTCGTGGCGCAAGCCGCCAGGGCCAGCGCCAGGACGACCCCCAGGCAAGACGTCAACTCATGCCACCGACGTCCTAACCGGGGTTCGCGACCGGTCCGCCGCAGCGGCAGTAGGCACGATTTCATCGCTCGTCATCCGGCTTGCCTCCAGCCGGAGCCTGCACGAACGAGAACCCTTGCAGCGAAACCAACCATCCTGCTCCTCCGCGACGAAGCCCGCCGATACCCGAAGCACGCCGCCGGTGGCCGCTGCGGACCGGACCGAACCACACGACCCGACCGGCCCGCTGGCCTGAGAATCGTCCTGAGCTTCACTCTGGTTTGACCCTCGGCAAGGCCACCCGTTCTTCCCCGACCCCTGGGCGCGCCGACGGGACCGATACACTATATATGGTAGATAACCAAGCTCGGACTACTACATTTAGTTAAATTGACCTTGACGCCGACGCCTCAGCAAGCCTAGACTGCCTCCCGTTGATGGTTCCCATCGGGATTAATAGGGAATCCGGTGCCAGGCCGACGGCCTGAAATCCGGAGCTGCCCCCGCAACTGTCGTCGGCGAGCGTTCCGCCCATCTTTGCCACTGGTCCTCGACCGGGAAGGCGGCGGAAAGCGTCGAGCCGAGAGCCAGGAGACCTGCCGCAACGTCCTTCCAACCAACGATGGGGCGGGGTGTCCCTGGCGAAAGGTCTGTGCGTGGTGCTGTCCGTTGTCGTTCCTGCGTCGTCTTCCCTGCCGGGTTCCGCCCGGGTGCGGGGTCGTCGCGCCCGCCACCCGCGCCTCCGCTTCTCCGCCCCCCATGCCGGAGAATCGCCGTGTCGTCGAACGTCCTTGCCCGCCTGTCCGAACATTCCGTCCACAGCGCCGCCGCCTTGCAGGTCATCCGGCGCAACGGCGCCCTCGTCGAATTCAACGCCGAGAAGATCTCCCTCGCCCTGACCAAGGCCTTCCTGGCCGTGGAGGGCAGCCAGAGCGCCGTCTCCTCCCGGGTGCGGGAGGTCGTCGCCCGCCTGACCGAGGCCGTGGTCCGCTCGGTCACCCGCCGCCTGCCCGACGGCGGCACGGTGCATATCGAAGACATCCAGGACCAGGTGGAACTGGCCCTCATGCGCGCCGGGGAACACGACGTGGCCCGGGCCTACGTCCTCTACCGCGAGCGCCGGGCGGCGGAACGGGCCGCCCTGGCCGAAGCGCCCGGAACGCCGGTCCTGCAGGTGACGGTGGACGGCGAGCGCCGCCCCCTCGACCTCGGCGCCCTGCTGAAGCGCTGCCAAACCGCCTGCACCGGCCTGGGCGCAGCGGTTTCCCCCGCCGCCATCGTCGACTTGGCGGTGAAGAACCTCTACGACGGCGTCGCCCTGACCGACGTCAAGGCGGCCCTGGTCCTCGCCGCCCGCACCCTGATCGAACGCGAACCGGCCTACGATTTCGCCACCGCCCGCCTGCTGCTCGCCGGCCTGCAGGGCGAAGTCTTCGGCCGCGACCTGGCGCCCGAGGCAGTGGCGGCGGAAACCGCCGCCTACCTGCGGGAGTTCGTCCGCCAGGGCATCGCCGCCGAGCGCCTCGACCCCCGCCTGGCCGACTTCGATCTCCCGCGGCTGGCCGCCGCCCTCAAGCCCGAGCGCGACGGGCTCTTCCGCTATCTCGGCCTGCAGACCCTCTACGACCGCTATTTCCTGCACATCGACGGCCGCCGCATCGAAACCCCGCAAATCTTCTTCATGCGGGTCGCCATGGGGCTGGCCCTCAATGAAATCGACCGGGAAACGCGGGCCATCGCCTTCTATGACCTTCTGTCGAGCTTCGACTTCATGTGCTCGACCCCGACCCTGTTCAACGCCGGCACCCGCCACCCCCAGCTCTCATCGTGTTACCTGACCACGGTGGCCGACGACCTGGAAGGCATCTACCAGGCGATCAAGGAAAACGCCCTGCTGCAAAAGTACGCCGGCGGCCTCGGTAACGACTGGACCCCCGTGCGCGCCCTGGGCAGCCGGATCAAGGGCACCAACGGCCAGAGCCAGGGGGTGATCCCCTTCCTCAAGGTGGTCAACGACACGGCGGTGGCGGTCAACCAGGGCGGCAAGCGCAAGGGCGCCGTCTGCGCCTACCTGGAGACCTGGCACCTGGACATCGAGGAATTCCTCGACCTGCGCAAGAACACCGGCGACGAACGCCGCCGCACCCACGACATGAACACCGCCCACTGGATCCCCGACCTCTTCATGCAGCGGGTGATGGCCGGCGGCGAGTGGACCCTCTTTTCCCCCGCCGACGTCCCCGATCTGCACGAGAAATTCGGCGTCGCCTTCAAGACCGCCTACGAAGCCTGCGAGGCCCGGGCTGCCGCCGGGGAAATCCGGCTCCACAGGAAGGTCTCCGCCGTTCAGTTGTGGCGGAAGATGCTGACCATGCTGTTCGAGACCGGCCACCCCTGGATCACCTTCAAGGACGCCTGCAACCTGCGCTCGCCCCAGCAGCACGCGGGAGTCGTCCATAGCTCCAACCTGTGCACCGAGATCACCCTCAACACCTCGGACTCCGAGACCGCCGTCTGCAACCTGGGGTCGGTGAACCTGCCGGCCCACCTGAAAGACGGCGAACTGGACCGGGAAAAGCTCACCCGCACCGTGCAGACCGCCCTGCGCATGCTCGACAACGTCGTCGACCTCAACTATTACGCCACCGCCAAGGCGCGCAACGCCAACCTCCGCCACCGGCCGGTGGGCCTGGGCATCATGGGCTTCGCCGATTGCCTCCATGAACTTGCCCTGCCCTACGCCTCGCCGGAGGCGGTGGATTTCGCCGACCGCAGCATGGAAGCCGTCTGCCACGCCGCCTACTGGGGCTCGACCGAGCTCGCCCGGGAACGGGGCCGCTATTCCAGCTACACCGGCAGCCTGTGGGACCAGGGCGTCCTGCCGCTCGATTCCCTCGACCGCCTGGCCGCCGCCCGTGGTGAAGCGGTGACCGTGGACCGCGACGCCCGGCTGGACTGGGCCGCCCTGCGGGAACGCATCGCCCGCTACGGCCTGCGCAATTCCAACTGCGTGGCCATTGCCCCGACGGCGACCATCGCCAACATCGTCGGCGTCTCGGCCGGGATAGAGCCCGACTACCAGAACCTCTACGTCAAATCCAACCTCTCCGGCGAATTCACCGTGCTCAACGACGCCCTGGTGCGCGACCTCAAAGCCCTGGACCTGTGGGACGAAGTCATGGTCGCCGACCTCAAGTACTTCGACGGGTCGCTGGCCCGCATCGACCGCGTGCCGGAGGAACTCAAGGCCCGCTACGCCACCGCCTTCGAAATCGACCCGGTCTGGCTGGTCGAAGCCGCCGCCCGCCGGCAAAAGTGGATCGACCAATCCCAATCCCTCAACCTCTACCTGGCCCTGCCCTCGGGCAAGAAGCTCGACGAGCTCTACAAACTCGCCTGGCAGCGTGGCCTCAAGACCACCTACTACCTGCGCACCCTGGGCGCCAGCCAGGCGGAAAAGACCGGCGGCCGGGACGACGCCGGCGCACCCGCCGAGGCGCCGAAATTCTGCTCCCTCGACAATCGCGACTGCGAGGCCTGCCAATGAAACCGAACCCTGCCCTTGGCGCGATTGCGGCGCAGGCTAACCTGGCTCGCCAGGTTAAGCGCAGCGGCCGTAACCACAATCGCGACTGCGAGGCCTGCCCATGAACGCCCCGCTGCGCTTCGACGACTGGGACACCCCCGTCTCTCCGCCTCCGACCGCCTTTCCGCCCACCGACTCCGGCGAGCCGGACTGCAGCCCGCTGGAGTCCCTCCTCGCCCACTCGCCGCCCCAGGTCCCACCGGCGCTGGCCCCGGTCGCCGCCGCCGACAAGCGCATCGTCAACGGCAAGGCGGACATCAACCAGCTGGCCCCCTTCAAGTACCCCTGGGCCTGGGAATTCTTCCTCAAGGCCAACCGCAACCACTGGACGCCGCTGGAAATCCCCATGGCCCAGGACGTCCACGACTACCACCACAAGCTGAGTCCCGCCGAGCGCCACGTCTTCGAAAACGTGCTGGCCTATCTCACCACCTCCGACATCCTGGCGATGCGCAACATCGGCCTGGCGGTCATGGAAAAGATGAGCGCGCCGGAACTCCAGATCTACCAGGCCCGCCAGGTCTATGAGGAAGCCCTGCACACCTGGACCTACCAGCACTGCATCGAAAACCTGGGTCTCGACCAGCAGGAGATCTACAACCGCTATCGGGTGGTGCCGGCGATCCACGCCAAGATCGCCCTGGCCAACCGCCGGCTGGAGCGGGTCCTGCGTTCCGACCTCGACCTGGGCGACCGGGCCAACCTCCACGAATTCGGGCTTTCCTACTTCTTCTTCGCCGTCGTTTTCGAAGGCTGCTGGTTCTACAACGGCTTCACCCCCATCTTCGCGCTGCAACGGCGCGGGCTGATGAAGGGCGCCGCCGAGCAGCTGCAATACATCATGCGCGACGAAGTCCTCCACTGCGCCTTCGGCATCCGGGTGATCCGGGAACTGCTCAAGGAAGAATCGATGACCCTGGACCCGAAGGCCCTGCGGCAACTGTGGGAAGAAGCCGACGCCGCCGAAGGCGACTACGCCCGCTACATCCTGCGGGAACCCATCCTCGGCTACAACGCCGACCTCCACATCGCCCAGTTCCGCTTCATCGCCAACCGCCGCTCCCGCCAGCTCGGCGTCCCCGAACCCTTTCCCGGCGCCGAAAGCGCCCTGCCCTGGCTGGACGAGCAGGCCAACCTGCGAAAGGAGAAGAACTTCTTCGAGACCCGGGTGACGGAGTATCAGACCGGAGGGGCGCTGGCGTGGGAATGAGCGAGGCAAGGGCGGCCCGTCTGACCGAACCACCGCTCAAGCTCGCGAATTGATATCCCGCTCCAATTCGGCCAGCGTTGAAACGATTTCCGCAAACGAGGGAATCTTCCCGAAGATCATCTGCCCCATGGCGCCATAATCGCTTTCCACGGCCGCCAGCACGGCCCCCTCCGGGACGAGCCGCAGGCTGCCCGGCGCAGCGAGGTCATAGCGAGCCCAGGAACGTGGATAGAAGCGCTGCTTGAACGCCACTACATCGGCGAGCAAGGCGAGATCGGCCAGCGCAACAGCTCTCACGGGCGATGCCGCCATCCGGGCCAAATCGTAGTAATGGCGGGAATAGCGCGCGGGTTGCGGACTGCCAGCCGGCCGATGGGCCTCGTGATGGAGAATGGTCGCTTTTTCCCAGAATGTCCGTTCAGCCCGGATGACAGGCACGGGAAAATCCCCCTGGGCGAACAACTTCGGAAACTGCTGGGCGGCGTAAGAACTCACCCGCCGCACTTCTGAGGGCACCCATGCCGCAAGCGGTCCGATTTCCAGCCTCACTTCGGGCCGCAGGTAGCTATCCGGGAATGCCGCCGGGTAACTCACGGCGATCACATGCCCATCCCCCTGCTCCAGGGAACAGGCGCAAGAATCGCCCAGCGCGGCCCGAATGCGGCCCAGGAGTTCCTGGGCAATGAAGGCTCTAGCCTGCCCTTCGATCTCCGCATTGAGCTTCTTTTGCTGGGTCTGGGAGCGCTCGGCACCGGGATCCACCCCACATACCCTTCGCCAATCCAGGATCAAATCGATATCCTCGGAAAAGCGTTCGATCAAGCCATAAGCCTTTGAAAGGCTGGTTCCGCCCTTGAACATCAGGCATTCGGTCAGAAACGCATCCGAAAACAGCCGATAGAGCGCCCAGCAAACCCAGAAATCCTTCTCGATCACCGCAGGCGTCGTGCTCATGCGCGCTGCCGACTCGGCAAACAACTCGGCGCGCTCGGTTGCCGAAAAGCCGGCGACACGATCCATCAATCCGCCTCCGCGCAGATTTGCTTGATCAACTGGTAAATCCAACCCGTGACCGCCCGTGTCTCCCTCAACACCGCTCGCCTGCGACCTGCAGGTAGCCAGGCGCGCAAGCGCTCTATCGTCGGCATGTCCACGCGATCCCGTCCCAAAGCCCTCAATGCCTGCACCAACAAGCCACTTTCGCGATGCCGGAAGCCGGCATCCTTGAGGGCAGACTTGCGGAACACCAACATCCCGCCCCCACCCACGGCATACTCACGGCCCGGTCCGTCCGAAAGATAGATCCAGCGCGCGGGAACCTGCGTCGAGAGTCCCAACAGATTCAACACCGCATCGCCGGAAGGCTGTATGCGCCAATTGAACTTGCGCGCCAGCGCCTGGGCAATCTGGTCCATATCCGGACTCAAGGCTTGCCCAAGTAAATCGCTATACCGCGGATAGTCGTAGACTCCATGGCACACCCGCCGGATGGTCCCTGCACGAGCCAGAGTGGAAAGCGCCTGATGGATATTGACTTCGCCAAAATCAGCGACAAAATCCGTCTTTGTAAAGGCCCAACCCCTGCCGCGGCCGTATATCCTAGAAAGAATCGCTTGTTCAATCCCTTGCATGAACACAAGGGTATTTTGTTTTCAGGAAAACACCAATATTTTCTTGAAAAATTTTTGTGTTATCGACGGGGCCTTTTGCTCCGGCCAACCCAACGCAGGGCCAAGTGAAGGCTTCCGCGTCGGTATTGCGGGAGAACGGACTGGATGTCGGCCGAAGCCGACTTTGGACCTCTGGCCAGAACCGGGCAGCTATGCGCCAGTTATCTGCCGCTCAGACGCTGATGGTGGTCAATGGCCGCTTTCGCCAGTAGCGTAGGACGGCACCCGACCCGTTGCTGCCATTCGGTTTGCGGGAAAGCTGTCACTCTGCTTAGTGAAGAAAATGCGATGCAGCTACCTATGGCTATCTTAGTTGGTCTATCCACGCTTACTTTCTATTATGTTTTTGGCATTGTAATTTGCCACATCGAGCACCGTCGCTCCCTTTCCATCTTTTGCAATGGGATTTGCCCCCGAACGCAATAACAACTCAATGAATTTCTCATCACCGACGCGAAAAGATTCACGAACCAGGGCATGCAAGGCGGTTTCTCCATTGGCAAAATTGACGTCCGCGCCGCTTTTTAGAAGCTCTTCTGCTACTGAGTAGTTTCGATGCTTGATTGCGGCAATCAGCGGCGTACCGTAAATATATTCCCGGTTCGGATTCGCTCCCCGTTGAAGCAATAGCTTAACTACTTCGGCATGCCCACCCACAGATGCAAAAATCAGCGGTGTGTAGCCAGAAGCAACTATGTCAACTTCCGCCCCTCGATCAAGAAGTAGCCTAACGATTTCCAAATGTCCTCGCTCAGCAGCGAAGTGCAGTGCTGTCTTTTTGAATTGCGGGTCGCTAGCCGAGATAGTTGCTCCCGCATCAAGAAGCTCACGGACTAGGGAGATATTTCCGCATTGACCTGCGGCAACCAGCTTTGCACCAGATTCGTCAATCTTTGAGACCAATTGGTGGCAATAGGAATCTCCAATTTTGTTCTTTGGTGTTTGAGCAATAGTAGAAAAAGCAAGCGCAATACATTCTTTCTGACTCGGACCCTTTTCGCATTGCATAGCCTTCTTCACAACTTCCGGCGAAATAGTTACGAGTGAATTCCGTTGATTTTGATCTGAAGTATTCACTTCGTTGAGGCGACAAGCTTGAGCGTAAGCGACTGAGGCGCCGTCTCTCCCGAATGTTTTCAACCGATAGGCTGCCAGTGACACACCTAACGCCATCTCCGAAAATCGTGGTTTCTGCTCCTGAGTTAATTTCGATTCATGTTTCTTCAAAAGAAGAAAAGCAACAGTCGCATAGGTTTCAGGACTTTCTAGTAAATCAAAGGCCTCAAGGAACAACCCCGTTAAGAGTAAACAATCCTCGCTTTTTTTTGATTTGGCTGAGTAAAACTCTTGCATTGTTGTCAACTCTGACTGCGCTACAGAACGCTTCGAGTTTGCTCCAGAAAGTGGCGAAACGTTGATTTCGCTTGCAAGAATTCCGATTACGGCAAATGCGGCGATGCTCACTCCTAACTTCAGCCTGCTTGACCAAGGCTTAGCTGCAAGCTCCGTATCTGAAGCGCCGGTTGCTTCTGCTGCCTCGGTGGTTTTGGCAGGCGAGGATGGAAGAGCTTGTGGCGAATATTGCTGGTCGTATGCTGCCCGTTTTTCAGGATTCGAAAGTATGGAAAACGCTTCCCTCAACGCATCAAGCCTAGACGGATCAAGAGAATCTCCCCGTTTTGCTGCGTCACGAAATTGCTGTAACCCTTCGGCATAAGAGGCGCGAACTTCTGCATCGGTAGCTTCCGGGCTTAGCTTGAGTATTTGATAGTGGTTCATGACGATGCAGAAAGGATATGGCGCATCTGGATAGGGGCATCAAGAACAATAGCATGCTCTCGCCGTCGCTGACTGTCTGCTTATTGCCGATTTCTCAAGTGACGGCTCCTGGCCGTGAAGAGCCTGATGGGCTACTGATCCCAAAGTGGCCATTCGGAAAAGCCAATGGCGGCTATTGGGCACAGGGTCGGATACGTGCTATCGGCCAATACCCGACGGTTCAGCATTCCAACAAGCTGACATTGAAGGGGCTGCTATGTGCATTAAGCCGCCATCCATATCAACATTGAAGAACTGAGGCGTGAAGGCCGTTATCGCAACACTGGCGTTTGGTTAAACTGACGCCAAAAGGAGGCTTCATGCTGATTTCCGGCCAATGCCGATGTGGCAATATTTCTTTCAATCTCGAGTGGCTGCCTGACCCAACAAAAATTCCTGCTTGGGCGTGTGCTTGCTCGTTCTGTCAGACTCATAGAGGCGTTTGGACTTCGTCACCGTCGGCCAAACTACAAGTTCAAATCAACAACCTAATGCAGCTTACCCGGCATACCTTCGGCACGAGAACAGCTGACTTTCTCATCTGCAAGCAATGCGAGGACATCCCCCTCGTGACCAGTGAGATTGATGGGCGCCTCTATGCGGTGGTGAATGTACATGCTCTACATGGCGTCCCACCAACCCTCTTCAAGCATTTGCAGTCTGATTTCGATGGTGAAGGTGTTGAAGAGAGAATAAACCGCCGCCGGCAGCATTGGATTTCGAATGTAACCATTACCAGTCCGTTAATCGCGTAAAGCATCGAGAAATCACAGGTGTGACCCTGCTACATGCAAATTTGGAATGTCAGGCAGAAATAATCTCAATTGAGCACTTGAAGTATCCGCCGTAGGCTTAAAGCTAATCGTTGGAACACTCCAAGTAGCCATGAACTCGAAATCCACCAAGCCTCTAAAAATAGACATTCCCGCTGTCGATGGTTTTCCATTGCATGCCCATGCCTGGGTTCATGAGGTGCTCAATAACGACGAACTCCCACCTGTCGTCATCATCAATCCGGCCACCTCAGTGCAAAGCCGGTACTACGGTCGATTTGCTGATTTTCTCTACGCCCACGGTTTTAACGTCATCACCTACGACTACCGCGGGATTGGTGGCTCCCGGCCAGAGAACATGCGCGGGTTCCAGGCCAATTGGCTTGATTGGGGGGGCAAGGACTTCGAAGGGGTACTGAGGTTTGCTGGCCCCTGCTTCAAGGGGCACGACATCCTGGTGGCCGCCCACAGCGTCGGTGGTTTTCTGGTGGGTATGGCGCCGTCCAATCAGGTTATCAAACGGGTCTTCACGATGGGTTCGCAGTTTGCCTACTGGCGGGATTACGCCAAGCACAAGCGCTTTGCCATGTACCTGCGTTGGCACATCGTCATGCCGACCCTGACAGCAATCTTTGGCTACTTTCCAGGTAAGCGCCTAGGCTGGCTAGAGGACACGCCGAGCGGCGTGGTTCGTGACTGGATTTCGCCAGAGCCTCGCTTCGAGGACATCTATAAATCCGGCCCGCAGGCGCTCTCGGACGAAGAGCGAATCAAGCTGGTCGAATCGTTCGCTCAGGTCACAGCGCCCACGCTGGCCGTGTCGATGAGCGATGACGAGTTCGGTACCATTCCGGCCATCCACCGCCTGCTCAGCTACTTCAAGAACAGCCCGTCTACGCACATGCGTATCGAGCCCGACGCGGTTGGTCAGCCTTCGATTGGCCACTTCGCATTTTTCAACGCTCGCTATGCGGACTCCTTGTGGAAAATTCCCCTGGCTTGGCTACGCGATGGAGAAGTTACCCAGGAGATTCCGGCTCAGCTTGTTACGCTGGAGCAGAATCCGTAACTCGGGCCTCGGTGCGTATCCAGTCAATCAAGGTTTGTGCCTGATTGCTTGCTGGTGAGTCTCGTTGAATCAGGTAGTAGACCTTATTTGAGCAAGGGCCAGGAAGTGATGTAGGCAAGGCAATCAGGCGCCCATCGGCCAGCATGGGTGCGATGATTTGCCCCTTTCCCAGTGCAATGCCCTGGCCAGCGACAGCGGCATGAATCAACTGGTCGTACAGGTTGAAACGAAGAATGCCTTTCGGTTTTACGCCTGCCCATCCTTGTGATTCCAGCCAGTTACGCCATTGCCACGCGAATGACGAGTCTCCCTCGAATTCAAGCAAGGTGGACTGCTCAATCAATTCGGGGCTATCCAAACGCTTCAAGCCAAGGCTGGGATGGGCAACCGGGAAGACGGTCTCGCCAAATAGCCGGCTTGCACCTAGCGGCATCAGGCGTTCCTCCCCATAGCGAATGGCGATGTCCAAGCCCTCTTTGCGCAGGTCCACAATCTGATTGTTCGCTGAGATGCGCACCTCGATTTCCGGGTGCGCCGCCTGAAAAGCGCCAAGCCGCGGCAACAACCAAAGCCCAACAAATCCAATGCTGGCCGTAATCGTTACCGGTCGCCGACGTATGTTGTCTTCCAGAGCCCCTAGCGCATCTTGTAGCTGCTGCATTGCACTATCGGCAGCAACAAATAGTTGCTCGCCTTCCGGCGTAAAGCGAATGGCGCGATGTGTCCGCTCGAACAGCTTCACACCCAGTGCTGTCTCCAGGCCATGAATCTGGCGGCTGACTGCTGACTGGGTCAGAAACAAGTCACCGGCCGCCAAAGTAATACTCATGCGGCGGCCAACTGCGACGAAGCCACGGAGCGAATCTACTGATGGAATGTTGGAGAGGTTGACTGACATTACAAATCCTCATGTGTAGCCACAAAAAACTCAATTGAAGCGCGGCTATTCATCCATTCTAATAGCCTTATTGTAAGCATCACCGCAACAAGATGCATGAGCAATTCGAATGTGAATTTTGGTTGCTTGCTCAGCATCTCAGAACAGCCGAAGGAGACTGAACATGCCCCACGTATCTGACCCACACTTCGCCGAACGCGTCCTGGCCAGCTTCGATAAACAGAACGCCATGCATCTGGTGAAGGCCACCATGCCCGTGGTCGACAACGGGATGACGGAGATTCACGTCGCGCACTGGGACGGTATCGAGCAGCAGCACGGCTTCGTCCACGGCGGTGTCGTCGGCATGATTGCCGATTCATCCGCCGGCTATGCCGCGATGACGGTGGTGCCTGCCAACGCCTCTGTCCTCACCGTCGAGTACAAGATGAACCTGGTTGCCCCGGCCGATGGCGAGAAGCTGATTGCCCGTGGCCAGGTCGTGCGGCCGGGACGCACCCTGATTGTGACCAAGGCCGAGGTCTTCGCCGTCAAAGATGGAAAAGAGACGCTCTGTGCGCTGATGCAACAGACCATCATGGTGATGCACGGAAAAACGGAGAAGTAATTGATGGCCGGTTACCTGCAAGAAGGCCAGGCTGAGCCGCAACGTAAAGCGGTCACGCTGCCTGCTCTTCAGAACATGAAGAATGCCGGCGAGAAAATCGCCATGCTGACTTGCTACGACGCCAGTTTTGCAGCGCTCATGGACGCTTGCGCCGTTGATATGCTGTTGGTCGGTGATTCATTGGGCAATGTCTTGCAGGGCCACGCGACCACCCTGCCAGTGACCATAGCCGACATCGCTTATCACACGGCCTGCGTCGCACGTGGCAACAGGTCGTCACTGCTTGCCGCAGACATGCCGTTCGGTAGCTATGGGACGCCCGAGTCCGCCTATGAGAATGCCGTGAAGCTGATGCAGGCTGGCGCACAGTTGGTAAAACTGGAAGGTGGCGCCTGGCTGTGCGACACGGTGCGCTTTCTGACCGAGCGCGCCATTCCGGTCTTTGCCCACCTTGGGCTCACGCCGCAATCTGTGCATCAATTCGGTGGATTCAAGGTTCAAGGCAAAACCTCCGAGGGGGCCGACCGCTTGATGTCCGATGCGCTGGCCCTACAGGAGGCCGGAGCCTCGATGTTGCTACTTGAAGCCATTCCCGCTTCGCTCGGCAAGTCCGTATCGGACGCGCTCCGCATTCCCACCATCGGCATTGGCGCCGGTCCCGATTGCTCAGGTCAGGTACTGGTCATGCACGACATGCTGGGCGTCTTTCCCGGCAAAAAGGCGCGTTTCGTCCGTAACTTCATGGCTGGCCAAGCGGACATCGCGTCAGCGATTCTTGCTTATGTCACAGCGGTGAAAGACGGCTCGTTCCCAGCGCTAGAACATTGCTTCTGACTGACCAAACAGCATGTTTCACTCAATTCGACGCCCTGATGCCCTGTCCGTAACCCTGGCTGCGGCCGGCATTCTCATGGTGACCATGGGAACCCGCCAATCCTTTGGACTCTTCATCAGCCCCGTCAATAGCTCGACTGGAATGGGTATCGCTACCATTAGCCTTGCGCTGGCCATTGGGCAGTTCACTTGGGGGGCCATCCAGCCAATTGCCGGTGCTGTGGCAGACCGCTACGGCCCCCGGCTGGTGTTGCAAGCAGCCTTGGTAACGCTCGCCATCGGTTGTGCCATTACGCCCTTCATCGACAACGGTTTCGGTCTGGCGATTGCCTTGGGCATCCTGGCTTCCATGGGTTCGGGGGCCGGCAGTTTCTCCGTCCTGATTGGTGCTGCTGCCCATCGCTTGCCGTTCGAGTCACGCGGAACAGCTTCCGGTGTTATCAATGCGGGTGGCTCCTTCGGGCAATTCATTTTTGCACCGCTCCTGCAAAAGCTGATTCAGAGCATGGGGTGGATGGGCGCTATGTGGGCGATGGCTTTGGCGACCTTGGCTGCTCTCCCGCTGATTGGGAAACTGACGGGGCCGACGGCAGCGGTGCCGCAGCATGCCGATGATTCGAGACTAGGGCCAGCAGTTCTGGAGGCACTCAAAAATCCAAGCTACTGGTTATTACACGCTGGCTTCTTCACCTGTGGGTTTCACATTGCGTTCCTGGTGACCCATCTGCCCGGAGAAGTGAATCTGTGCGGACTACCACCCAGTGTCGCTAGTTGGTCGTTGGCCATTATCGGGCTGGCCAATGTATTCGGGAGCTTGTACGCAGGTTCTTGCGTTGCCCGTTATCGCAGCAAGTATGTACTGGCGGTGATGTATGCCTCGCGGGCGTTACTGATTGTCTGGTATCTGTGGATGCCGCGTACTGAATGGACTTACTACCTGTTTGCTGCCGGCTTGGGCTTTACTTGGCTGGCCACGGTTCCACCCACTGCGGCGATTGTCGGGAAACTTTTTGGGACTCGCTATCTGGCAACCTTGTTCGGGCTGACGCTGCTCTCGCACCAGATTGGCGGCTTCCTCGGTGCCTGGCTGGGCGGCATCACAATTTCCCAGTTCGGCGACTTCTCCTGGATGTGGTATGCCGACATCGCACTGGCCATCATTGCTGCACTGGTTAACTTACCCATAAAGGAGGCGGTGGTTACTGCGCCTCCCCACAATCGACCGGTTGCTGCCGAAAGCTGACATCTAATCGCTCACAATGCCAACGTCCGCATAGGGTCGGTAGTGTGAGTTCACCGGATCGGTAAGTTGCCCTTCAGGGTGCTACGCGGACCAACGGCGGCTGACCGCCGCATTGCTGCCCGAGTCGGGCCGGAAGTCCAACGTCGGCTATGGCCGAACAACCGACAAAAAAGCCGATCTCCCGATCGGCTTTTCAGCTTCTATAGGCTCCAGCTTCGAACCGGAACCTACACCCCGTCAAATATCGATCCGCGCATTGAGCGCATTCGATTCGATGAACGCTCGCCGCGGTTCGACCAGTTCGCCCATCAGGGTGGTGAAGATTTCGTCGGCGGCGATGGCGTCGTCGATCTGCACCTTGAGGAGCCGGCGCACCTTGGGGTCCATGGTGGTTTCCCACAGCTGGCCGGGGTTCATTTCGCCCAGGCCTTTGTAGCGCTGCTTGGCGATGCCGCGTTCGACTTCGTTCAAGAGCCACTTCATGGCTTCGGCGAAGCTGGCGATGGCCTGTTTCTTCTCGCCGCGGGTGATGACCGCGCCGTTGCCGAAGAGGCCGGCGAGGGTTTCGGCGGTGCGGCGCAGTTGGAGATAGTCGCCGGAAAGCAGCAGGTCTTCGTCGATGAGGCCGACCTTGAGGTTGCCGTGGTGCATCCTTTCCACGCGCAGGGTCCAGCGTTCCTGGATGTCGTCGAACTTGGGGACGATGCGGGTGCCGCCGTCCACGTGCTGGCCGACCAGCGCGGCGCTGGCCTGGGCGCTGGCTTCCGACGCCAGGTCGAGCTTGAGGTTGTGCTGGACCAGGGCCTGGAGGACTTCCGGGTTGATCAGGTGGGACAGGCGTTCGATGACCGCTTCGGTGAGCAGCCAGGAGCGGGCGAGTTCTTCCAGGGCCGGGCCGGTGACGACGGCGGCCCCGTTGCCCGGCGCCAGACTGGCGTCGTCGAGGGCGAGCTGGAGGAGGAACTGGTTGTACTCGTGGTCGTCCTTCAGGTAGCGCTCGCTCTTGCCGTGCTTGACCTTGTAGAGGGGCGGCTGGGCGATGTAGATGTGGCCGCGCTCGACCAGTTCCGGCATCTGGCGATAGAACAGGGTGAGCAGCAGGGTACGGATGTGGGCGCCGTCCACGTCGGCGTCGGTCATGATGATGATGCGGTGGTAGCGCAGCTTCTCGGGCTTGAATTCGTCCTTGCCGATGCCGGTGCCGAGGGCGGTGATGAGGGTGGCGATCTGTTCGCTGGAAATGAGCTTGTCGAAACGCGCCTTCTCGACGTTGAGCACCTTGCCGCGGAGCGGCAGGATGGCCTGGAACTTGCGGTCGCGACCCTGCTTGGCAGAGCCGCCGGCGGAGTCGCCCTCGACGATGTACATCTCGCACAGGGCGGGGTCCTTCTCCTGGCAGTCGGCGAGTTTGCCGGGCAGGCCGACGCCGTCGAGCACGCCCTTGCGGCGGGTCATTTCCCGGGCGCGACGGGCGGCTTCCCGGGCGCGGGAGGCTTCGACGATCTTGCCGGTGATGAGCTTGGCGTCGGCTGGACGTTCGAGGAGGAAGTCGGCGAGCTTCTGGGCGACCACTTCCTCCACCGCCGGACGGGCTTCGGAAGACACCAGTTTCATCTTGGTCTGGGAGGCGAACTTGGGGTCGGGCATCTTCACCGAGAGGACGCAGGCCAGACCTTCGCGCATGTCGTCGCCGGTGATCTCGACCTTGGCCTTCTTGGCGATCTCGTTTTCTTCGATGTACTTGTTGATCACCCGGGTCATCGCGGCGCGCAGGCCGGTGAGATGGGTGCCGCCGTCGGACTGGGGGATGTTGTTGGTGAAGCAGAGGACTTGTTCCTGGTAGGAGTCGTTCCACTGCATGGCCACTTCGACGCCGATGGTGATGCCGGTTTCCGCAGCGCCCTGGCCGACCTTGGCGTCGCCGGTCGAATAGAAGATGTTGGGGTGCAGGACCGACTTGGTCCGGTTGATGTATTCGACGAAGCTCTTGACGCCGCCGGCGAAGGCAAAGAGTTCCTCCTTGCCGATGCGCTGGTCGACCAGCTTGATGGCGACGCCGTTGTTGAGGAAAGAGAGTTCCCGCAGGCGCTTGGCGAGGATTTCGTAATGGAATTCGATATGGCCGAAGATGGTGTCGTCGGCGAGGAAATGGACTTCGGTGCCGCGCTTTTCGGTTTCTCCCAAGACCTTCAGGGGGGACACTTCGACGCCGTCGCGGGTTTCGAGGACCCGGTCGACGGGGACGCCGCGCTCGAATTCCATGAAGTGCTTCTTGCCGTCGCGGCGGATGGTCAGGCGGAGGAATTTGGACAGGGCATTGACGCAGGACACGCCAACGCCATGCAGGCCGCCGGAGACCTTGTAGGAGTTCTGGTTGAACTTGCCGCCGGCGTGGAGTTCGGTGAGGGCGATTTCGGCGGCCGAGCGCTTGGGCTCGTGCTTATCGTCCATCTTGACCCCGGTGGGGATGCCGCGACCGTTATCGACGACGCTGATCGAGTTGTCCGGGTGGATGGTGACGATGATGTCGTCGCAATGGCCGGCGAGGGCCTCGTCGATGGAGTTGTCCACGACTTCGAAGACCAGGTGGTGCAGACCGGTACCGTCCGAGGTATCGCCGATGTACATCCCCGGGCGCTTGCGGACTGCTTCAAGGCCTTCGAGGATCTGGATGCTGGCTTCGCCGTAGGCGGGGGAGCTTTCCGGCGGGCTCGGCGGATTGGTGTCTTCGGTCATCGATTGTGTTCCAGGTGAAACGGACTTCTAAACGGCAGAAAGGCCGGGCAAGGGCCCGGCCCGGAGATTCGCACCCTGTGCGTCAGATGCGCATGGGCATGACGACGTACTTGAAGCGGTCGTTGCCGGGCACCGTGACCAGAGCGCTCGAATTGGCGTCATTGAAACTCCACACCACTTCGTCGTTCTGGACGTTGTTGAGGACGTCGAGCAGGTAACCCACGTTGAATCCGACGTCGAGGGGATCGCCGCTGTACTGGACTTCGATTTCTTCCTGGGCTTCTTCCTGCTCGGCATTGGCGGCGATCAACTTGAGACTTCCTTCTGCCAGCACCACCCGCACGCCGCGGAATTTCTCGTTGGTCAGGATCGCCGCCCGGTTCATCGCCTGCAGCAGCAATTGACGGCTGGCAGTCATGTGGTTCTTGAGGGTCTGGGGAACGACCCGCTCGTAATCGGGGAACTTGCCGTCGATCAACTTGGACACCAACACCACGGAACCGAAGGTGAAGCGCACCTGGTTGGGGGCCAGGGTGATGGTCAAGGATTCATCGGTATCCGCAAGCAGCCGGTTCAGTTCGAGGACGGTCTTGCGGGGCAGAATCATTTCCTGCCGCGGCAGTTCGGTTTCGATGGCGACGCTGGCGTAGGCCAGACGATGGCCATCGGTGGCCACGGCGCGCAGTTCCCGGCCTTCGGTGAGCAGGAGCAGGCCGTTCAGGTAATAGCGCACGTCCTGGGCGGCCATGGCGTATTGCGTCTTGGCCAGCAGCTGGCGGAAAGCCTTTTGCGTGAGCTGGATCTGCTTGGTATCGCCCTCGGCGATGGTCATCCGCGGAAAATCGTCCGCCGGCAGGGTCTGCAGGCTGAAGCGGCTCTTGCCTGCCCGGACCTGGAGGCGCTTGTCTTCGAGCAGCAGGCTGACGTCGACGTTGTCCGAGAGGGAACGGAGGATGTCCTGCAGCTTGCGCGCGCCGACAGTGATGGCGCCGTCACCCTCGCCTCCCGCACCATCCGTCGAGGTCGTGATCTGGATTTCGATATCGGTCGCCAAAAGAGTCAGCCGGTCGCCTCTTTTTTCCAGCAGCACATTGGACAGAATCGGCAGGGTATGCCGTCTTTCGACAATGCCGGAAACGGACTGCAGAGGAACCAGCAGGGTGTCTCTTTGGGTTTTGATAAGAACCATAAAACAAATTCCTATAGTAACTAAGTCAGGAACAACTCTGTGGATAGTGCAGGTTTAAAGAAATGAAACAGTGACTTGAAGTCAAAAACAGGGTCTTGGAAACCCCCTGGTGATGCTGTGGGCGAAAAGGGGACAACTTATCCACAGGTCGCCTTTTTCGCAGATGTCCCCAAAGCGCTGACAGCTTTCCCCCAGGCTGCCCACAGGCTTACCCCTTGAGTACCTGCACCAGGACGTGCAGGTCGTGGTTGAGTTCGTTGTCCTTGGTTTTCAGGCCGTCGATGGTCTTCACGGCGTGGATCACCGTGGTGTGATCGCGGCCGCCGAAGGCATCGCCGATTTCCGGAAAACTGTGGCTGGTCACTTCGCGGCACAACCACATGGCCACCTGGCGCGGCCGGGCGATGGCGCGCGTCCGCTTCTTGGAAAAGAGGTCGGCGACCTTGATCTTGTAATAGTCGGAGACGGTCTTCTGGATGCTTTCGATGCCGACATTGCGGACCGAGCCGATGACGTCCTTCAAGGCCTCCTTGGCCAGGTCGAGGGCGATTTCGCGGCAGTGGAAGGACGAATAAGCGAGGACCTTCTTGAGCGCGCCTTCCAGTTCGCGCACGTTGGAGCGCAGATGCTTGGCGATGAAGAAGGCGACTTCGTCGTTGAGCTGGATCCCTTCGGCTTCCGCCTTCTTCTTCAGGATGGCCACCCGCATTTCCAGTTCCGGCGGCTCGATCTGGACGGTGAGGCCCCAGTCGAAGCGGGTCACCAGGCGATCGTCGAGTCCGTTGATGTCCTTGGGGTAGGTATCGCAGGTGATGATGATCTGCTTCTTGGCTTCGATCAGGGCATTGAACAGGAAGAAGAATTCCTCCTGGGAGCGGTTCTTGCCGTTGAAGAACTGGACGTCGTCGAGGAGCAGCACGTCGAGGGTGCGGTACTGACGCTTGAAGCTGTCGAAGGATTTCTGCTGATAGGCGCGGACGACGTCGGAGTAGTAATCCTCGGCATGGACGTAGCGGATCACCCGCTCGCCGTTGTCCGCCAGGATGGCATTGCCGATGGCGTGGATCAGGTGGGTCTTGCCCAGGCCGGCGCCGCCATAGATGAAGAGGGGGTTGTAAGCTCCGCCGGGATTGCCGGCGACCTGCTGGGCGGCCGCCCGGGCGAGATCGTTGGCCTTGCCGACGACCAGATTGTCGAAGGTGAAGCCCGCGATGAGCCGGGTCTTTTCATAGGCGGACGGGCGGCCCATGACTTTCTTGGCGGCGGCGGAAGTGGCCGCCGGCACCGGTGCGGTCGCAACTTCTTCCGTTGCCGATTCGGAGTCTTGTCTTGGAGTCGCAGCGCGGCCACCGGAGACCGACAAGGCGATCGAAACCGGCATGGCGAAAAAGCTGCGGCAATAGTCCTCGATGCGGGTCAGGTAGCGATCCCGCACCCACTTGAGGATGAACGTGTTGGGGGCGAGCAGCCTTAGCCCCTCCTGCGGCGCTTCTTCCCCTTCCAGACGCAGCGGCCTGATCCAGGTGTTGAACTGCTGAGCCGGCAATTCCTGTTCAAAACGTAGCAGGCAGGATTCCCAAAAACCGGACATCGCCGCAAAGACTCCTCCCCACCCCTCATCAAAAACACGGGGGCGGACTATTCAAACTTATGGAAACGCTTGGAATTTGGACAACAAAATTGGCGGCCCAAAGCCGCCTCTGTACGCGAACATTCTACCCCGCCTCCGGGCAAGTTATCCACAGCCGATGCGAAAATTTCGCCTTGACAAGAGCCTTGAAAATGCGATGTAATTCGCCGTTTTTCTCTGCTCATCAAGGAATAAGAAATGAAACGCACGTATCAGCCCTCCGTCGTGCGCCGCAAGCGCACCCACGGCTTCCTGGTCCGCATGCGCACCAAGGGCGGCCGCAAGGTCATCGCCGCCCGTCGCGCCAAGGGCCGCCAGCGTCTGGGCGTTTGAGCGCGGCTGCCGCGGCACCGTCCGTCGGCGCCTTTCCGCGACGCTATCGCTTAACCAAAACGGATGAGTATTCATCCGTTTTTGGTTTCCGGAGGGCGATCCGCGGCACGCTTTTCATGGTCCATTACCGGCCCCGCGGTGCCGACGGCACGGATGCCCGCCTGGGGCTGGTGATCGGACGCAAACAGGTCAAATCGGCGGTGGGCCGCAACCGCATCAAACGGATCCTGCGCGAACAGTTCCGCCTTCGGCGCAGCGGTCTTCCCTCCCTGGACGTGGTCTTTCGCCTGATGGTCAAGCCGGGCCGCATCGATGGCCGGCTTGTGGCGCGGGAAGCCCTAGACCTCATGGCCCGATTGCCCCGCAAGGCGATTTCGGAAGGCGGATGAAAGCCCTGCTCATTGCGCTTCTGCGGGGCTATCAGTACGCTGTGAGCCCCTGGCTGGGAAGGCGTTGCCGCTTCCATCCCAGTTGTTCGGAGTACGCAGTGACGGCGGTGCGAAAATACGGGGCGGCAAGAGGCGCCTGGCTGAGTGCGCGGCGGGTCTGCCGCTGCCATCCCTGGCATCCGGGCGGGTACGATCCCGTCCCCTGAACATCAACTTTGACATGGGTTGTACATGGAAACTCGGCGACTGATCCTGGTCATCATCTTCACCCTCTCCAGCTTCATGCTCTGGGAGAATTGGCAGAAGTACAACCAGCCCAAGCCTCCGGCCGTCGCCGAGGCCGCCGTGGCCGGCGGATCGGCCGCCCCCGCCGGCGACGTCCCCAAGCCCACCGCCCCCCTGGCGGCCAACTCCGGCGCGCCCGCGGCGGCGCCGTCCGCTGCCTCGGCACCCACGACCGGGGAGACCTTTGCCGTCACCACCGATCTGGTCACGGCGACCTTCTCCACCCAGGGCGGTGACCTGGTCGGTCTGGAATTGCTCAAGTACCGCGCGCACGGCGACAAGGACAAGCATTTCGTCCTGTTCGAGGCCAAGCACCAGTATCTCGCCCAGAGCGGCCTGATCGGCGACGGCCTGCCCAATCATCGGACAGTCTTCAAGCGGGCGCCTGGCCCCAGCGAACTCGCCGAGGGCGCCGGCGAACTCAAGGTCCGCCTCGAAGGCAGCGGCCCCGAAGGCGTCAAGGTGGCCAAGGTCTATACCTTCCACCGGGGAAGCTATGTCGTCGATGTGGCCTGGGAAATCGAGAACGGCAGCGGCAAGCCGCTGGCTTCCCACGCCTATTTCCAGCTGCAGCGCGACCATGTGGCCCCCGAGGGGGAGACCAAGATGGTGTCCACCTTTACCGGCCCCGCCGTCTATACCGAAGCCGAAAAGTACCAGAAGGTCGATTTCGGCGACGCCATCGCCGGCAAGGCCAAGTTTGCCAAGACCGCCGACAACGGTTGGCTGGCCATGGTCCAGCATTACTTCGTCTCCGCCTGGATACCCGCCGACAAGTCGCCGCGCGAGTTCTACATGCGCAAGGCCGACGGTGTCGAGAATGTGGTCCAGGCCGGCGTGATCGTCCCAGTGGCGGAAGTGGCTCCCGGCGCCAAGGGCGGTGTTGCGGTCACCCTGTTCGCCGGTCCCCAGATCCAGGATTCCCTCAAGAAGATCGCTCCCGGACTCGATCTGGTGGTCGATTACGGCTGGCTCACGGTGGTGGCCGCGCCCATCTTCTGGGCTCTGGAAGCGATCCATAAACTGGTGGGCAACTGGGGCTGGGCCATCGTCATCCTGACCGTGCTGATCAAGGCCGCGTTCTATCCGCTCTCCGCCGCCTCCTACAAATCCATGGCCAAGATGCGGGTGCTCACCCCCCGCCTGGCGCAGCTGAAGGAACGTTACGGCGACGACCGCCAGCGCATGAACCAGGAGATGATGAAGCTCTACCAGACCGAAAAGGTCAATCCTCTCGGCGGTTGCCTGCCCATCCTGGTCCAGATTCCCGTCTTCATCGCTCTCTACTGGGTGCTCCTGGGCGCCGTCGAAATGCGCGACGCGCCCTGGATCCTGTGGATCACCGACCTCGCTTCGCAAGACCCCTACTACATCCTGCCGGTGGTCATGGTGGTCACCATGCTCCTGCAGACCAAGCTCAACCCGACCCCGCCCGATCCCATCCAGGCCAAGGTGATGATGGCCATGCCCTTCATCTTCGGCGTGATGTTCTTCTGGTTCCCCGCCGGTCTGGTGCTTTACTGGGTGGTCAACAACATCCTGTCCATCGCCCAGCAGTGGCGCATCACCCAGGTCATCGAGGCGGGTGGCAAGGCGGCCAACGACGCCAAGGCGTGATGCCCTGGGCGGGCATCGTCGCCTTCTTGCGGCCGGCGCCGCAACGCGGTAGCAGCCATGATCCTGCCGGGGACACCTGACCGGATCGCCGCCATCGCCACCGCCCCGGGCCGGGGCGGCATCGGCGTGGTGAGGGTGGCGGGGCCGGATCTCCTGCCCCTCGCCATCGCCCTCACCGGCAAGACTCCGGAACCCCGCCGGGCCACCCTGGCTGACTTCAAAGCCGCCGACGGCAGTCCCCTCGACAGCGGCCTGCTTCTCTACTTTCCAGCCCCCCATTCCTTCACCGGCGACGACGTTCTCGAACTCCAGGGCCATGGCGGTCCGGTGGTCCTGCAGATGCTGCTCGCCCGTTGCCTTGACCTCGGCGCCCGCCTGGCCCAGCCCGGCGAATTCACCCGCCGGGCTTTCCTGAACGGCAAGCTCGACCTCGCCCAGGCCGAGGCCGTTGCCGATCTCATCGACGCGGCCTCAACCGGTGCCGCCCGTTCGGCGGTGCGTTCCCTGCAGGGGGAGTTTTCCCGGGCGGTGCACGCCCTGGTGGACCAGCTCACGGAATTGCGCGCGCTGGTCGAAGCGACCCTCGACTTTCCGGACGAGGACATCGACTTCCTCCAGGCCGCCGACGCCGTCGGCCGCCTGGCCCGGCTGCGCGACCGCCTGGGGGCCACCCGGGCCCGGGCCGGCCAGGGCAAGCTGCTGCAGGCCGGACTGCAGGTGGTGCTCGCCGGGCCGCCCAATGTCGGCAAATCGTCGCTCCTCAATCGCCTCGCCGGGGACGACCTGGCCATCGTCACCCCGGTGGCCGGAACGACCCGGGATGCCCTGCGCTCCCTCATCCAGGTGGAAGGGATTCCCCTCCACATCATCGACACCGCCGGACTGCGGGAAACCGACGACCCCGTCGAGCGCCTGGGGATAGAGCGGACCTGGCGGGAGATCGAGCGCGCCGACGTGGTGCTGATCCTGGAAGACGCCGCCGCTCCGGCGCCAGCGGACTCCCGTCTCGACCGCCTCCCCGGCGGGCTGCGCCGCCTGACCGTGCGCAACAAGATCGACCTCACCGGCGAGGCGCCCGGCCGCAAGGAAGACGCCCGGGGGGTCACCCTCGCCCTATCGGCCCGCAGCGGCGACGGGGTGGAACTGCTCCACGACGAATTGCTCGCCATCGCCGGCTGGCAGCCGGCGGAGGACGTGTTCATCGCCCGGGAGCGTCACCTGCGCGCCCTCGCCACCGCCGCCGAGCATTGCGATGCCGCCGCCGCCAGTCTGGCAGCACCGCGTCCCGCCCTGGAACTCTTCGCCGAAGACCTGCGCCTGGCTCAAAAGGCCCTCGGCGAAATCACCGGCGAAACCACCGCCGACGACCTCCTGGGGGTCATTTTCGGGCGTTTTTGCATCGGCAAGTGACCCCCGGCGGCGGCGGGAAGGGTCATGCAAGGCCGGCCTCCGCCTTGCGGGGTAACCCGACCCGCGCGCCCGATTCAGTTTCACTCCCGACGAAACCACGTTTCCCAAAGGGCGCCGGCCCCAGTCCGAATTCGGACTAGCGTCCCGGGGTCCCCAGGACGCGGTCTATCCGGCGCTGGCGGGCGGCGGCTCCGTCGGCGTCGCCGGCAGCGCGCAGACGTTCCCGGTCGAAGGCCAGCCAGGCCGCAAGGGGCCGGGCCCAGCCCTGTTCAGCCGCCGTCTCGACGGCCATCGCGATGCCGGCGGGCGAAAGGCGGCCGGCGCCCAGAAGCGCGGCAGCGGCCACCAGCCGCGCGAGCGGATCGCCGACGGCGGCGAGGTTCTCCGGCCCCAGCTTTCCCCGCACGACCTCAGCCTGGGGGGCGGGCAGCAGCGAGGCTTCGGCCGCCGGCCAATGCCCTGCCAGATAGGCGGCGTAGGCCCGGCTGGCGCCGTCCGCGTCGGCGGCCAGCGGCGCAAAGGCCGGACAGTCGCCACCGGCGAGGCTGGCCAGCCTCAGGGCGCAGACCTTGAGTTCCACCGCGGCCATGGCCGTCGCATTGCCGGTGCGCGCCACTTCCCGCCGGGCGAGAGCCAACTCCTGGCCGGCAACCCGGTCGCGGCCGGCGAGATAGGCCCGGGTATAGCCGGCCAGGGCCTGATGGGCGCCAGCCTGCCAGTCGGGGACCACCGGTCCGCTGCCGCAGGCGGCGACGGCCAGGGCAGCCAGGAGCGCCAGCCCAGCCTTCATGGCAGCTTCAACTCCTGCTCCCGGGCGAAGGGCCATTTGCGGTTGATTTCCTCCACCAGTCCGGAAATGCGACGCAGGCTGGTTTCCACTTCGCTGCGCAGGACGTCCAGATCCTCCGTCGCGCCCTTGGCGTTGGCGGCGACTTTGCCGACGTCGGCCAGCGTCGCATCGAGCTTCTGCAGCGTCGTCCGCGCTTCGGCCAGCATGGCCCGCGCTTCCCGGGCGGTGCGCTGGGCCTCGTCGGCCAGCCCGTCGCGGCCGTAAAGGCGGGCGTTGGTTTCCGCCAGGAGGCGATTGGTCTTGTCGAGGGCGTCGATCACCCGCTGGGCGTCCTGGTCGCTGCCCAGAATTCCGGCGAGGACGCCGTGGCGTCCCGTCATCGCCCCGGTGACCGCGCGCAGATTATCGAGGGTGCGGGCGGCGTTGGAATCGGCGGCCGAGAGCAGTTCGAGATTGCGGAGCAGGACCTGCATGGTCCCGAGCACCTGAGGGATGCGCTCGGCGGCGTCGCCGATCAAGACTTCCCGCTGGGCGCCGCCGGGCAAGGGGGGATCGTCGAGCACGCCGGAGAAGGCCCGAATCCGGGTGCCGCCGACCAGGCTGCGTTCCAGGGTGAAGACCGACGAAGTTCGCAGCCAACGCGCATCCTTGACGGGGACCTCGATGTGGATGTGGGCCTTGGCGTCGTCGCCCAGTTCGACCCGGCGAACCCGGCCGATGGGGAAGCCGGAAAAGGTCAGGTCCATCCCCACCGCGACCCCTTCCGAATTTTCGGCGACGAGGACCAGGGCCTGGGTCGGTTCGAAAACCCCGCGGGCGGACATGACGAAGAAGGCAAAGGCCGCCAGCAAGACCAGGGTCGCCCCGATGAGGACCAGAGCCTTGGCTTTGGCGTGGGGGATGAGCGGCGGGGTTTCGGAGGGGTTCATGGAGCGAAGCAGACCATCAGCTGACGCGCAGTGCAAGCGCGGCGCCCTCGACGATCACCAGGAAGAGCAGGAGGCGCGCCACGGCCCGTAATTCGGCGCCGCTTTCCGACCTGCGGCGCAGGTCGGAGAAGAGCGAAAGGGGCGCGAGGGCCACGGCGAGGGAGAAGAGGAAAAGCTTGAGCGCGAGTGCCGCCGCCGCCAGGGGAGAAAAGACCTGGCCGACGATGCGCCCGTAGCCTTCGAGGGCCCAGAGGGTGGCGCCATGCATGACGAGGTAGGCCACGACCAGGCTGGCCAGGCTGCTGGCCACGGCAAGGACCCATACTGACAGCAAGCTTCCAACGAAGTGAGCGACCACTTCAATCGTCGGCGCGCGGCGGGCGTCGGGGAGCTCCGCCGCGGGGAGGGCGGGAATGGCCCGCAAGGCGACGAAGAGGGCTGCCGCCAGGGGCAGCAGCTCCATGATGTAGACGCGGATCATCGCCTCGAGGGCCAGGTGGGAAAGGCCGTAGCTTGCTGCAGTGACGGAGAAGACCCGGGTCAGCACGCCCCCGAGCAGGAGGCTGGCGAGAAAATAGCCGGGCAGAGGCTGCCAGGCACCGACGCACAAGGCCTGGGCGACGGCCGCCCGGGCGACGGGGTCGTAAGCCCTTGGCGTCACCGCCGCCGCCAGGGTGAGCCCGGCGAAACGGGCCATGCGGCCCTGGCGCGCCAACCAGCGCCGCAGTCCGTCGAGAAAAGACGGGCCGGCCGAGGACAGGGTGCCGCTCACGGCCTGAACCCCGGGGAACGGGCACCTGGCGCCGTAAGTCTTGCAGGAGGGGCGTAAATCATCGAGTTCATGGAAATCGGGAGTCTGGCGAGCGATTCTCCGGGGTTTTCGCGATAATAGCCCAAGCGCCGCCCGAGCCGTTCCTGCGGCCAAGAGGGGACCCCGGCCCGCCTTCGACCATGACTCCCGAATTTCCCCTCGCCGCCCTCGCATTCTTGCTCCCCGCTGCCTTCCTGGCCGGTGCCGTGGACGCGGTGGTGGGCGGCGGCGGCCTGATCCAGATTCCCGCCCTGTTCGCCGCCCTGCCGGGCGAATCGCCGGCCAGCCTCTTCGGCACCAACAAAGGGGCCAGCGTCGTGGGAACCTCCGGCGCCGCCTGGCGCTATGCCCGGCGGGTGGCCATGCCCTGGCGTACCGTCGTGCCGGCGGCGGCCTTCGCCTTCGCCTTTTCCTACCTGGGGGCAGCGGCGGTGGCCTGGTTGCCGCGGGAGGCGCTGCGACCGCTGATCCTCGCCCTGCTCCTGGCCGGCGCCGCCTATGTCTGGAAACGTCCGGATCTGGGTCAAATCCATCGACCCCTGCACGCGGGAGCGCGCGAATTGGCTTTTGCGGCCGGACTGGGTGCCGCCATCGGCTTCTACGATGGTTTCTTCGGCCCCGGTACGGGGAGTTTCCTCATCTTCTTGTTCGTGCGCGGCTTCGGATTCGATTTTCTCCATGCCTCGGCGGCGGCCAAGGTGGTGAATGTCGCGACCAACCTCGCCGCCCTCGCCTTCTTCGTCCCCCACGGCCATTGGCTGCCGCTGCTCGCTTTGGCCATGGCCCTGTGCAACGGCACCGGCTCGCTGGTCGGCACCCGGCTCGCGCTGCGCCGGGGTAGCGGCTTCGTTCGGCGGGCGTTTCTCGTGGTGGCCGGCGCCCTCATCGCCCGATTCGCGTGGGATACGTTTCTGGCTTAGCCCTTGCGGAATCGGTCGCTATTCAATCAGAATCGGGATTCCCATAAAGCAAATCGCCAGGTCAGTCATCATGAAGTTCGTCAAAACCCCCCTTTCCCGTGCCCTCTGGGCGTTCTCCACCGCCGCCGTCCTCGCCGCCTGTCAGACCACCGGCGGGGGCGCTAATCCTGCCGACGCCAACAACCCCTCGCCCACCGCCGGCAGCAGCACTTCGCAGCAGGCCAACGCCATGGCCGACAAGGCGATGTACAAGCCCATCGAATACACCAATGCCAACAAGAAGGGCCCGACCATCATCGTCATTCCGGGGGAAATCAAGAGCAGCAATGCTTCATTCACCCAGAAGTTCGGCCCCAACAATATCGCCGACTATGCCGAACTCGAACTGGGCAAGGCCAATTTCAAGGTGCTCGAGCGGGCCGATCTGGGTCCGCTGCTCAACGAATTCACCCTCGCCTACACCATGGGCAATCCCCAGGCAGCGCGCAGGGTGCTGCAGAAAGGGAAGTTCAAGACCACCAAGTGGATTCTGAAATTCGACATCCTGAAGGCTGAGCCGGTGGCCCAGGCGAGCCAGGGATTCGACGGCGCCGCCCTGGGGTCGGTCGTCGCCATCGCCGGCGGCTCGCGCGGCTCGGCCGCTGCCGGCGTGGCGGTGGGGTCGGTGAAGACCGAGGAATCCACCGGGGTGTGGATCATCGGCATGCGCTACAAGCTGATCAATGCCAACACCACCGAGCAGGTCGCCACCGGCTACACCGAGGAGAAGATGGAGCTCGGTGCCAAATCCACCTCGGTCATGGGCTTCAAGCAGGGCGCCTCCGGCGGCCTGACCCTGGATACCCTGGTTCAGCGCCTGGTGCAGAAGAACGTCTACGAAATCGACGCCAAGTACAAATAAGCGGTAGCTCCGGGGGGGTTCAGCCGCCCCGGTTTGCCCGGTCTACAACGGCGGCGAAAGCCGCCGCGTCCTTGTAGCCCTCGACCCGCAGATCGGTGAGTTCGCGGCCGGTGGAATCGAAGAACAGGATTCCCGGAGGCCCGTAGAGGCCGAAGCGGGCGAGCAAGGCCTTGTCCGCCTCGGAATTGGCGGTGACATCCACCTGCAGCAGCTCGAAGCCCGCCAGGCGATCGCGCACCCCGCGATCGGAAAAGGTGAAACGCTCCATTTCCTTGCAGGAGACGCACCAGTCGGCGTAGAAATCGAGCATCACCGGCTTGCCGGCGGTCTTGAGCCGCTGGTCCAGGGCTTCGACCGTGGCCACCCGGCTGAAGGGCAGATGAGAGACTTCGTTGGTCCCGCTCGGGCTCCGCATTCCGGACAGGGGCTGCAGCGGATCCCGTCCGCCGGCCAGGGCTCCGATCAGGAGCGCGGCGCCGGTGAGCAGCATGACGATCCCGATTCCCTTCCAGAAGCGCTGCCAGCCCTTGGCGTGGGGCGGCAGGGGATCGAGGGCATGCAGGAAGATGGCGGGAATGATGAGGAGGACGGCCCAGGCCAGCATCTGCGCCGCCACCGGAATCACCGGCCCGACGAGCCAGACGGCGGTGGCCAGGAGGACCACCCCGAAGGCCTTCTTGACGGCTTCCATCCACGGACCGGCCCTGGGGAGCAGGCTACCGGCGGAGAGTCCCACCGCGATCAGCGGCACCCCCATGCCCAGCGCCATGACGAAGAGGGCCGTTCCCCCGAGGACGGCATCGCCGGTCTGGCCGATGTAGAGGAGCGCCCCGGCCAGGGGGGCGGCGACGCAGGGTCCGACGATGAGGGCCGAGAGCGCGCCCATGAGAAAGACGCCGACACCGCGGCCGCCCTGGAGATGGCCGGCTTCTTCCGAAAGCTTGCTCTGCAGGGCGGTCGGCAGCTGCAATTCGTAGAAGCCGAACATGGAGAGGGAGAGAACCACGAAGACCGCCGCAAAGCTTCCGAGTACCCAGGGATTCTGCAGGGCGCTGGAGACGAGGGTGCCGGAAAGGCCGGCGGCGACGCCGGCCGCGGCATAGGTCACCGCCATGCCAAGGACGTAAGCGAGCGAGAGGACGAATCCGCGGGCGTGCGTGGCCTTATGGCCCTGGCCGGCGATGATTCCGGACAGGATGGGAATCATCGGGAAAACGCAGGGCGTCAGGGCCAGCCCCAGTCCAGCGACGAAGAAGAAGGCCAGATTGGCCCAGAACCCTGCGTTCTTGAGGGCCTGGGCGATACGGCCGGTCTCGCTGCCGGAGGCCGAGCGCTTTGCGGGCGGCGCATCGGGCGTTGGCAAGGTGACGGCGAGAATCTGCGTCTGGGGCGGATAGCAGACCCCGGCATCCGCGCAACCCTGGGAAGTGACCTTGAGCTTGAGGGGCAGGTCGCCGGTGCCGCTGCGTTCGATGGGCAGGGCGATGGTGGTGGGCCCGTAATAGACCGTGACGCGGCCGAAGTTGTCGTCGTTCTTTTCCTTGCCCGGGGGGAAAATGGCCGCGCCCGCCTTGGCGCCGTCGCCCTCGACGGCAAAGCGGAACTTGTCCCGGTAGAGGTAGTAGCCCTTGGCGATTTCGAAATCGACTTCGACGCTGCGGCCATCCACCGCCCTTGCGGTCGGCTTGAAGGCCACCGCGGGGTCGAGAAATTCTTCGGCGCCTACCAGTCCGGTGGCCGCAAAAAAGAGCGCGAGAACGCTGAACAGGCAACGGAGCATCATGGCTTGAGCGTTTCCTCCGCGACCCAGTTCAGGTAGGCGGGCAAGCCGTGGGTAATGGGCAGGGCGATGATTTCGGGCACCTCGTAGGGATGGCGTCGGCGTATGGTGGCTTCCAGGGCTGGGTAACAGGCCGTGGTGGTCTTGATCAGGACAGGAACTTCTTCAGCCTGGTCTACGCGCCCTTCCCAGGAATAGATGCTGAGGCAGGGGGCGAGGATATTGACGCAGGCTGCGAGCCGGGCTTCCACCACCTCCCGCGCGATGTCCTCGGCGCAGTCCCGATGGGGGCAGTTGGTGAGGACAAGCAGGGTTTCCATCGCCAAATTCTACTTGAGGAGCCGCCGCCGGGTGAGGGCCAGGGCCGCTGCGAAAGCAACCGCGGCGGTAGCCAGCAGCGCCATGACATGGATCAGGGCGCCGGCAGGGACTTCTCCCGCCAGCAGCGGCCGCACCAGGGCGACGCCCTGGGCCAGCGGTAGTGCCGCGCCGACTGCGGCCAGCCAGCCGGGCAACTGGTCGGTGGGAAAGAAGACTCCGGAAATGAGCGTCATCGGCGTGATGAACAGAGTGAAGTAGTACATGAAGAAATCGTAGGACGGCGCAAGGGCATTCCAGATCAGCCCCAGGGCGGCAAAGGCCAGCCCGGTGAGGACGATGGCGGGAAGCGCCCAGAGGGCGATCCAGCCCTGGGCGAGACCGAGGACGGCGACCACGGCGAGAATGGCGGCACCGGAAAAGAGCGACTTGGTGGTGGCCCAGAACAATTCCCCGGCGACCACGTCGCCCAGTCCCAGGGGGGTATTGAGGATGGCGTCCCAGGTCTTTTGCACGTGCATGCGGGAAAATGCCGAGTACAAGGACTCGAAGGTGGCGGCGTTCATGGTCGAGGCGCAGACCGTTCCCGCCGCCAGGAAGGCGACATAGGGCTGTCCCTCGACGCTGGGCAGCAGCGCGCCGAGACCGTAGCCCAGGCCCAGCATGTAGATCAGGGGGTCGGCCAGGTTGCCCAGAACGGAGGGAATCGCCAATTTCCTCCAGACCAGGAAATTGCGGCGCCAAACGGGAAGCCAGCCGGAGAGGAGGACGGGGACGGACATGGAAAGGACGAATCGAGCGGGCGATCATTCTACGCCCAAGGCCCGGCGCTATTCCTTTCCTTTCCTTCGCTTACGGGAGGCGCGGATGGGTAGAATGCCAATCGTCCACTACGCATCTCACGGCCCATGACCGCTTGCCTCATTGCCACCGGCGCTGTCGATCCCGCTCTCTTTCGCTGCGGCGATCGCCATACGCTGGCAACGGCCCGGATTGCCCAAGGGCGCGCGCATCCCGCAGCGCCGATGGTGCGACTGAACAAGCGCGCATGAACGGTTCGCCGCTCCGCGACGCCCCCGTCGGTACCGGTGACCGCCGCGTGATCCGCAACCTCCGCCTGGGCTTTGCCGCCCTCGCGATCCTGGTTGCCACGGCCTGGGCCACCCTAGGCTGGCGATCCTGGGTAGCGGAAAAGGAACACGAGCAACTCTATCTCGCGTCCCTGGCCCGGGTCACCGCCAACTCCCTCGACGAGTACTTCGCGCGCTACGAACGCATCCTCGGGGGTCTCGCCGAGCAGCTGGCGGCCCGCGACCTGGCGCAGGACCTTCCCGGGACCCAGAGACTTCTCAAGGAAGCGGTCCGCGCCAATCCCGATCTGCTGCGCATCGGCATCACCCGGCCCGACTCGACTTTCGTGATGACCGATGACGTCCCCCTCGGCGGCCCGCTGCCGGCGACCAGCAGCAGTCCCTCGTTCCGGGCGGCCGTCGAGGAATTGCGCCGGGGGGTCCCGCTGTCGATCGGCTGGACGTCCAAGAGCGTGATCGACGGTTCCTGGGTGATTCCCCTGCGGGTGGGCGTACGCCAGCCCGAGGGCAGTCTCGACTATATCGTCGCCGGACTGCTTCCGGTCAGCGTCCAGCAGAGGTTCTGGAGCGGTCTCGCTCTGGCGCCCGCTTCGTCCATCGGCCTGCTGCGCGACGACATGTATCTGGTCAGCCGTTATCCCGCGCCGACCACCATGAGCTACGAGGAAGCCTACGGAAAACCGCGGGATGGCGATCTCGCCCGCCATCTGCGCGAAAACGGCTTCCCGGTCTCGGGGATGATCGAAGGCTACAACAGCGTCGCCAAGGCCAACTATCTATGGGCCTTCCAGCGCCTTTCCCGCTATCCGGTGACGGTCTTCGTCTCGACTCCGGTCACCAATACCTGGCAGAGATGGTGGGGCCACGGCCAACTTTCCCTGGGGCTGGCCGCAGTCCTGCTCTTCGGCGGCTACGCCGTCTATCGCTGGTCTCTGGCGCGTCAGCTGGCTTGGGCCGAGGAGCGGGCGGCGCGGGAAGAACACATCCGCTATCTCGCCCTCCATGACGCCCTCACCGGCCTTCCCAACCGGATGTGTCTCCGGGATCGTCTGGAGCTGGCCCTGGCCCACGGACACCGGACGGGAACCCGGGTGGCCCTGTTGTTCGTCGATCTGGACAATTTCAAGGGCATCAACGACAGCCTGGGCCACGGCGTCGGCGATGAGCTGCTGCAGGAGGTGGCGCGCCGGATTCGGGGCGTGCTGCGGGAAAGCGATACCCTGAGCCGTCAGGGGGGTGACGAGTTCCTCATCGTGCTTCCGGACCTCGCCCATGGCGATGCCGCCGCCCGGGCGGCGGACGAGATCCTGGCGGCTCTGGCCCAACCTTTCGCCCTCGAGGGCCACGAACTGTTCACTTCGCTGTCCTTGGGAATCGCCGTGTACCCCGACGATGGAGAGGATTACGAGACTCTCCTCAAGAACGCCGACATGGCCCTGTACAAGGCCAAGGACGAAGGCAAGAACACCTACCGCTTCTTCGCCGAAGCCATGAACCGTACGGCCGAAGAGCGCCTGCTCCTACGCAGGTGGCTACGCCAGGCACTCGATCAAGGCTATTTCGAGCTCCACTACCAACCCCAGGTGGATCTCGCCAGCGGTCGCATTTTCGGTGCGGAAGCGCTCCTGCGGCTGAAGCATCCCGACGCGGGTTCGGTGGGACCCGACCGCTTTATTCCGGTCGCAGAAGAAAGCGGACTGATCGTTCCCATCGGCGAATGGATCCTGCGGGAAGCCTGCCGTCAGGCGGCGGTCTGGCGTCGGGGCGGAGCCGGCGATTTGACCGTCGCGGTCAATATTTCCGCGGTCCAGTTCCGCCGAGGCAATCTTGCCGCCCAGGTCGAGACCG
>Ga0268298_10000914_pt1 | contig 36622 bp, 32 predicted proteins | sample WWTPWeurt_MetaG_FD_194462 | JGI IMG/M metagenome (GOLD analysis project Ga0268298, IMG submission 194462) | Activated sludge microbial communities from WWTP in Nijmegen, Gelderland, Netherland - WWTP Weurt | ecosystem: Engineered > WWTP > Aerobic digester > Activated sludge | place...
GACCCGCTTGTTCTCGAGGCCGAAATCGATCATCTGACCGAAGGCGTCGGTGGCCGCTTCCTTGCGTCCCAACCGCCAGTTGGTGAGATAAAGCCCGGAGAACACCCGGAACTGGTTGCCGAAGGGCACTCGCAGAGCGCTCTCGTAGAGGGCCAGGGCATCGGCGTACTTGCCGGCGCCGTAGGCGTCGATGGCCTGGGCCACCATGGACGCCGCCAGGATGCGATCGACGTACAGGGGATTGATCGGGTCGCCGGCCTTGGTCCCCTGGCAGGTACGGATATAGCCCAGGGTCGAAGGATCTTCGGTCCATGCCGGACTGTCCTGGAAGAAGGCGGTCGGGGTGACATCCACATTGCCCGGCTGGGCGAAGGCCAATCCCTTGCCCACCAGCTTGCCCGACTTGAGATCGGCGAGCGCCAGGCAGATGCGGAAGGCTTCCCGCAGGCCCTCGGTCTTGCGCTCCTTGTTCACTCCGGTAAAGGTTCCCACCAGGACCAGGGGCGACTTGGCGACGTTGGCCGCCGTGAAGGGCAGCACTTCGTACTGGGGATATTTCTCCTTGATCAACGCGACGATGCGGGCGCCCATGGCCTGGGTGGCGGCGGACTGGGCGCCGGTCATGCCATCGATCAGGGGGTCGATGACCACCGGAAAGCGTGCACCGCCTTGCGCAGCGGGAAGTTGGGCCTTGCCGAGCAGGTTGTTGGCGGCGTTGAGAACGGCCTGGTCGTAGGGCAGGATGGGCGGCGGGGTCGGCGCTGCTGCGGGAGCCGGCGCCGCGGCAGCGGGAGCAGGCGTGGACGCAGCGGGAGCCGCCGCCTGAGGATCGGCGCTTCCCGACGCCGACTGGCGGGCCGGCTGGGCGCAGGCGGCGAGAAGCACGGCGGCCAGGACGGGCAACCAGGAACGGCTTGAGCTGGGAACACGGTTCATCGCTTGCACTCCTTTTGCAGAACTACGAGATCGTCGGGGGATAGACCTTCGCCCAACTGGAAACGTTGCATGAGTTCCTCGCAGCGGGCGCTGGAGGTCCGGCGGGCCACCGGCGCCGCCGTTTCGGGACGGGGCGTCGTCTTCGGCTTCACCGCCGGCTCGCCTTTCGCGGCATCGCGAACGCCGGGCGCGGGGGCCGGAACGGCCTCGGGAGTGCGCTCCGCGGGCCGCGCTTCACCGCTGGATTGCGCCGCGGGAGGGACTGCCGGCGCCGGGACTGCGGCAGGCTTGGCCGGCGGGGACGCGGACGGCTCGGTCGCGGGGGCAGGGACCGCCGGCGTGGGGGCGGGCGCCGCCGACGGGGATCGGTCGGGCACCGCAGGCTTTGCCGCAGGAAGCTCGGGCATGGGCTCCGGGGCAGGTGCGGGAGGGCGCGTGAGAAACCAGGCGGTCACCCCGACGGCCAGCACGGCGGCGAGTCCCCAGCCCCATCGCGAATGCCGCGGTGCAAGCTCCGCGGTCCCTGGAGGCGGAGGCATGAACGTGGTTTCGCCGGCTGCTTCCGACGCGCTGCCGGCGGAAACTCGCGCCGGGGGAACTTCGGTCGCCTCGTCCGCAGCCGCGGGACGCCGGGAAACCCCCGGGGAAGGCGAACGGGGCATCGGCGGCTCGGTGGCTTCCGCCCGCCCGTTGTCGGCGGCACCCACCTCGCGATGGACTTGCTCCAGGTCGGCCGCGAATTCGGCGGCGCTCGCGTAGCGGTCGGCCGGATCCTTGGCCAGTGCCCGCGCGATCACCGCGTCGAAACGCGGATCGACCGCGGGTTCGGCCACCGAAGGGGGCACCGGGTCTTCATGCACGATCTGCTTCTGGACCGCCCAGACGCCGGGACCGGGGAAAGGTTTTGTGCCGGTGAGAAACTGGTAAAGAATGATGCCGACGGCAAAGAGGTCGGTGCGGGAACCGACCGGCAAGCCCTGGATCTGTTCCGGCGACATGTAGCTCGGCGTGCCGACCATGGTTCCCGCCTGGGTGCGGTCGCCGCCGGCATCGGTCATGCGGGCGACGCCAAAATCGGTGAGCTTCACTCGGCGCTGGGCGTCGAGCATCACATTGGCCGGTTTGACGTCCCGGTGCACGATGCCCTGGCGATGGGCAAAATCGAGCGCGGCCAACAATTCGCCGACGATGCGCACCGCCTCGTCCCGGGAAAATCGTTCTCCGCCGTCGAGGAAACCCTTCAGTTCCCGACCGCGGACGAATTCCATGACGAAGTAGGCCACGTCGCCCTCCTCGCCGAAATCGAAGACGGTGACGATGTGGGGATGACTGAGGCGGGCAATGGCCTGGGCTTCGCGCACGAAGCGCGCCGAAGTGTCGGAAATCGTCTCGGGATCGCCCAGGGCACTGCGCAGGATGGTCTTGACCGCCACCTGGCGGTTGAGCAGGGGGTCGAGGCCCTCATAGACGACGCCCATCGCCCCCTGGCCGAGGACCCGCGACAACTGGTAGCGCCCGAGTCGGGAAATCGTGGAATTGGCGTTCAGCACCATGGGCGGCTGACAAGCGAGCGCCACAGGGCGCGTGGACGGCGGAACGACATGGCTGGGACCCCGACAAGCCTTCGGTGGCGGAAGTATCCGGACTTATTCCGTCAGGGTCAAACCGCGATCCAGCTGCCCACGCCAGCGCCAGAGGGCGTGACCGGATTCCAGGTACTTGCGCTCGAAGGGCGTCAGGGGAAGCGCCGGCTGCCAGGGTTCGACCGGCGCGCAGACCCCGGTCAGGCGCTCGACGGCATAGGCCAGCTCGTCCACATAGACGCGCCAGTTGCTGCGGCACTCCAGGATGCCGCCGAGAGCGACGACGGTGGGGAAGACGGCGTGTCCCGGCCAGCGCCGCGCCACCTGGCCGATCTTGGGCCAGGGGTTGGGGTAGAGGAGATAGTGCCGCGCCAGCCGCACCCCGTCCGCGGCCAGGAGGCGCCAGAAATCGACCAGGTCGGCCCGCACGAAGAAGACGTTGGCGGGAGAGGCGGCGGGCTTGCCCCGCTCCAGCCTGTCCCTGCTCTGATCGACGCCGAGGACGAAGTGATCGGGGCATTCCCGGGCAATCGCCAGGGTGCTCCACCCCACCCCGCAGCCGGCGTCCAGAATCAGCGGTGCGGCACCGCCCCAGGCAGCCTTGGCTTCGGCATACGCGCCGAGGTTGTAGTCGGCGTAGGGCTTGCGGAAGGGATGGGCGGCGTGGCGGGTCAGGAGGGTTTCGAGATCGCGGTGGGGGCCTTCCTGGGCGCTGCCGACCTGGCGGGAATTGCCCGGCGCGGTCAATGCGCGCCCCTCCCGCCGCTGCACGCCCTGCTCCCCGCAGGAAGCCGAGTGCATCCGCGGCGCTTCCGGGCGGGCAGGCTCATGCCGCCAGGGGCAGCGCACCCGCCGCCGCGCTCGCCCCGCCCCGGGTGCCCGGGCCGGGAATTCCGGCCGCCGCGAGCAGCCGGTCCACGTCGGCCAGGGCCGTCACCGGCCGCAGGGCGCGGTAGAGGGTCTCGGCCTCGGGATAGGCGCGGCGCAGGAGGCCCAGCCACTGCTTGAGGCGGCCCGGCGCGTGGCGCGGCTCAACCTTGTGCCGCACCCCGGACCAGAAATCGGCGAGGGCCGGGGCGATTTCGCCCCACCCGGCCACGGCCTCGCCCCGCAGCCGGCGGGCGAGGAGCGGATCGGCAATGGCGCCGCGACCGAGCATCACGTCGGCGCAACCGGATTCGTCCCGGCAGGCGGCGTAGTCGGCCGGCGTCCAGATTTCGCCGTTGGCGACCACCGGAATCGCGACCGCTTCCCGCACCCGGCCGATCCAGGCCCAGCGGGCGGGCGGACGGTAGCCGTCGACCTTGGTGCGGCCGTGCACGACCAACTGCTCGGCGCCGCCGTCGGCCAGGGCCTGGGCGCAGGCGATGGCAAGTCCGGTATCGGCGATGCCCAGACGCATCTTGGCGGTGAAGGGGATTCCCGCCGGCACTACCTGGCGCACGGCGGCAGCGATGTCATGGAGCAGCTCCGGCTCCCCCAGGAGGGCGGCGCCGCCGCGGTGGCGATTGACGGTGGGCGCCGGGCAGCCGAAATTGAGGTCGATTCCGGCAGGGGCGAGAAGAACGAGTCGGGCGGCGTTGTCGGCCATGCAGGCCGGGTCGGAGCCGAGCAGTTGCACCCGCACCGGGGTGCCGGACGCCGTCCGGCTCCGGTTCAGGAGTTCCGGGCAGACCCGGGTAAAGGTGCGCGCCGGCAACAGAGAGCCCGAGACGCGTACGAATTCGCACACCGCCCAGTCATAGCCGCCCAGGGCGGTGAGGACTCCCCGCAGGACGTCGTCGGCGAGGCCTTCCATGGGGGCGAGGAGAATGCGTGACACGGCTGTGGGGTCTTGAGCAAAATCGCGATTTTACCGCTCCGGCCGCCGTCATGCGCCTCGTCCTCGACACCAACGTCGTGCTCGACCTCCATTACTTCCGCGATACCCGGGCGCTGCCCCTGGAGGCTGCCCGCGCCGCCGGCCGCGTGGTCTTCCTGGCGGACGCTGCCACCCTGGAGGAATTGACGCGGGTGCTCGGCTATCCCGAATTCGGTCTCGCCCCGCCGGCCGCCGCCGCGCTTCTCGCCGCCTACCGCGCCACCGTCGAGGACGTTCCGCCGGGGCCGCCGCCCCGCCTGCCCCGCTGCCGCGACCCCGACGACCAGAAATTTCTGGCCCTCGCCGCCCGGTCCGACACCGATCTCCTGGTCACCAAGGACAAGGCCCTGCTCGGCCTCAAGGGCCGGCAGGGCCTCGCTTTCGCCATCGTCACGCCCGCGGGGGCGGTGGAACGGCTGTCAGGCTAGCGCGGGCGCTCACGCTGCCCGGAAGCGGTCAGAAGCACACGCCGGTCGTGCTGCGCCGGCCGTAGGAATCGGTGCATACCGTGGTGCCGTTGGGTCCCGTGATCACGGCGGTGCTGCCCTTGCGGTCGTAACTGCGGTGATAGATGGTGGGGCCGCTGCGTTGATTCTGGGGTTGATTCGACTCCAGCTGCCTGCCCTGCTCGATCCCGCTGGTGGGGATGCCGGGGCTGTTGTCGTTATAGCCTCCGGGCGGCAACTGGTTCTTCTGGTAGGGATAGAGTCCCGGTGGCGTCTGCTGGGCCTGATACTGGGCGGCGGCCCCGGTGGTGGCGAAGGCGGCGACCAGGGCGACGACGAGAGAGGTGGGGCGCATGACCAACTCCTTGAAAGTGTGCTTCATCAACGCATGATAGACGGAAGCCGCCGACAAATCAGCCCGCCCGGCGGCGGAAGACCCAGTCCCGGTCATTGGAGGCCTCGGGGACGAAGGCATAGCCTTCCCAGTCGAATCCCTGCAGACCTTCCGGCTGCGTCAGGCGATGGGCGATGGCGTAGCGGGCCATGGCGCCCCGCGCCCGCTTGGCGAAGAAGCTCACGATGCGGTAGCGCCCGCCGCTCCAGTCCTCGAAGACCGGTCTCACGACGGGTGTCGCGAAGGGTCCGCCGGCCAGGGCCTTGAAGTATTCCTCGGAGGCCAGATTGACCAGGGCGGCGGCGCCCCCGGACTTGAGGTCGGCATTGGCCAGGCGCCGCAGGCGATCTCCCCAGAAGGCGTAAAGGTCGCGGCCGCGCCGGTTGGCCAGCCGGGTCCCCATTTCCAGGCGATAGGGCTGGATGAGATCGAGGGGACGGAGCCAGCCGTAGAGTCCGGACAGAATGCGCAGGTGATCCTGGGCGAAAGCCAGGTCGGCGGCGGTGAGCGTGGGCGCGGCGAGGCCGTCATAAACATCGCCGTCGAAGGCCAGCACCGCCTGCTTGGCGTTGTCCGGGGTGAAGGGCGGCTTCCATTCGGCGAAGCGGTTGGCGTTCAAGACCGCCAGCTTGTCGGATATCCCCATCAACCCGGCCAGGTCGGCAGGAGACAGCTTGCGCAGGGGCGTCATGAGGCGCTCGGACTCTGCCAGACAGGCCGGCTGGCTATGATCGGAAACCGTGGGCGGCGTGACGAAATCGAGGGATTTGGCGGGGGACAGGACGAGCAGCATGAAACTCTCCGGGAGGCGGCGGCGATTTTACCGGACGCGCCCCTCGCCGAGCCGGCGGTTTTTTGCCAGAATCGCCCCATGCTCGACCAACGCTCCCGCACCCTCCTCAAGGCCCTCGTCGAACACTACATCGCCGACGGCCAGCCGGTGGGGTCCCGTTCGCTTTCACGCTTTTCCGGCCTGGACCTCTCTCCGGCAACGATACGCAACGTGATGGCCGATCTGGAGGAGGCGGGCTTCGTGGCCAGCCCCCACACCTCCGCCGGCCGCATTCCCACTCCGCGCGGTTATCGCCTCTTCGTCGACAGCCTGCTCACCGTCGAACCCCTAGACCGCGCCCGGGTCGATGAAATCGAAGGCGCCCTGCAGGTCGCCCAGCCCCAGCAACTGATCGCCAGCGCGTCCCACCTGCTGTCGAGCCTGACGCACTTCGCCGGCATCGTCGTCGCACCGCGGCGCAACGCGCCCCGCATCCGCCAGATGGAATTCCTCGCCCTGTCGGAGAAGCGCATCCTGCTCATCCTGGTCACCACCGACGGGGACGTCCAGAACCGCATCCTGGCGAGCGAGAAATCCTATTCCTCTGCCGAACTGGTGGCCGCCGCCAACTACCTCAACCAACACTTCGGCGGCCTGGATTTCGAGCAGATCGGCCAAAGACTGAGCGCCGAAATCGAGCAATTGCGCGACGACATCCGGCCGCTGATGACCGCCGCCCTGACCGCGGGAGGCGATGCCCTGTCCGGCAGCGCGGCCCCCTATGTCATCTCGGGCGAACGCAATCTTCTGGACGTCGAAGAGCTGTCGTCCAACATGAAGCGCCTGCGGGAACTCTTCGATCTCTTCGAGCAGCGTTCGAGCCTGATGCGCCTGCTGGACATCTCCCAGCGGGCCGAGGGCGTCCAGATCTTCATCGGCGGCGAGTCGGGGATCGCTCCCCTCGACGAATGCAGCGTCGTCACCGCCCCCTACGAAGTCGGCGGCCAGGTGGTCGGATCGGTGGGCGTCATCGGCCCCACCCGCATGGCCTACGAACGGGTGATCCCCATCGTCGACATCACGGCGCGGCTGCTGTCCAGCGCCCTCACCTACCAGCAAGGCATCTGAGAGCTTGTGAATAAATCTACTGCGCGATCCGATTGCTTCGTTGGGCGGTGCTCACTCCTCGCCTATCAACCCGATATGTCTCGTCGTTGCGCTCCGTCCGCCTCGCACTCGGACCGCTGGCTACGATTTCTTCCCATGCTCTGATGCCCCGATACCTCCCCGAGCCGGCGTTCCGCCACGGAACGCCGCCCCGCACCGCCGTCGTCCTGGTCAACCTGGGCACTCCCGAGGCCCCCACGGCCCCGGCCCTGCGCCGCTACCTCAAGGAATTCCTCTCCGACCCCCGGGTGGTCGAGATTCCGCGCGTCCTGTGGTGGCCCATCCTCAACGGGGTCATCCTCAACGTCCGCCCGGCCAAGTCGGCCGCCAAGTACGCGTCGATCTGGACTCCGGAAGGTTCGCCCCTGAGGGTACACACCGAGCGCCAGGCCAAATTGCTGGGCGGCATTCTCGGCGAGGGCGGCCACCGGCTTACGGTGGCCTGGGCCATGCGCTACGGGCAGCCCTCCCTGCCGGCGGTCCTCGATCGCCTGAAGGCCGAGGGGGCGACCCGCATCCTGGTGGTTCCGCTTTATCCCCAGTACGCCGCCAGCACCACCGCCACGGTGGTCGACAAGCTTGCCTCCTGGCTCGCCAGTGCCCGCAACCAGCCCGAGGTCCGCGCGCTGCGTAGTTTCCCCGACGACGCCGGCTACCTGGCCGCCTTGGAAAAATGCGTGCGGCGCCACTGGCAGACAAACGGCCTGCCCGATGAGCGCTACCGGCTGGTGATGAGTTTCCACGGCCTCCCCCGCCGCAGCCTCACCCTGGGCGACCCCTACCATTGCGAATGCCAGAAGACCGGGCGCCTGCTGGCCGAGCGCCTCGGCCTGTCCGCTGACCGCGCCCTGGTCACCTTCCAGTCCCGCTTCGGTCGGGCGGAGTGGCTGCAACCCTACACCGCGCCCACTCTGGAGAAGCTGGCCCGGTCGGGCATCGAGCGGGTGGATGTGATCTGCCCCGGTTTCGTCGGCGACTGTCTGGAAACCCTGGAGGAAATCGCCCTGGAGGGCAAGGCCTCCTTCCTCGCCGCCGGGGGCAAGACTTTCCATTACATTCCGGCCCTCAACGAGGAACCGGCCTGGATCGCGGCCCTGGCCAGCCTGGTGGAGCGCCATCTGGCGGGGTGGCCAACCCGCGACCGCGACGACGCTGCCGCCCTTGCCGAATCGGCCCGCCGGGCGCGGGATCTGGGCGCGCAAAATTGATTGCCGACGGGCCCTAAACCCTGGCACGCGAGTGCCGTAGAAGAGGGTATCCCACGCGCTTCCGGGAACCCGCCATGCGTATCGCCTCCGCCTCGATCGACCTCGCCGCCGCCTATTCCCGGATGGAAGTCCAGACCCGCGAAGAGCGTCTCAGAGCCTGGGTCCACTTGCCGAATGCGCCAGAGGAACCCCCGAAGGCCGACCCTGCCGGCGACATTTCCGCAGCGGGGCGCGCGGCCCAGGCGAAAGACGAGGATTCGAACTGCGATCCCCGCCTCAATATCATCCGGCTCATCGTCGAAGCCCTCACCGGCCGTTCGATCCGGGTCTTCGATCCCGGCAAGCTCCGCTGCGACGACGCGCCGCCCGCGCTCGAAGCTCCGCCGCCGACGGAGAGCGGTGGGCGCGCAGCGGGTTTCGGTCTCGAATACGACCTGCGGGAAACCACCTTTCGCAGCGAGCAACTCGATTTCAGTGCGTCGGGCTCGATCAAGACCGCCGATGGCCGCTCGATCGACTTCCAGATCGCCTTCTCTCTCCAGCGGGAAACCCTGACCGAAACCAGCGTCAGTCTGCGCCTGGGCGAAGCCGCGAAACAGAAGGACCCCCTGGTCGTCAATTTCTCGGGTAACGCCGCCCAGTTGGATTCCACAGCTTTTGCGTTCGACCTGGACGGCGACGGAACGGTCGAGCACCTGGCCGCGCCGGTGGCGGGGAGCGGTTTCCTGGCCATCGACCGCAACGGCAACGGCACCATCGATCACGGCGGCGAGCTCTTCGGTCCCGCCAGCGGCGACGGTTTCTCCGAACTCGCCGCCCTCGATGCGGACGGCAATGCCTGGATAGACGAGAACGACCCGCAGTTTGCCCAATTGCGCTATTGGAATCCTCTCGCCGACCCGGAAGGAAAGGGCCTCTCCCTCTCCCAGGCAGGAATCGGCGCCCTCTCGCTCAGCCCCGTTGCAACCCCGTTCGATCTCTACGGGAGCAACGCTTCTCTCCTGGGATCGCTACGCAGTACGGGAATTGCTTTGCGCGAAAGTGGCGAGGCTGGCACAATCAGCCACATTGATCTGACCGCCTGACCAAGCATCCGGCGGCGATTGCCGAGGGGCTGGGGACCATGCGCATAGCAGACTGGAAGATTTGGCTGCGGCTGTCGGCCGCGATTTGGGTAGTTCTGGTTGTTGTCTGGGCGGTAGTCATCGTCTGGGCCACCCAGGTCAATCGGGACACCGCCATCCGGCAGGCCGAGGATTTCGCCCAGAGCATCCACGAAATGACCATGGCCGGACTGACCGGCATGATGATCACCGGCACGGTAGGGCAGCGGGAAGTCTTCCTCGACCAGATCAAGCAGCTCTCGATCATCAAGGATCTCCACGTAGCCCGCAGCGAAGCGGTGGTCAAGCTCTTCGGTCCCGACAGCAAGGCCGGCCGCGCACTCGATGCGGTCGAGAACCAGGTGATGTCCACCGGCAAAGCCCACACCTCGGTCGAGCATCAGGCCGGGGGCGCTTACCTGCAGGTCATCAATCCCACCCGGGCATCGAAGAATTATCTGGGCAAGGATTGCATCGCCTGCCACCAGGTTCCCGAAGGGACCGTCCTTGGCGTGGTGAGCATGAAGATCTCCCTCGATTCCGTCGAATCGGCGGTGAGCGATTTCCGCCTCAAGATTGCCGGAGTCGCTTTGCTGGTCATCGGCATCCTACTGGTCATCATCTTCCTGCTGACCCGCCATTTCGTCACCGTTCCTCTGGACAATCTGCGCCAGGGCCTGGAGGACATCGCCCGCGGCGAGGGCGACCTCACCCGGCGCCTGCCGGTCCGCGGCCAGGACGAGGTGGGCCAGGCTTCGGTGGTATTCAACGAAATGATGGAGAATTTCAGCGGTCTGGTCCGCCAGGTGCGCGACGCCGCCGCCCAGGTTTCCGCCAAGGTTGCCTTCCTCTCCGACAGCGCCGACCGCGTCGCGCAAAGTTCCCGCCAACAGGATCAGCAATCCGGTGCCGCGGCCGCCGTCGTCGAGCAGCTCGTCGATAGCATCTCGGCCATCGCCAGCAATGCCGGCCACGTTCAGCGGCAGTCCCAGGAGAGCCTCGCCCGGGCTCAGGAAGGCAGCCGCAATCTCACCACCCTGGTGGGCGAGATGGATGTAGTCGAAAAGGCCGTCCGTGAAATGGCCGAATCGGTCGGCGAGTTCGTTCGCAATACCGAGGCGATCACCCACATGACCCGCGAGGTCAAGGACATTGCCGAACAGACCAATCTGCTTGCCCTGAATGCCGCCATCGAGGCTGCGCGGGCCGGAGAACAGGGCCGCGGATTTGCGGTGGTCGCCGACGAAGTGCGCAAGCTGGCCGAGAAATCGTCCCGGGCCGCCGGCGAAATCGACGCCATTACAGCCACGATCAGCGCCCAGTCGGTCGCCGTCCGCCGCACCATCGACGAGGGTCTGGAACACCTGGAATCGAGCCAGACCGCCGTCGGCTCCGTAGCCAGCGTGCTCGAGGCCACCAATGGGTCGGTCACCGAGGTCGGCCACGGCCTCGACGCCATCGCCAACGCGACCGACCACCAGAGGCGGGCGTCAGGCGAGGTGGCCGGCGGAATCGAGTCCATCGCCGGCATGGCCCGGGACAATCACGGGGCCGTCGAGCAGACTGCCGGCGCAGCCCACGATTTGAGGCAACTGGCCGACGGCCTGCAAAACCTGGTCGGGCGCTTCAAGGTCTAGGCCGACTCCCCGGGGGCGGCCCAGTCCGGCCTCACATCGGGGCGAGTTCCAGATCCAGCCCCGACCCCGGGCTCGAGCGCGAGGCCCCGGACAGCGAACCGGTTCCTACGTCGACTGCGGGCGCCCCCTGGGCGGCCGCGATTTCGTTGACCTTGCGCATGCGGTCTATCATCTTGGCGATGAGGCCATTGCGCATGCGCTCCAGCAGTTCTTCCGACGACAGCGCCAGAGCCGAGGCACTGATTTCCAGAAAAAGGGTGGGCTCCAGGGTCACCACCGAGGCGTGCCGCGTCTTGTTGGTGGGATGGAGATAGGCAATTTCTCCGACCACTTCGCTCGCTCCCAGACGGCACAAGGCCCGTCCATGGATCGAGACTTCGACGAATCCGCGCACGATGATGCCGAAAGTCTGACTGGTCTCGCCTTCCCGGACGATAGCGACTCCCGAGGCCAGTTCCCGCCACACGGCCACCCGCAAGACTTCCCAGAGCTCGACATTCTCGAACTCGGTGAAAAAGTCGAGCTTGCGCAAGGCTTCGAAATGGCGGATGTCCTGCTCGGTATCGTCTTCCTCCCAGATCTGGAAGCGCACCGTCGACAAATCCTTGGCCATCTCCGCACCGTTCTTGTAGCGGGTATAGAGATCCTTCTCGAGGGATTTCTTGATGATCGGATTGACCGACTCGGGCAGACTGGGATTGAGCGCGGTGACGGGCGGCGCGTCGGTGTTGATGATCTTGTAGACCAGGGTGGCCTGATTGTTGGCCCGGAAGGGCAAGCGGCCGGTGAGCATCTGAAAGAGCACGACCCCCAGGGAATAGAGGTCGGTCTTCTGGTTGAGCGCGTAGCCCTTGATCTGCTCCGGCGACATGTAGGCCGGCGACCCCACCCCCATGATGAAGGTCGAATCCCGGTCCATGTCCTTCTGGAGGTTGAGAGCCAGCCCGAAATCGGCGATCTTGGGCTCGTCGTTGGCGGTCAGCATGATGTTGGCCGGCTTGATGTCCCGATGGATCACCCCCTGGCGGTAGGCGTGGTCGAGGGCGAGGCAGCATTTGAAGATGATGGCCACCACCCGGTGCATGGGCAGCAGTTTGTCGATGCGGCAGTGCTTCTCCAGGGATTCGCCCTCGACGTACTCCATCGCCAGATAGGCGTAGTCATCCTCGACGATGGCATCGTAGATGCGGACGATGTTGGGGTGGTCGAGACGGCTGGCCGTCACGCCTTCGGTCTGGAACAGCTTGCGCAGCCGGCGGGACATCGCCGCGTTATCCTTGCCGAAACGGACCAATTTGACCGCTACCTGTTGCTGGGTATCGGGGTCGTCGCACAGATACACCGTCGCCGTGGCGCCCTTGCCCAGTTCCTTGACGACCTTGTATTTACCGATGTTTTTCATGGGGACCGCAGAGCACGGCGAAAATTCAGCCAAAGTCTTTTCATCGTAGCACGGAGAAAATGTTGCTTACAGGCCTTGAAATCAAAAAGACCGGCCCCAGTTAAGCAAGCAGTTTTTCCGGAGAATCCCCATGTCCAACACCGATCACGCCCAGGCTACCGTTCCGGGCGCCGAGCTTTCCTCCTCCGCGCCACCCACCGAGATGCAGGCGGCGGCGCCTGCCCCCGAGACCCCACCCCCGCCGGTGACCGAGGACCCGATCCCCGCCGTCGACACCCTGCCCAGCATGACCGAGCAACTGCGCGATCTTGAACTCAAAGCCGCCGAGCACCACGACGCCTGGCTGCGCGCCAAAGCGGAGACTGAAAATGTGCGGCGGCGAGCCCAGGAAGACGTCGCCAAGGCCCACAAATTCGCAGTGGAGAAATTCGCCGGCGAACTGCTGGCCGTGAAAGACAGCCTGGAAGCTGCTCTCTCGACCCAGGAACAGACCGTGGAGAGTTTGCGCTCCGGCGTCGAGATCACGCTCAAGCAGCTCGTTTCGGCTTTCGAAAAGAACGCCCTGGTGGAAATCAACCCCCTAGGCGAGAAATTCGATCCCCACAAGCATCAGGCCATCGGTATGCTCGAAGCCGACCAGGAACCCAATACCGTGGTGACGGTACTGCAGAAGGGTTACCTGATCGCCGAGCGCACCCTTCGTCCCGCCCTGGTCATGGTGGCCAAGGCCAGGGAAGTCCCGACGACTTGAAATCCGGGGCGGCGCCCCCAAATCCTGAACATCGAAATCAGAACGCTTTCAAAAAAGGAATCATCATGGGCAAGATCATCGGCATCGACCTCGGCACCACCAACTCCTGCGTCGCCATCATGGAAGGCGGCACCCCGAAGGTCATCGAAAATTCGGAGGGCGCGCGCACCACGCCGTCCATCGTCGGCTACACCGACGACGGCGAGATCCTGTGCGGCGCTCCCGCAAAGCGCCAGGCCGTCACCAACCCCAAGAACACTTTGTACGCGGTGAAGCGCCTGATCGGCCGCCGCTTCGAAGAGAAGGAAGTCCAGAAGGACATCGCCCTGATGCCCTTCAAGATCGTCAAGGCCGACAACGGCGACGCCTGGGTCGAAGCCCGCGACAAGAAGATCGCCCCGCCCCAGGTTTCCGCCGAAGTGCTGCGCAAGATGAAGAAGACCGCCGAAGACTACCTGGGCGAGGAAGTCACCGAGGCCGTCATCACCGTGCCGGCCTATTTCAACGACAGCCAGCGCCAGGCGACCAAGGACGCCGGCCGCATCGCCGGCCTGGAAGTCAAGCGCATCATCAACGAACCGACTGCCGCGGCGCTCGCCTTCGGCATGGACAAGCAGTCGTCCAAGGACAAGAAGATCGCCGTCTATGACCTGGGCGGCGGCACCTTCGACATTTCCATCATCGAAATCGCCGACGTCGATGGCGAAAAGCAGTTCGAAGTGCTGGCCACCAATGGCGACACCTTCCTCGGCGGCGAAGACTTCGACCAGCGCCTGATCGACTACATCATCGACGAATTCAAGAAGGAATCCGGCGTCAATCTGAAGGCCGACGTGCTGGCCCTGCAGCGCCTCAAGGAAGCCGCGGAAAAGGCCAAGATCGAGCTGTCCTCCGGCCAGCAGACCGAAGTCAATCTGCCCTACATCACCGCCGACGCGTCCGGGCCCAAGCATCTGGCGCTGAAGATCACCCGCGCCAAGTTCGAGTCCCTGGTCGACGAGTTGATCGAGCGCACCGTCGCCCCCTGCCTGACGGCGCTGAAGGACGCCGGCTGCAAGATCGGCGACATCGACGACGTCATCCTGGTCGGCGGCCAGACCCGCATGCCCAAGGTCCAGGACAAGGTGAAGGAAGTCTTCGGCCGCGAGCCGCGCAAGGACGTCAATCCGGATGAAGCCGTCGCCGTCGGCGCCGCCATCCAGGGCGGCGTGCTGCAAGGCGAGGTCAAGGACGTGCTGCTCCTCGACGTGACCCCGCTGTCGCTGGGCATCGAGACCCTGGGCGGCGTGATGACCAAGCTGATCCAGAAGAACACCACCATCCCGACCAAGGCCAGCCAAGTCTTCTCCACCGCCGACGACAACCAGTCCGCCGTGACCATCCACGTGCTGCAGGGCGAGCGCGAGATGTCCGCCGGCAACAAGAGCCTGGGCCAGTTCAACCTGGAAGGCATCCCCCCGGCTCCCCGCGGCATGCCGCAAATCGAGGTCATCTTCGACATCGACGCCAACGGCATCATGCACGTCACCGCCAAGGACAAGGCCACCGGCAAGGAAAACAAGATCACCATCAAGGCCAACTCCGGCTTGAGCGAGGAAGAAATCCAGCGCATGGTGAAGGACGCCGAACTGCACGCGGAAGAGGACAAGAAGGCCCACGAACTGGCCGACACTCGCAACCAGGCCGATGGCATGGTGCACATGGTCAAGAAATCCCTCACCGAGTACGGCGACAAACTCGATGCCGGCGAGAAGGAGAAGATCGAAGCCGCCATCAAGGAGGTCGAGGAAGTTCTCCGCGACGGCGACAAGGACAAGATCACCGCCAAGACCGAGGCCCTGGCCGCAGCGGCGCAAAAGCTGGGCGAGAAGATGTACGCCCAGCAACAGGCCGACACCGGTGCCGCCGGTGCCGCAGGTGCTCAGCCCCAGGGCGAGAAGACCGTCGAGGGCGATGTGGTCGATGCCGAATTTACGGAAGTGAACAAGGGCAAGAAAGCTTAAAACGGACGCTGGAGCGCCGCTTTAAGTGGCCGGATCGAAGCGGACGCTCACGCGCCGCTCGATCCGGCCTTTGTGCAGCACCAGTCGGGAAACGTCATGTCAAAGCGCGATTTTTACGAAATCCTTGGCGTCAATCGAGATGCCTCCGAGGATGAAATCAAGAAGGCCTACCGCAAGCTGGCCATGAAGCATCATCCGGACCGCAATCCGGACAACCCGGCGGCGGAGGAGAAATTCAAGGAGGCCAAGGAGGCCTACGAGATCCTCTCCGACGGACAGAAACGGGCTGCCTACGACCAGTTCGGCCACGCCGGGGTCGATCCCCAGGCCGGCATGGGCGGCGGTTTCGGCGGCGCCGGGATGGGGGGCTTTGCCGATGCCTTCGGCGGCATCTTCGACGAGATCTTCGGCGGTCGTGGCGGCGGCCACGGACGCAGCAACATCTATCGCGGCGCCGACCTGCGCTACAACCTGGAGGTCTCGCTGGAGCAGGCAGCCCACGGGACCGAAACCAAGATTCGCATCCCAACCATGGAGGCGTGCGAAGTCTGCCATGGGAGCGGCGCCAAGCCGGGCACCCAGCCCAAGACTTGTCCCACCTGCCAGGGCAGCGGCCAGGTCCGTCTGCAGCAGGGTTTCTTCTCCATCCAGCAAACCTGCCCGAAGTGCCACGGCACCGGCCGCTACATCCCCGACCCCTGCGGGGCCTGCGGCGGCGCCGGGCGCATCAAGCAGCACAAGACCCTGGCGGTGAAGATTCCGGCGGGCGTCGACGAGGGCGATCGCATCCGTTTGGCGGGCGAAGGCGAGCATGGCGTCAACGGGGGCCCGGCGGGGGACCTCTACGTCCAGATCCACCTCAAGCAGCACGCCGTATTCCAGCGGGATCACAACGACCTGCACTGCGAGATGCCCATCTCCTTCACCGTCGCCGCCCTCGGCGGGGAAATCGAAATCCCCACCCTGGACGGGGCGGCCGGCATACGTATTCCCGCGGAAACCCAAAGCGGCAGGGTTTTCCGCCTGCGCGGCAAGGGCATCAAGGGCGTGCGTAGCCACGCCCATGGCGACCTCCTTTGCCACGTGGTGGTCGAGACCCCGGTCAATCTGACCGAACGTCAGAAGGAGCTGCTGCGGGAACTCGAGGAAATCAGCAACGAGCACGCCGGCAAGCACAATCCCCGCGCCAAGTCCTGGATGGACAAGGTCAAGGACTTCTTCAGCAGCTGATCCGGAGCTTGGTCCTGTCGAGCTGACGCTGCAGGTTTCGGCTTGCGGGCGGAGGCGGGGTGTTGTCCAATAGGCGGAAAATCACAACGCTATTGGAGGAGTCACCATGATGCGGGTTCTCGTCGCTCTCGCCAGCCTCTGTTTCGCCCTCCCCTGGGGACTCGCCCGCGCCGAACCCGGGGTCAGCGAAACCGCCATCACCCTCGGCATGTCTTCGCCTTTCTCCGGCCCCAACGGTATCTACGGCACGGAAATGCGCGAGGTGATCACCGCCTATTTCGATCAGATCAACAAATCCGGCGGTATCAACGGCCGCAAGCTCGAACTGATCGCTCTCGACGACGGTTACGAGACCGAGAAGACCCTGGCCAACACCAAGGTCCTCATTCAGGACAAGCAGGTTTTCGCCCTGCTGGGATACTACGGTTCCTCGCCGACCACCGAGGCCATGAACAACGCCTTCGGCCCGGCCAAAGTCCCCCTGGTCGGGACGATCTCGGGAGCTGGAAGCCTGCGCCAGTCCCCGTCCGCCAACCCCAACAACCGCTATATGTTCAACCTGCGGGCCAGCTATGCCGACGAGACGGAATCCATCGTCAACCAGATCACCGCCCTGGGGCTGAAGAATATCGCCGTGTTCTACCAGAACGATGGCTTCGGCAAGAGCGGCCTGGAAGGGGTCACGGCGGCCCTCAAGAAACACAATCTGGCCCCGGTGGCGGTTGGAACCGTCGAGCGCAATTCCCTGGACGTTGCCCAGGCCGTCGAAGCGATTTCCAAAGTCAGCCCGCAGGCGGTGGTCATGGTGACGCTCTACAAACCGACCGCAGCCTTCGTCAAGGCCATGAAGAAAGCCAACCAGTTTCCGATGTTCATGACCCTTTCGCCGGTCGGAGCCGAAGTCCTCGCCCAGGAGCTCGGCAACGACGCCCGTGGGATCGGCATCTCCCAGGTCATGCCCTATCCCTGGAACGATACCATCGCCGTCGTGCGCGACTATCAGAAAATCCTTCCCAAACAGAAGGACAGGATTTCCTACTACGGCCTGGAAGGCTACGTCACGGCGCGGGTGATGGCCGACGCCCTGCGCAAACTCGGCCGCGACGTCACCCGGGAGCGCCTGATCGCCGCCCTGGAGGGCATGAACAATTACGACCTGGGCGGTTACCGGGTCACCTATGGCCCGGATAACCGGCTGGGCTCCCGCTACGTCGAACTGACCGTAGTCGGCGCGGGCGGCAAGGTCATGAAGTAACCGTTCGCGGCGCGACAAAAAAACCCGCCATCCGGCGGGTTTTTGCTTGCTCGGCTCGTCTCAGCCTCGCCTCCAGGTCGTCCCTTGAGGACTGTCGTCCAGAAGGATTCCCGCTGCCTTGAGTTCGTTGCGCAGTCGATCGGCTTCGGCGAAGTCCTTCGCCTTCTTGGCGGCGGCACGGGCGGCGATCATGGCCTCGATGGCGGGCTCGTCCAGACCACCCGCCAATCCCGGAGTGCCGCGCAGGTAATCGGTAGGATCCCGTTGCAGCAGACCGAGTATGCCCGCCAGTGCCTTCAGCAATCCAGACAGCGACCCGTCGCGGCTACGGTTGACCTCACCCGCCAGATCGAAAAGCGCGGCGATCGCCCCATGGGAATCGAAATCCTCATTCAGGGCTTCGCGGAAGCGGGCGGCAAAGGCGTCGGACCAGTCGATGGCCACCTCGACCGGAGGCACGTCGCGCAGGGTGAAGTACAGGCCGTCCAGGCTGCGCTTGGCGTCGTCCAGATGAGCGTCGGAGTAATTCAGCGGGCTGCGGTAATGGGCGCGCAGGATGAAGAAGCGCACCACCTCCGCGTCGTAGGCCTTGAGCACTTCGCGGATGGTGAAGAAATTGCCCAGGGACTTGGACATCTTTTCGTTGTCCACCCGGACGAAACCGTTGTGCATCCAGTAATTGACGAAGCGGCAGTCGTGAGCCCCCTCGGATTGGGCGATTTCGTTCTCGTGATGGGGAAACTGCAGGTCCTGCCCGCCGCCGTGGATGTCGAAATGCTCGCCCAGCAAGTGCGAACTCATGGCCGAGCACTCGATGTGCCAACCGGGACGGCCGGCTCCCCAGGGCGATTCCCAGGCCGGCTCTCCCGGCTTGGCATGCTTCCACAGCACGAAATCGAGGGGGTCCTGCTTGGCCGTATCGACCTCGACCCGCTCGCCGGCCCGCAGGTCGTCGAGGGATTTTCCGGAAAGCTTGCCGTAGCCGACGAACTTGCGCACGGCGTAGTTCATGTCGCCATCGGCAGCCTGGTAGGCGAGTCCCCTGGCTTCCAGCTGCTGGATCAGGGCCAGCATCTGGGGCAGATACTCGGTGGCCCGGGGCTCGTGGTCGGGACGCAAGACCCCGAGGGCATCGGCATCCTCATGCATGGCATCGATGAAGCGGTCGGTGAGGGTGCCTATGGTTTCCCCGTTCTCCGCCGCGCGCTTGATGATCTTGTCGTCAATGTCGGTGATGTTGCGGACATAGGTCAATTGGTAACCGCTGGCCCGCAGCCAGCGCGCCACCATGTCGAACACCACCATGACTCGCGCATGACCCAGATGGCAGTAGTCATAGACCGTCATGCCGCAGACGTACATGCGGACTTTACCGGGTTCGATGGGGACGAATGTCTGCTTTTCCCGGGCGAGGGAATTGTGGATCTTGAGCATGGGTGGGTGAAAAGCGAGAGTGCCGGCGGGGCAAGACTTTGGAATGGCCAGTCTTCTTGGTAGAATCAGCAGATTGTCGAACTTGTCCGAGTATAGCATAGCGATGACTGCGCCCTTCCCGCTCCAGACCTGCTTCCGGCTCCGGTCCCGCATCCGTGCGGCGCTCGTTGGCGTCGCCCTGATGGTGTCCCTGCCGGCGTTGGCGGACAACCTGCCCGAGGTTCAGAAGCTCATCAAGCAGGGACAATATCCCCAGGCGCTCGAAAAGGTCGATGTCTACCTGGCCGGCAAGCCCCGCGACGCCCAGGGACGCTTTCTCAAGGGCCTCATCCTCACCGAAATGAACAAGCCGGCCGAAGCCGTCGCAGTATTTACCAAGCTGACCGAGGATTACCCCGAACTGCCGGAACCCTACAACAATCTGGCGGTGCTCTACGCCCAGCAAAAGCAGTACGACAAGGCGCGCACGGCCCTGGAAATGGCCATAAGGACTCATCCCTCCTACGCCATCGCCTACGAGAACCTGGGCGACGTCTACGCCAAGCTGGCCAGCCAGGCCTACGACAAGGCACTCCAGCTCGATTCGTCGAATTCGGCTGCCCAGAACAAGATGGCTTTGATCCGGGATCTGATCAGCACTTCGGCACGCCCCAACGTCAAGCCCCAAGCGGCCGCGCCTGCACCGGCACCCGCTCCGGCCGCGGCTCCCGCGCCGGCGCCGACACCCGCTCCCGCTGCCCAGGCGCCCGCCCCGGTACCCAAGGCCGCATCCCCTGCGCCGGCCCCGGCACCCACCGCCAGCGTCGTCGCAACCACCCCGGCAGCGGCAGCCGCCGCCCCGGCGGCCAAACCCGCCGAAGCGCGCCCGGCACGAGGCGAGGCAGGATCGGACGAGGTCGCCAAGGCCTTGTCCGGTTGGGCAGCGGCCTGGTCGAACAAGGATGTGGCGGCCTACCTCGCCCACTACGCACCGGAATTCAATCCACCCAAGGGCATGTCGCGCAAGGCCTGGGAAGCCGAACGCGAGGATCGCATCGCGGGCAAGTCGGGCAAGATTTCGGTGACCTACGACGAGCCGGATATTTCGATCAGCGGCGACAAGGCGACGGTCAAATTCCGTCAGCACTACAAGGCCACAGGTTTGAAGACCTCGACCTCCAAGGTCGTCGTCTTTGTGCGTGCCGGCGGCAAATGGCTCATTCGGGAAGAAATCTCCCGTTGAAGACTGTCGCTCTGGCGCTTGCCCTGGCCGCCCTGGGCATTGCCGGAGTCGCCGAGGCCAAGCCACGCAAGGCCGCCCCGGCACCGGTAGCCAAGGTGCGCCCGGCCAAGTCCCTCCAGCGGGTCGCGTATCATCCGCCGACGGCAGCGCGACTGGCGCCCGCCGAGTCGATTCCGCGCATGCCGACGACGGTGACGGATTCCGGTCCGGAACCGCTGCTGGCCCGTATTTTCAAGGAACTCGAAGGCAATCGCCTGGACGAGGCTTTGCGCCTCACCGAAAACCTGGTCGGCCAGTTTCCCAACTTCCGGCTCGGCCACCTGATCAAGGGCGACCTGCTCCTCGCCCGCGCTCAACCCATTGCCGGTTTCGGTGCCTTGAACGGCGCCCCCGGCGACAAGGTCGCCGATCTGCGGGCGGAAGCCATCGCCCGCCTGAAGGGCTACAAGGAAAAACCGGCGGCCAATTTCCTGCCGCGCTACCTGCTCCAGATGCCGCCGGACCAGCACTACGCCATTGTGGTCGACACCCAGAAATCGCGGCTCTACATGTACGAGAACGATACCGCGAGCGGACGCCCGCGCTTCGTGGCCGACTATTACGTGAGCCAGGGCAAGCTTGGCGCCGACAAGGTCTCCGAAGGAGACAAACGGACCCCCATCGGCGTCTACCACGTCACCGCCAACCTGCCCCGCCAGAAACTCACCGACCTCTATGGCACCGGCGCCTATCCGATCAGCTATCCCAACGAATGGGACAAGCGCCAGGGACGCAGCGGCAGCGGCATCTGGCTCCACGGTACGCCTTCCGACACCTTTTCCCGCCCACCCAAGGCCTCGGACGGCTGCGTCGTGCTGGCGAATCCCGATCTCAACGCCGTCGCCAAGAATCTCCAGGTGGGGCTGACGCCGGTCATCATCAGCAACTCGGTCGAATGGCTCTCCTTGGACGATTGGAACCGGGAGCGCACCGAGCTCAACCGGACCATAGACGCGTGGCGCGGCGACTGGGAAAGCCGCGACACCGACCGCTATCTGCGCCACTATTCGCGCCGCTTCCAGGCGAACAATCAGAGCTTCGACCAGTTCGCCGCCCAGAAACGGCAAGTGAATGCCGGCAAGGATTGGATCAAGGTCAAGACCGACAACCTCTCGGTCTTCCGCAATCCCGGCAAGGAAGAAGTCGTGGTGGTCACCTTCGACCAGGATTACCGCAGCAACAATCTCAGCAACGTGATGAAGAAGCGGCAGTACTGGATACGCGAAGACGGCCGCTGGAAGATCATCTACGAAGGAGCCGCCTGATGTTGAAACGCCTTGCCACCCTCGCCGCGGGCCTGCTGATCTTGGCCTCGGCCTGGGCGTCGCCCACCGTCGAAATGCAAACCAGCAAGGGGAAATTCATCCTCGAACTGTATCCGGACAAAGCGCCGAAGACGGTGGAAATGTTCCTCTACAACGTCAAGCACGGCTTCTACGACGGCACCATCTTCCATCGCGTGATCGAGAACTTCATGATCCAGGGCGGCGGTTTCAACGCCGCCATGGAAGAGAAAAAAGTCCTCACCCCGGCCCTCAAGAACGAGGCGGACAACGAGGTCTACAACACCCGTGGCTCCATCGCCATGGCCCGAACCATGGACCCCCACTCGGCCCGGGTCCAGTTTTTCATCAACCTGAAGCGCAATGCCTTCCTGGATTTTCGCTCGCCGACTCAGGCCGGCTACGGCTACACCGTGTTCGGCAAGGTCACCGAGGGCATGGACGTGGTCGACGCCATCGCCACCGTTCCCACCGGCAACCATGGAGACTACCAGAACGTGCCCCAGACCCCGGTGATCATCAAGTCCGCCAAGATTCTCTCCGACAAATAAGGAATTCTCCCCATGGTCAAATTCACCACCAGCCTCGGCGCCTTTACCCTCACGCTCAACGCCGACAAGGCTCCCAAGACGGTCGAAAATTTCCTCGCCTACGTCAAGGCCGGTCACTACGACAAGACCGTCTTCCACCGGGTCATCAAGAACTTCATGATCCAGGGCGGCGGCTTCGAGCCGGGGATGAAGCAGAAGGAGACCCAGGCCCCCATCGACAACGAGGCGGCCAATGGCTTGAAGAACAAGCGCGGCACCGTCGCCATGGCACGGACCAACGACCCCCATTCCGCCACCGCCCAGTTCTTCATCAATGTCGTCGACAACGATTTCCTCGACTTCAAGGCTCCCACGGGTCAGGGCTGGGGCTACTGCGTCTTCGGCGAGGTGACCGAGGGCATGGACGTCGTCGACGCCATCCGCGGCGTGCGCACCGGCAGCAAGGGTTTCCACCAGGACGTTCCGGTCGAGGATGTGGTGATCGAGAAGGCGGAAGTCGTCTAAGCTTGCTCCTGTTCATCTCCGACCTGCACCTGTCGCCCCGGTCCCCCGGGGCGACGCGTTTGTTCCTCGACTTCCTTGCCGGCCCCGCTCGAGACGCGGAAACGCTCTACATCCTGGGTGACCTGTTCGACGCCTGGATAGGCGACGACGACCGGGGCGCGAGTTACCCGGCGAGTATCGTTGGCGCATTGCGCACGGCGACGGACGCAGGCCTGGCCATCGCTCTCCAGCACGGCAACCGAGACTTTCTCCTCGGAGAGGTATTCGCCGCGGCATCCGGGGTGAGCATCCTCCCCGACCCCTACGTGCTCTCCACCCCCGAGTGGCAATTCATCCTTTCCCACGGCGACGCCCTGTGCACCGACGACCGCGATTACATGGCGTTCCGCGCTCAGGTCCGTTCGCCCGCCTGGCAGACCGCCTTCCTCGGGAAGCCCCTGGCCGAACGCCGCGCCATCGCCGCCCAGATGCGCGAGCGTAGCGAAGCGGGCAAGCAGGACAAGGCCGCCTATCTGATGGATATCAATCCCGGGGAGACGGAGGACTTTCTGCGCGCCCACGGCTACGCGACCTTCATCCACGGCCATACCCATCGTCCCGCAACCCACGACCATATTGTCGACGGCATCCATGTCGAGCGCTGGGTGCTCGCCGACTGGCACGAAGATCGCGGTGAAGCCCTGGCCTGGGATGGCGAACGACTGGCTCGCCATCCGCTCCCCTGACGCCGCCGTGAAATCGGCCCTCGACGTCCTGCAGCGAGTCTTCGGCTATCCAGCCTTCCGCGGTAGCCAGGAGGAGATCATCGGCCATGTGGGCAACGGCGGCGACGCCCTGGTGCTCATGCCCACCGGCGGCGGCAAAAGCCTCTGCTACCAGATTCCTTCCCTGCTGCGATCCGGCTGCGGAATCGTCGTCTCGCCTCTCATCGCCCTCATGCAGGACCAGGTCGATGCGCTGACCCAGGCCGGCGTCCGGGCGGCCTGCCTCAATTCGACCCTGGACTGGCGCGAGGCCCAGGCCGTCGAACAGGCCATGTTCGGCAACGCCCTCGATCTGGTCTATATCGCCCCCGAGCGTTTGCTCCTCGACCGCACCCTGGCGATGCTCGATGCCCTCTACGAATCCCGCAAACTGGCCCTTTTCGCCATCGACGAGGCCCACTGCGTTTCCCAGTGGGGACACGATTTCCGCCCCGAGTACCTGCAACTCACGGCCCTCCACGAGCGCTACCCGGCGGTGCCCCGCATTGCCCTGACGGCCACGGCCGATGCCGCCACGCGAAGCGAAATCCTCACCCGTCTGGGCCTTTCCGAGGCCCGCGTTTTCGTTTCCAGCTTCGACCGCCCCAATATCCGCTATACCGTGGTCGAGAAGGACAATCCGCGCAAGCAGCTCCTCGCCTTCCTGTCCGGCCGGCGCGGCCAGTCCGGCATCGTCTACTGCCTCAGTCGCAAGAAGGTCGAAGAGACGGCAGCCTGGCTCTCGCTGCAAGGCTATCCCGCCCTTCCCTACCACGCTGGAATGCCCAACGCGGAGCGGGCGGCCCACCAGCGGCGCTTCCTGCGCGATGAAGGCCTGGTGATGGTCGCCACCATCGCGTTCGGCATGGGCATCGACAAACCCGACGTCCGCTTCGTCGCCCACCTGGACCTGCCCAAGAGCATCGAGGCCTATTACCAGGAGACCGGCCGCGCCGGCCGCGATGGCGACCCCGCCGAAGCCTGGATGACCTATGGCCTCCAGGATGTGGCCCTGCAGCAGGCCCGCATCGGCGAATCCGGCGCTGGAGAAGAGCAGAAGCGCCTGGAAACCCAGCGCCTCACCACGCTTCTCGCCTACTGCGAGGCTCCGCGCTGCCGCCGTCAGGTGCTTCTGAACTACTTCGGAGAATCCGCCGAGCCCTGCGGAAATTGCGATGTCTGCATCGAACCGCCGGAACTCTGGGATGGCACCATCGCCGCCCAGAAGGCCCTGTCGGCCATACTCCGCACCGGGCAACGCTTTGGTGTCGTCCATCTGATCGATGTCTTGCGCGGCAAGTCCACGGAAAAAATACGCCAGTGGCGCCACGACACGCTGCCCACTTTCGGCGTCGGGGCCGATCTCGACGACTCGGTCTGGCGCAGCGTCTTTCGCCAGCTCGCCGCGGCCGGGCTGGTCCACGTGGAACTCACCGACCATGGTGCCTTGCATCTCACCGATGCCGCCCGCCCCGTCCTGCGCGGAGAATCGCCGGTCTCGTTGCGACGACCGGTCCGCAAGGCCCGCCCGACGGCCAACCGCAATGCAGGATATGCAGAGCTGCACCCCGCCGATGCGGGCCTGTTCGAAGCGCTTCGGCGCTGGCGCAGCGACACCGCCCTGGAATTGGGCGTCCCCGCCTACGTGATTCTGCACGACCGCAGCCTGAGGGAGCTTGCCACCCTGCGTCCGGCAACCCGCGACCATCTCGCCACGGTACCGGGAATCGGCAGTGCCAAACTCGAACGCTATGGCAGTCGTCTTCTCGAACTGATCGCCCTGGGCGGCTAGGCGATCCTCCCGGCGCCCCGGCGCTTCCGGGGCACCGTCAGGTTCTCGGCCGCCGCAGCCGTTTGCCACCCGCATCGGTTTCCGCCAGAATGTGCCCTCCTCAACTTCCGCCAAGAACCCGGCCATGGGAGATCCCGCCGCCGCAAGCGCACTCCTCGGATTTGGAATCATGGGACTCATCGCCCTGGTATTCCTGCTTGCCGTTTATGCCGTCCTCGCGCTGTACATCCTCAACCTTCAGCGCTGCTTCGATGCCCTGCAGCCGGCTTTCCGACCCCAGGTCCCCACTGCCCTGGTCTGGCTCGGCCTCGTGCCCTATCTCGGTTTCCTGGCGCTGATCGCAGCCGTCGTCATGCTCTCGGTTTCGCTGAAGAAGGAAGGCGAGGCCCGCCGTACCGATGCCTTCGGCGACGGGGGTTTGGCCCTGGGCCTCGCCGCCGCCATTCTCAGCCTGCTTTCGGTCATTCCCTTCATCGGCCTCCTTCTGGGCTTGGCCGGACTCGTCTGCTGGATTCTCCACTGGCTCAAGGTCTCGGGATTCCGCCGCTTGCTCGCCGCCTACGCCGGCACCCCGGCTCCCGCCTCCTGGGGTGCCCCGCCGCCCTCGGGGGCCTGGCCCCAGGCGGCGCCGCCTCCCCTTCCTCCCTCTGCCCGCCCCGCGCCAGCCGCTCCGGCAGTTCCACCACCTTTACCGAACGCCGCACCGCCCCTCCCTTCCCGCGAGGAATCCACCGTACGCTTCGGCGCTCTCGACCAAGCCCGCCTGGTGTGCGTCGTGGGGGTGGTCCAGGGGATGAGCTTTCCCGTCGCCAACGGTGTGGTCATCGGGCGTTCCCAGGAGGCCGACGTGGTCGTCCCCGACAGCCAGATCTCCAATCGCCACGCCTGGATCGGCCCGGTGCAGGGTCGCCTGATCCTCAAGGACATGCATTCGACCAACGGCACCTATCTCAACGACAATCTGGGAGCCCCGGTGCAGGAACTCGAACTGAAGGATGGCGACCTCATCGTCCTGGGCAAGCACGGACAGATGAAGTTTCGGGTGAGTCTGGGCTAAGGCCGCCGATTGAGCCGGCATACAACGCGGCGCCCGCGCCGCGTAGTTCAATTGCGCCGGAGCGCCTCCCACCAGGCCAGAATGGCGTCGAGACTGGGTTCCAGGAGCTCAGCCTCGCCTCCCGTAAATTCCCGCCACGCGTCGAGATAGCGCTCGCCCACCGAGGTCAGGAGGGGCACCCCGGCTGCGACGACCAGCCCGATTTCGTCGCGCAAGCCCCCCCCTTCCACCTCCTGGGTACCGAACTTATTGATCACCACGAGTTCGGCGCCGGTCTCCACCGCATCGCGGATGGCAACCGCCGCATCGGCAAGGCCCGATGAATCGACGCCGCAGGAAATCGATCCGCTGCCCAGATCCTGGGAGAGCCGGATGCGCCGGCCGCTGGCGACATCCTCCAATTCCATCTGACAGATGCGGCCAGTCTCGCCGGAGACATCGTGCTGGACGACCCCGCCGAGGCGTACGCCGCGCGCGCGCAATGCCTGGACGGCTTGGTCCAGAAGGCTTTCGATAGGGGTCTGGGGCGTGTAGCGAACGGCGGCGAGGGGGAAAGTGGTCGTGGTTTTCATGGCGGCTGCCATTTTCTCACCCCTGGGCCGGAGATCAAAGTCGCGCCCACGGCCCGGCCGATGGTAGGATTCGCCGGCCATGGCTTCCCCCCTCCCTCCCGCCATCCTGCTCATGGGCCCGACGGCGAGCGGCAAGACCGCCGTTGCGCTGGCCTTGGCAGACCGTTTCCCGGTCGCTTTGATCAGCGTCGATTCGGCCCAGGTCTATCGCGACATGGACATCGGCACTGCCAAGCCGGACGCCGCGACTCTGGCCCGCCACCCCCATCGGCTGATCGATCTGATTTCGCCGGAAGAGTCCTACTCGGCGGCACGCTTTCGGGCCGATGCCCTGGCGGCCATGGCCGACATCTCGGCTTCCGGCCGGGTCCCCTTGCTGGTCGGGGGTACGATGCTTTATTTCCGAGCCCTGATCCAGGGTTTGGCCGAGCTGCCGCCCGCGGATGCGGCGGTAAGGGCCGCGCTGGACGCTGAAGCGGCAGAACGGGGATGGCCTGCTCTCCACGCCGAACTTGCCCTCTGCGACCCAGGCACGGCTGCGCGGCTCGCACCGCGGGACGGCCAGCGCATCCAGCGCGCCCTGGAGGTCTTTCGCGTCTCCGGCCGCCCCCTCTCGGATTGGCATGCGCAAACAACGGGAATCCCCCTACCCTGGCGATTGCTCAGCCTGGGCTTGCGCGCTGACGACCGCAGCGAACTGCATGCCCGCATCGCGCGCCGTTTCGACGCCATGCTGTTGGCCGGGCTGGAAGAAGAGCTGACCCGGCTACGGGCACGCTACACCCTCAGTGTGGATCTGCCCTCGATGCGCTCGGTCGGTTACCGTCAAGTCTGGGAGGCCCAGGACGGTTTGATTCCCCGGCAGGAGATGCGAGACCGCGGCATCTATGCCACACGTCAACTCGCCAAGCGCCAGATGACCTGGCTCAGCAATTCATTCGCTTGCGAAACCTTCGACTGCCTGGCCCCCGATCTGATCGACCGCATCGCCCGTCGGACAGAGGCCTTCCTCGCCGACCAGGCGAGGTGCTAGGGCAAGCTCAGCCGGCCAGCGTGCCAAGCTGATCGGCGACCTGGCGCAACTGATCGACAACCGTGAGATTCTGATCCTGGGCGGCGACGATGCGCTGCATATGCTCGTTGGCCAGACGATTGAGAAAATCCTCCTGGCCTTCGGTGAGCCCCAAGTGCACGAAGGACTTCATCAGCGCCTCCTGGAACTCGATCATGTGCTGGGTCAGGTGGAAACTGGTACGACGATAGCTGTCCTGGAGACTCTCCAAAGCATCGTGCACCTGGGGAAGGGCTTCCACTACCCCTTGCTGCCGGCGCCGGTTTTCCCGTTCGACCCCGATGGCTTGAAGACGGGCGTCGGCCCCTTCGGCCAGGATGGCGACATTGTCGCGGATGCGCCCCACCTTGTCGGGATCGTCCAGGGGCAGATTGTTGAGCATGACCGTCACGCCCCCGTAATTGAAGGCCGCCCTCGTCTTGAACTGGAAGATGCGCCCGGAAGCGCGAACATGGGTCAGAATGCCGACTTCCAGGGGGATGTTGACCCCGTTGGGGCTCAGATTGATCTCTTCCGCGCCCAGGCGCAGTTGCACCGCACCCTGGAGGTCATACTGCTGCAGCGCGGCCAGCATTTCCCTTCCCAATTCCTCGGAGCTGCCGCAAGCAAAGGATTTGCTCAGGAACTGGAGCACCACGCCCAGCTCACCCATGCTGGTCATGGCGGACAGGGCGGTCCGCTGAGCGAATCCGGCCTGTTCCCGCAGACTGTGCTTTTCGGCGATAAGGCGCTGGGCGACCTTGACCTTGTTCTGGAGTTCCAGAGGATCGAAGGGTTTGACGATGAAATCCTCGCCTCCGGCCTCGTAAGCCGCCAGCCGGCTGTCCAGGTCGTCGTTGGCGGAAACGAAAGTGACCGGAATGTCCTGGGTGTCGAAATCGTCCTTGAGCCGGCGACAAAGGTCGAAGCCATTCATCCCCGGCATGGTGACGTCCAGGAGGAACATGTCGGGACTCCCCTCTGCCGCTCTAGCCAAGTAATCCTCGGCACTGGAAAAGGTAGTCACTTTGCAAGCGTCTTCCAGGAGCACGGCGAGCATCTCCCGGACCACCTCGTCGTCATCGATGACGAAAACGCGAAACCCCTGGTCAGCCAATGCGATTCCCTTCGTTATTGTTTTCAGATTTTCCGACGGATGCGAGTTTGTGACAAGTCCAACCTATCCGGCGTTCCGTCGGTCCCAGGCTATGCCTCTGCTTTTAGTCAGAGTCCAAGAGATCGGCTGTTGGCAACAAATAGAACTGTCCGGTTCTGTAGCAAATGAATTGTCCGCTTTATGCGGGGAGGGGAAAGCGGTGTAGGGCGGAGCCCGGAACCGATTTCCCCTCCCCGGGCGAATGCGGCGGACCTACGCAACCGCCTTCAACTCAGGTGGCCGGAGTTGGCCGGTTGGCTCATACTCGGCCAGCTTGCGCGGCCCGTGGTAGATGGCCAGGGAGCCATCGGTCCGGCGCAGCACCGCCACTTTCGCCTTCACGTAGTGGCAGCGATGACGGTCGGCAGGAATCTGGAGCTTCTTCCCCTCGAAGCTCACGCAATTATCGGGACCGACTTGGCGTTCGAAGCGCTCGCACAAGATGTCCTCCAAGGGGCTGCCGATCCAGGCGACAAAGGCGCTGCCCTCTTCCATCGCCGGTTGCATGAATTCGGCATTGAAAGCCGGTCGATAGGTTTCGGTCAGGTAGCGGTTGGCCGCTACCATGTCGGTAATGCCCGCCAAAGCCAACTCCCGCGGCAAGCGATCCTGATGGGTGCGGAACATCCGCTCCGAGCGTCCGCGAGCCTCCGGCGAGTAGGCCGGAATCATCTCAATGCCCAAGCGCTGCAAGGCCTGGCCGAATTGGGTGAGGTGCTTGCGGTCCACCTTGCCACCCGCTTCCGGCGTATGCCAGTAGTGGCTGCCCCGGTCCGAATAGAAGCTGGAGAAGAGCCCTCGGGATGCAATCACTTCCTGCACCCCCGAGAGGCTGCTCATCGTCCCTTCTTCCCCGACGAAGAACATCGAGTAGTGCTCGCTGGTGGCGTCGTCCAGGGTCACGATCAAGTCCCAGCGCTGCCCCGGCACCCATTCGTGGCTGCTGCCGTCCTGGTGGATCATCAACCCCGGCCAGGGCGAGCGCTCCCGGCGCTTCCTGTGCGCACCCCGCGCCTTGGCCTTGGGGACCAGCTCGGCTTCCTGTAGTCGGCTCTTCACCCAGGTGTAGCTGCGACTTCCCCCGTCCTTGCGGTACCACGCGTAGAAGTGTTTCGCACTCCAGCCCAGGTGCCGGCGGCGGTAGTTGTCCGTCAGCCGCAGCACTTCATCCACCGGGGCCTTCTTGTGGGATACCTGTTCCAGTCGCCGGTCAATGAGCCCCTCCAGCCCCGACGCTTCGTAACGCTCCAGATAGCGTCGAAACGTCCGCTCGCACACGCCCAGCACGCTCGCCGCTTCCGCTTGGGTCAAACGGCCAGAATCCCAACCGACATACGCTTCTTCAAATCGCATCTTCCGTATCTCCTGTAGCAGCTCCGTCCGTCTCATCCCCCACCTCCTCAGGCGAAGAATGAAACCGGACAGATCGTTTGCTACAAGTCCGACGTCCCCCCGGAATTGAGTAGCACGTGACTTTAGAGTCCAATCCCACCATCAAGGAGATTGGACATGAAGAAGCGATTCAGCGAAGAGCAGATCATTGGCTTTCTGCGGGAGGCCGAAGCGGGGCTGCCGGTTAAAGAACTGTGCCGTCGGCACGGCTTCTCGGAAGGGAGCTACTACCTGTGGCGCAGCAAGTTTGGCGGGATGAGCGTCTCGGACGCCAAGCGCCTGAAGGAACTGGAAGCCGAGAACACACGGCTCAAGCGACTGCTGGCCGAGGCGATGCTGGAAAACCAGGTCACCAAAGAGGCCTTGCTAAAAAAGTGGTAAGCGCACCGTCACGCCGTGATCTGGTGCGCCATATGATCGAAGAAGGACTCAGCGAACGGCGCTCGCTCCGTGTCGTGGGGATGAGTGCCAGCGCCTATCGCTACCGACCGGTGGCGGATCGCAATGCTGCCCTGAAGGAGAAGATCATCGCGCTCGCCCAACGCCACCGGCGCTACGGAGCCGGGATGATCTATCTGAAGCTTCGGCAGGCAGGAGAGATCGTCAATCACAAGCGCGTGGATCGGCTCTATGCCGAAGCGGGTCTTCAGGTAAAGCGGCGCAAGCGGAAGAAGATTCCGGTTACGGACCGTCATCCCCTGGAGCGACCCATGGCCGCCAATCAAGTGTGGTCGATGGACTTCGTCTTTGACCGGACAGCAGAGGGCCGTGTCATCAACAGTCTGACCGTTGTCGATGATGCCACCCATGAAGCCGTCGCCGTTGTTCCGGAGCGGGCGATGGGCGGGAAGCAGCTGGTACGCCTCCTCGACCGGTTGGCTGGCACACGGGGACTGCCCCAAGCCATCCGAACCGACAACGGAAAGGAATTCTGCAGCCGTGCCATGCTGACGTGGGCCCATGCCCGAGGGGTTCAGTTGTTCCTCATCGAACCTGGCAAGCCCAACCAAAATGCCTACATCGAATCCTTCAACGGTCGTTTCCGTGACGAATGTCTGAACGAACACTGGTTCACCAGCCTGCAGCATGCCCAAGTCGTCATCAGCGCCTGGCAAAGGGAATACAACGAAGAGCGACCCAAGAAATCCCTGGGCGGTCTGACGCCTGCTGCCTATGCCATATCACTCACCCAGAAATCAGGTAAATTACCCCCGGACTCTAAAGCCCACTGCTACTGAAAATGGGGGGACGTCGAGTCCGGACAGATTACTTGCTCCCTACAGAGTCCAAGAGATCGGCTTGAGCTCCACGCATGCATATGCCAGAATGCAGCGCTGGGAAGCGAAGCATCAAAACTGGCGAAGTTAACAATGGTGCTCGATCAGGGAAAGTTGCGGCTACGGCGTTGGCCTTCAGGAGTGACCTGGCGATACTGTGTCGGTATTGCCAGTGTGGCGCTTGCGTGTGCGAGCAATGCACAGAATGTCGAAAATTCGACCGGTTCAAGCGCCACAAGAGCAATCGTGACCGTAGAATCAGTCTCTCAAGCAAAACGCAATACTGCTGCCGTTATGGAATCCGGAGCGGAAAAGGTGTCGTCAAGGCGAGTTGCCTTGGTGATAGGAAATGCTTCTTATCAACGAATCCCACGCCTCGCCAACCCGCGTCACGATGCCCAGGACGTTTGCGCCACCCTTAAATCGCTCCAGTTTGAAGTCGTCTGTCTATATGACGTAGCGACGCGACGAGATATCCGAGAAGCTGTAAGGGTATTTGCCTCGAAACTTGACCCTCGCTCTGCCGCATTCTTCTTCTATGCCGGTCACGGGGTCCAGGTCAATGGAGAAAATTATCTTCTGCCAACAAATGTGGACGCCCGCTCAATTGCAGACATCGAGGAGGACGGACTCAGTCTGAGTTACGTCTTGCGTAGCCTTGAGGAAGTGCGAAGCTCTCCGAATATCGTCATCCTCGATGCCTGCCGCGAGAATCCTTTTCCAAAGCTCGCAGGTGCCGGCGTCTCCCGCGGACTTGCACGAACTGAACCACCGGTTGGGACAATGCTCGTCTATGCCACCGCTCCGAACGGAGTTGCACTGGACGGGACCGGCAGAAATGGCTTGTTTACTAAATATTTTCTTAATCATGCTGCGGACTCCGGCAAGAAAATTGACGAAGTCTTTCAGCTTGTCGCCAAAGCCGTGGAGGATGAGGCGAGAACGCAGAGGATTGAACAGGTTCCCTACAGAAGCTCGTCCTACTCAGGCGCCTTTTGTCTGGCTAGTTGTGAAAACCCGGAAATCGCGGCAGAACTTGAACAAATCAAGCTGCAGCGTGCGGAAGCCAGTAAGCGCGTCAATGCCTTGCAGGAAGAAAACGCACAGCTCAGACGTCAAGCAGCGGAACGTAGTTCCAAAGTCGCCGAACTGGAAGAAAAAATCGCGGCACTGTCACGTGACGTTTCCGCGACGGGCGACCAGAATACGCGGGCCAGCAAGGAATTGTCCCAATTGCGTGCAGCCTTGGACGCTGCACGTCAGGAGCAGGCAGAAAGTGAACTGGCCAAGCGGAGAACAACTGCCCGCGAAGCCGAAATTGCCCAGTTAAAGGAACAGATGGCAGATCTTCAGTTGAAAGCTTTGCAACTGGATGCCTATCGCAAGCAACTGGAAACACTTCAGAATCAGTCCAATGACACCTCTAAACGCATGCAGGTATTGGCCGAAGAAAATAGCCGTCTCAAGCGCCTAGCGGAGGAAAAGTCTTCAAACGTCGCCTCGTTGGAATCCCGCATCGTTCATTTGTCGAAGGAAGTCGAAGCTGATGGAAGGCGTTCCTCAAGAGGACAGCTCGAGGAGGAGTTAAAGCAACTCAGAACCACGCTTGCTGAAGCTCGAGCCGAGCAGCTAGAGGCGGAGCGGATGAAAAAACTAGCAGCCAACCGCGAAAGCGAGATTGTTCAACTTAAAGAGCAGTTGAACGATTTGAATAAGCGATCCCAACAGCTAGAAGACTATCGCAAGCAAATCCTGGTGCTTCAGAAAGAAAATGCCGAAAAGACCAAACTCTTAGACGAAAAAGGCGACATGCCAAAATCCCGTCGGCCGGTCTTGGTTCCGTCTTTCTAGCCGACTTGGCTATTTTCTGGAGTTAAAAAATGAAAACACTACACAGGATTGTCGCGTCCACTGCATTTCTCACCCTGAGCGCACTCACGCCCCTGCAAGCGGCAGAGACATCCCCCGGCGGAAATCCGTCGATCGGCGAGGGAAGCTCCGGAGTCCATTTCTTTTTCGGGGTACGCCCCTGGATCGCTACTTGGGATGTACCACTTGTACATACCCAGCTTGTCATTCCTACCTCCGGACCGCCACCTGTTTTTCGTCAGCACGTCCTCAAAGCCGAATCCAATGCTACTGTGACGCCGCTCCTCACCTTGGGAGCACGCTTTAACAATTTGATCGTATCGGTGACAAGCATTCCAAAGACAGGCTTCAGTTCTGATGGCTATACCAACGATAAGGTTAAGCGCGGCGAATACGACGTTAGTTTAGGGTATGCACTGACACCCAACATTCTCGCCTCAATCGTCTACAAACGCGGCGAAATCGATACCTTGAGTACAGACGACACGACGGCACTCAATGGCGGCCAAGCCGGAAGAGCCACAGTGACCGGGCTCTTGCTCGGTCTGAACGCTAACGCACCATTGCGCGAAAAGCTTTCTCTCTACGGTAACTTTGCATTCGGGCCTGCCCAGGAGAAATCAAATCTACCTGACGGCAACGGTCGGAAAAAGTGGAATGGCTCCTACTGGATTGGTGAAGTCGGGCTATCCTATCAGTTGCTCGCACCGGCCGAGAATACGAGCCTCGGGTTGAGTAGCCTCTCCTTAATGCTTGGGTATCGGGCTCAGACTGTATCGATCAAGAATATTGGCTATGCCATTCGTGCGTCCTCCCCGCCATTCAATCTGATTGGCGCCGAGAACCACGACGTCAGTTCGACTATCCAAGGCCCCATATTGGGCTTGGTCGGTTCTTTCTGAATCTCCTGACCGGGTCTTGCAGGAGAATCTATTTAGGTTCTAGCACCGTTTAGTGAGACCGTCCGTGAGCGAAGGCTGCCCACGGACGGATCACAATACTGATGTCTGACTTTCGCTACCTTGACGGTCGCGTATCGTACCAATGCGCCAAACCTGCTCACCGGCCGCTGAGAGCACGGCCATGGCTGCATCGGCCTGTGCTGAGGACACAATTAAGACCAGGCCGATACCGCAATTAAAAACGCGGTGCATCTCGTTCTCGGCAACCTTGCCCTCAGCCTGAAGCCAGTCGAAGAGCTTCGGCCTGGGCCAGGCGGATTTATCGAGTTCGGCAACGGTGCTTTCCGGCAGCACCCGGGGGACGTTTTCGAGGAGGCCCCCGCCGGTGATATGGGCCATGCCCTTCACCGTGACCTTCTGCATCAATTGCAGCACGGGTTTGACATAGATACGGGTGGGCGCCATGACCACGTCGGCCAGGGACCGGCCGCCATCGAAGGGGGCGTTCATGTCCGGGTTGGAGCGCTCGATGATCTTGCGCACCAGGGAATAGCCATTGGAATGGGCACCGGAGGAGGCCAGTCCCAGGACCACGTCACCGGGGACTATGGTTGAGCCGTCGATGATCTTGCTCTTCTCGACGACGCCGACGGCAAAACCCGCCAGATCGTACTCACCGTCCGGGTACATGCCCGGCATTTCGGCGGTTTCGCCACCGATCAAGGCACAGCCGGCAAGCTCGCAGCCCTTGGCGATCCCGCCGACGACGCTGGCCGCGGTGTCCACATCGAGCTTGCCGCAAGCGAAGTAATCGAGGAAGAACAGCGATTCGGCGCCCTGGACCAGGATGTCATTGACGCTCATGGCGACCAGGTCCTGGCCGACGGTGTCGTGCCGATTGAGTTGGAAAGCCAGTTTAAGCTTGGTGCCGACGCCGTCGGTGCCGGAAACCAGCACCGGCTCCTTATACCGCTTGGGCACCTCGAAGAGGGCCCCGAAGCCGCCGATGCCGCCCAGGACACCTTCGCGCAGCGTCTTTCTGGCAAGGGGCTTGATGCGGTCCACGAGCGCGTCTCCTGCGTCTATGTCGACGCCGGCGTCACGGTAGGAGAGGGAAGTATTCTGGGTCATGATCGGCAAGGCAGGGCAAGGGTGATGCGAAAAGCTGGCGGCGGGCCGAACGAGCGGCGGGAAAGGGGGCGATTTTACCTGAAAGCATCGGCTTCCCCGAGCCGGGAGGCACCCGAACCGAAACCTGGCGGAAGAGGTGGGATTCGAACCCACGAATGGTCGCCCATTGCCGGTTTTCAAGACCGGTGCATTCAACCGCTCTGCCACTCTTCCGCGGACGGGGAGCCCGTTGCGGCGCCGAGTTTAGCATAGCGGAGCGGACCCGCCGGCGCGGCCGGTTGCAACTTTAATCCGCGTTGATTAGTCTTACGGTCGCTTGGAACCCCATTTCATCAGGAGTTTTCGCATGACCAACGGCTTTCCCCTGCCCGGCCAACCGACTCAAACCCTTGCTCTGCAACACAACCGGGTGTTGCGCAACACCTACATGCTCCTTGGATTGTCGATGGTGCCCACCGTCCTCGGCGCCCTCGTCGGCGTGCAGTTGCAGTTCAATTTCTTCGCCGGAAGCCCCTTCATCGGCTTTCTGGTCTTCCTCGGAATCGCTTTCGGATTCATGTACGCCATCGAGCGTACCAAGGAGAGCGGCTGGGGCGTGGCCATCCTGCTCGGCTTTACCTTCTTCATGGGCCTCATGCTCTCCCGCATCCTGCAGGTTGCCCTGGGATTTTCCAACGGCGGCTCGCTCATCGCGATGGCGGCAGGTGGCACCGGGGCTTTGTTCGTGGCCCTGTCCTCGGTTGCCGCGGTCAGCAAGCGGGACTTCAGCGGGATGGGCAATTTCCTCTTTGCCGGCGTGATCCTGGTGTTGCTGGCCGGGGTCGCCAATATCTGGCTCCAGTTGCCGGCCTTGCATCTCGCCATCTCGGTGGCGGCGGTGGGCATTTTCTCCGCCTATG
>Ga0268298_10000915_pt1 | contig 36619 bp, 28 predicted proteins | sample WWTPWeurt_MetaG_FD_194462 | JGI IMG/M metagenome (GOLD analysis project Ga0268298, IMG submission 194462) | Activated sludge microbial communities from WWTP in Nijmegen, Gelderland, Netherland - WWTP Weurt | ecosystem: Engineered > WWTP > Aerobic digester > Activated sludge | place...
GCCGCGGAAGATGAAGGGGAAACCCAGAACGTTGTTGATCTGGTTCGGATAGTCGGAGCGGCCTGTGGCAAGGAGGGCGTCAGGGCGGGCTTCTTTTGCCAGTTCGTAGCGAATTTCAGGATCCGGGTTTGCCATGGCAAAAATCAGAGGTCTTTCTGCCATGGTCTTGACCATGTCTGGGGTCAGGATGTTGGCAATTGAAAGGCCGTAGAAGACATCTGCACCGCGCATGGCATCCGTCAGGGTGCGGGCATCGGTGTCGTGGGCCAGGCGGTCTTTGTACTTGTTCATACCTTCGATGCGGCCTTTGTAGACAACGCCCCGGGTATCCACCAGGGTGACGTTTTCGCGGGTTGCACCCAGGCGGATCATCAGCTCGGCGCAGGAGATGGCGGAAGCGCCAGCTCCAGAGATGGTGATTCTAACTTCCGAAAGACGCTTGCCAATCACTTCAAGGCCATTCACCAATGCCGCACCGGAAATAATCGCCGTACCGTGCTGGTCATCATGGAAAACGGGGATATCCAGCATGGCTTTGAGGGTCTCTTCGATGTAGAAGCACTCCGGAGCTTTGATGTCCTCCAGGTTGATGCCGCCAAAGGTTGGCGAGATCAATGCGGCGACTTTGATTAATTCTTCCGGATCATGGGTGTTGACTTCAATGTCAAAGACATCGACATCAGCAAATTTTTTAAACAACACACCCTTGCCTTCCATCACGGGCTTTCCAGCCAATGCCCCCCGGTCGCCAAGGCCCAAAATGGCCGTGCCATTTGAGATGACGGCAACCAGATTCCCTTTGGAGGTATATTCGTATGCTGCTTCAGGGTCTTTTTCAATTTCCAAAACAGGAACAGCCACACCTGGGGTATAGGCCAGGCTGAGGTCGCGCTGTGTATCCATCGGTTTGGTTGGCACAACTTCAATCTTGCCAGCTTTGCCATTCAAACGATGGTACTCAAGCGCATCTTCACGGGTTACTTTGATCATATTAAAACTCCTTTCAATGGTGCGTTAACCTGGATGATCACAAGACAGGTATTTATTGTACCTTCTCAATCAGGTGGGGGTGGGTGATTTCGTGGACTTCGCCCACAAAAAAAACTGCCTTCCCCTGTTTTGAGATGATACTATTTATTATCATCTCATATTTTTGGATATGACAATAGTTGCTTTTGTCACGATTTATGCAGATATCTGTAAGATATGCCCGGTTGAAATCTCCTTGTGAGATGTTAAAACACCCAAAATAACATGGCGTTATTAAAGACCGGATATGCAGGGTGTGCAAGCGGTTTTGCCGCTTGCACACCCCGCATATCCGGGTGCTTTCATGGCAATTCCCAAAGAGCCTTTTAAAGACACAGGGTCATTGGGATTTCTCGTGATGGTGGGCTATATGTGGTGATAATTTTGGGCGAAGCCCAAAATTATCACCACATATATACCCTCTCACGGAGATTCCCAGAGAGCCTTAAAGACACAGGGTAAAAAATCAGAAATCTAGTATAATAAAGTTGAAATTGTAATGTTATGTAGTAACAAAGGATTTCCTACTTCTGGTAGGTTTGCAACTGCAATTTGGTTGCGGCTGGGGTTACGTTGGCGCATTTGATTGAATTAATGAGCATTTGCCTGCTCTTGGGCATTGTGGCTTCGTTTGGAATAATTGATGGATCGAAAGTTCGCTGTGCCGAGTGTTTAACAATTGACAGGCAGTTGAGCGAGTCGCGAGGCAACCTTTGACGTTGTTTGTGTGACCGGGATTAATCTCAAAAGCGTTAACCAAACGCCAGCCGTGGCTTGTGCAATGACAGGTCAATGGCTGGCTGTTTTTATTAACATTTGGAGACAATGGACCGACAAATTACTGCGCTAAAAGTGCAGAAGCACAATAATCAGCGAGTGAATGTCTTCCTGGACGGGGAGTTTGGTTTTGGTCTGTCTCGAATAACGGCTGCCTGGCTGCGCATTGGACAGGTATTGACGGATGAGAAAATTGCAGAGCTGCTGAAATCGGACGGGTTTGAAGTTGCTTTACAAGCAGCAATTCATTTTGTTGATTACCGTCCGAGAACCGAATCGGAAGTGCGGACAAGATTGGAAAAAGACGAAATCCAGGCTGAAGTCATTGATGCAGTCCTGGAGCGGCTAAGATCTGGCGGTCTTCTCGATGATACGCGTTTTGCCCAGTCCTGGGTGGAGAATCGGAGTGCATTCCGACCTCGCAGCCGGCGGGCGCTCGAAGTGGAAATGCGGCGCAAAGGAATCGGCGCTGAGGCGATTGAGAAAGCTCTGACGGACGTTGACCAATCTCAAGAGGAAAATCTGGCTTATCTGGCCGCTCAAAAGCAAATGCGCAAATTCGGGCAGTTGGAAAGGATTGAGTTTCGCAATAAAATGGGCAGTTTTTTGGCCCGGCGCGGTTTTGGATATGATGTTATTCGTCTTGTTACAGAAAGATTATGGAAAGAAATTGAAGAAACTGAAGCGTAATGGCATAAATAAGGTTGAGGTATAAGAATGAATCCCCAAATTGTTACGTTTGTGGTAGGTATTTTGACGCTGCTGCTCGGGTTGGGTGCGGGCGTTGGCGTCGGATATTATTTACGAAAGCAGGCCCAGCTGCGTGAGCAGGCACAAAAGCAGATTGAAGCAGACCATGTGATCCTGGTTGCCAAAGAAAAAGGTCAAGAAATTGAACTTCAGGCCAAGGATAAGGCGCTTCAGCTTCGCCAGGGAGCCGAACAAGAAATCTCTAAACGGCGTTCAGATTTGACCCGTGAGGAAGACCGGCTGCAAAAACGGCGCGAAGAAGTTGATAATCGCACCGACCGGTTGGAAAAACGCGAGCAGGCGCTGAATAAACGCCAGAGCGCGCTCGATCGGCGGGCTATTGATGTTGACAAGCTTTATGAGAAAGAAATGGAAGAATTGACGCGCATCTCTCAGATGACCCTGGAAGATGCTCGCAAAATTCTGTTGGATGAAGTTGAAAAAGATGCGCGCAATGATATGGCTCGCATTATCCGCCAGGTGGAAACCGAAGCACGCGAAGAAGGCGAACGCCGGGCACGCGAGTTAATCGCTACCGCCATTCAGCGGGTGGCTTCTGACCATGTGGCAGAAATCACCACGTCTCTGGTCACGATCCCGTCGGACGAGATGAAGGGCCGGATTATTGGCCGAAACGGGCGCAATATTCATGCCTTTGAGCAGGCAGCCGGGGTGGATGTGATCGTGGATGATACCCCTGAAGCGGTTACGATTTCTTGTTTTGACCCCGTCAGACGCGAAGTCGCCCGCCGAGCTCTGCAAAAGCTGGTTGTGGATGGCCGTATTCACCCTGCCTATGTGGAAAAAGTCTTGAAAGCCGAGCAAAAAGAGGTCGATAAGCTGATTGTTGAAGCCGGTGAACAGGCCTGTTACGAAGCTGGTGTGGGTGGTTTGCACCCCGAAGTGATGAAGATGCTTGGTCGGTTGAAATACCGCACCTCTTATGGCCAAAACCAGCTCTCACATGCGGTGGAAGTTGCCAAACTTGCAACTGTGATCGCATCTGAGTTGGGTGCGGATGTCGAAATTTCACGCCAGGCTGGTTTGCTTCACGATCTTGGCAAAGCCATGGATCACAATGTTGAAGGCACGCATGCCATGTTGGGCGCCGAATTTGCCAAGCGTTACGGCGTCAACCCCAAGGTTGTCAACGCTATTGCCTCTCACCACCATGAAGTGGAGCAGGAAACGGTTGAAGCCATTATCGCAGAATCGGCCGATGCAATCTCGGGTGCTCGGCCTGGGGCCCGGCGCGAAAGTCTGGAGCAGTATATCAAGCGGGTCCGCTCGCTCGAGGATATTGCCAACTCCTACAAGGGTGTGGCCCAAAGCTATGCCCTCCAGGCGGGACGTGAAATCCGGATTATCGTGCGCCCAGAAGACATCGACGATCTGGAATCGGTTCGCCTGTCGCGTGACATTGCCAAAAAGATCGAGGAAACCATGCAGTACCCCGGCCAAATTAAAGTCACTGTCATTCGCGAAACTCGCGCCGTGGACTACGCAAAATAGAATTCCCAAAAATCTCGCGCCGAACTGAGGTTGTTTTGGGGGGCTACGCCCCCCAAAAATCTCTTACCCGAACCGGCGTTAAATAGCTTAGAATATCAGTCAGATGACCCGTGGTTATCTGACTGATATTTTTTATTGCCTTGGAGGTCAATATGGATCTAGGTTTGAAAGGACTACGCGCCCTTGTGACCGGCGCCAGCCGCGGTCTGGGGTATGCCACTGCCCATGTGCTGGCATCTGAAGGCTGCCAGGTTGTGATTAACAGCAGAGATTCAGAAAAGATTGCTCTGGCTGCCCAAAAGATGGGTGCTGAAACAGGCTCGACTGTCATCGGGCTGGCAGGGGATGTCAGTGATCCGGAGGTTCCACAGCGGCTCGTGGATGAAACCGCGGCCCGGCTGGGTGGTCTGGATTTATTGGTAACCAATGCCGGCGGTCCGCCGCCCGGTAAGTTTGAAGCATTTGAGGACACGGTCTGGCAAAAAGCCATTGAACTGTCTCTTTTGAGCCATGTCCGCTTGATCCGCTCGGCTTTGCCCTACCTGCGTAAATCGCAGGCTGCCAGTGTTTTGGCGGTCACCTCCTATTCGGTCAAGCAGCCGATTGCTAACTTAATTCTTTCGAACAGCGTGCGTATGGCAACGATCGGGGTAATTAAGAGCCTGGCCCTCGAATTGGGGCCGGAAGGTATCCGTTTTAACTCAATTCTGCCTGCCTGGACAGAAACAGAACGTGTCTTTGAATTGATGGCCAACCGCGCCAAAATGAACAACTCCTCGGTCGAGGAAGAAATTGCCCGCCAATCGAAAGACAGCCCGCTGGGCCGGATGGGCCGGCCTGATGAATTCGCTAAACCGGCCGCCTTTCTGCTTTCGCCTGCCGCCTCCTATTTGACGGGTGTGATGCTCTCGGTTGATGGTGGTATGTACAAGGCGACCTTATGACCAGGCGGCTTGTCGTTGTTGCCGGAAACATTGGCGCCGGGAAAACCTCACTGACCGAGCGGATTGGCAGCCGCCTGGGGTGGCGGACTGCGTTTGAGTCCGTTTCCGATAACCCTTACCTGCCGGATTTTTATGCCGACATGCGCACCTGGTCTTTTCATCTTCAGGTGTTTTTCCTGGGGCACCGCAGCCAGCAGTATCTGGACCTGGCAAAAAGCTCTCAATCTGCCATTTTGGACCGCAGCATTTACGAGGATGCCTATATCTTTGCCCGCGCCCTGTATCAGATGAATAACCTGACCGAACGGGATTACCTCGCATACCGCCGGGTCTTTGAACTGGTCGTCAACCGGCTGCCGCCGCCCGATTTGCTGATTTATCTGCACTGCCCGGTTCCAACCCTGATGGATCGGATCCACAGCCGCGGTCGAGAAATCGAGAGTGGGATCAGCGCTGATTACCTGGCTCTGCTCGAATCGTTTTATGATGATTGGATGCAGGCTTTTGATGTTTGCCCGGTTTTGACCATCCGCACCAATGATCTGGATTTTGTAAACAAGCCCAACCATCTGGATATTGTCGTTGAACGGATCCAGAACCGGCTGGCAGGCAAAGAGGACATTGTCTTTTAGAGCCTCCCGCCCTTATTCGAAGCGCGGCCCAATAAAATGGGTGTTGGGATGATACCCTCAGGTTGTTTTACAAACATTTTACATGCCCATGAAAGCGATTTAACAGCCAGGCAGTAAGATTAGAGTAGTTCAACCAATAAAGGAGTTTACAACATGTTCAAGAAAATCGTCTATCCAATTTTGATCACCCTGCTGGCACTTGTTTTCAGCATTCCTGCCAGCAGCCGCGTTTATGCTGCTGGTCCCGCTCCAGCAGCCGCTGCCGAGGAAAACCAGGCCAATCAGACCGGCAAGCGGGTGCGCGCCATGGGGATCGTGTCTGTCGTGGATGTCGCTGGCGCTGCATTTACCATTACCGGTAAACAGGGTCAGACCTGGACCTTTACTACCGCCGACCGCACCCAGTATCGAGGCGAGATTGCCAGCCTGGCAGAGCTGAAAGTTGGGATGCAGGCTGGGGTTGGCGCCCGTAAGGTTGGCGATCAACTCATTGCCATTGCAGTTTTTGGCCGAACCGCTCCCGAAAGAGCGGCTGGTAAAGTTGTGAGTGTGAACCAGGCCCTGGGCACATTCACATTGGCTGCCCGAAACGGCGAAACCTATACCATCTATACCGATGCCGAAACTAAATTTCGCAGTCCGGATGAGAATATTCAATCCCTGGCCGATATCAAGCCCGATATGCTGGCTGCTGTCCGGATGGTTAAGGACGCTGAGGGTCACTTCCTGGCAAAAGCTGTGGGTGTGAAGCCAGCCAAATAACATAACCCCAGTTCGGGTTAGGTCGAAAAGAGGTTGTTTGGGTGTTTTTTTGGTGGCGTAGCCACCAAAAAAACACCCAAAAATCTCTTAGCCCGAACTGACGTTAACATAATAAAAGAGCCCCTCGTCTCACAGGCGAGGGGCTCTTTTTATTTGACGATCTCTTGTATGATCCGGCAGACTTCATCCACCTGGTCTTCGGTCATGACCCCGGAAAACGGGATGGCCAGACCGCGGTTGCCCAGGTCTTCTGTGAGCGGGAAATCGCCATCCTGATAGCCAAACCGCTCGATCATGTAGGGCTGTAAGTGAATGGGGATGAAATATGGCCGGTTGGGAATGCCCGCCTGGCTTAGCTGGCGAGCAAGGGCGTCCCGGTTCAGGCCGGGCGCAAAGCGGATGACATAGACGAACCAGCTCATTCGGGTCGTCTGGCTGGCGATGACTGGGGCTTCGACCCCCGGAATCTCGGCCAGGCGCTCAGAATACCAGTCTGCGACCTGCAGTCTGCGCTCCAGCAGCCCATCGAGCCGGCTTATCTGGACTCTGCCAAGAGCGGCTGAAAGCTCGTCCATCCGATAGTTGTAACCCAGATAGGTGTGCTGCAGCCAGGTATCTCCAGGAGAGCGGCCCTGATTGCGCAGGGCGCGCATCATTGCGGCGGCCTTGTCGTTGTTTGTAATCACCATGCCGCCTTCGCCTGTGGTGATCTGTTTGTTTGGGTAAAAGGCAAAGACCCCGAAGTCGCCGAGTGTGCCCGCCATCTGATTCTTGTAGGTGGCCCCGATCGCTTCGCACGAATCTTCAATCACACTGAGCTGATGTTCCTGAGCCACAGCGCGGATAGGATCCATATCTGCTGGCTGGCCAAAAACATCGACTGGCAGGATGGCTTTCAAGCGCGCCCCAGGTTTTACCCCTTTCCGGGGCAGCCAGCGTTGAGCAGCACTGCCTCCCGCAGCAAGATCTGCCGCGGCCTGCCGTACCAATTCTGGATCAATGTTGCCGGTCAGCGGGTCGACATCGACGAATATTGGAACGGCACGCTCGAACAGGAGCACGTTGCTGGAGGCAACAAAGGAAAAGGGGGTTGTAATCACCAGATCGCCTTCGCCAATTCCAGCCGCCAGGACGCACAGGTGCAAACCTGCTGTGCCGGAATTGACCCCAATGGCGTGCCGGCTGCCCGTATATTTGGACATGGCTTCCTCGAAACCGGTAATTTCCTGACCCATACTGAGGTTTGGCGTCAGCATCACATCTGCCACAGCCTTGCGTTCGGCCTCGCTGATGTCTGGCGAAGACATCGGGATTGGCATGCGGGTTTTCAAGCTGCCTGTCAAGACGGCTCTCCTTCACTGAGCGCGACTTCGACGACGACTGGGGCGGCTGCCTGGCTGAGGCTGCGAGCATCTTGAGCCCACTCCGGGGGATTGCTGGGGAGAATGAAGATCAGATAGTAAACTGCCGCCGCAACACAGGGGAGGAAGAGCAGACCAATCCCCAGCATGATGCGCATTAAGAGTGAGCCCCTGGTGTTTTGGAGAAGCAGGCTCATGTAGACCGGCATCAAAACCAGATGGAGTAAGCCGAGGAAGCCTGCGCCCAGAGAGAACAGGAAAAAAACAAAAAAGAACAATACGCTCGGGTCGTTATAGTACTGCTGCTCTGCCAGGACAAAAAAGGGAATAGTGATCAGCCAGAGCCCAATCAGCAGGATTGGGGTGATCAAATACAGGCTGGTGGCAATCCCCAAAGAGATTTTTTGAAAGAGATTCTTCTGCATAGCTTTACCTTCCTTTACGTAATAGGCCAGACACCGCCCGCACGTACGATGCCGTTGTCTGGAATGTCGGACTTGATAATAGAACCATTGCCTACACGGGCCAGGCGCCCGATTTTGACCTGTAAATTGACATTTACACCCATTCCCACCAGCGCCCCCTCACCGACCTGAACTTCACCGGCCAGGATCGATCCGGGAGAAAGGTTGGCATAAGCCCCAATTTTGCATTCATGTGAGACGATGGCGCGGGTATTGATGATGGCGCCAAATCCCAGCCGCACTTCGCTGCCAACATAAGCCATCGGGAAGATATGCACCCCAGGTTCGATTTTGGCGCTTTCTTCCACCACTGCCGAAGGGTGGATCAATATCGGAAAAGCAAAGCCAGCCTCGGCCAGGCGTTGGTAAATTTTGATGCGCACGGCCACATTCCCAATCCCGCCGACCGCATTCGCTGCCAGGCGAATACCCTGTGCCCTGAGCTCAGGCAAGATTGCATGGCCGCCCAGCACGGGCACATTCAGAATGGTTTTGCCGGGCGGCAGGCCATCATCAACAATCCCGGCGATCTGGTAAACGCCCAGCCTGCGAATCAGTTCGATGACCGATTTCCCGTGCCCGCCGCCGCCGTAAATGATGATCCTGGTCAGGTCAAGCGGCGCGCTGGGGGGCGTGAGATCAGGCCCGGTGTGGGTTGGGTTCTGGCGGGGGGGGCCTGAATCTTGAAGAACTGCCCGGATGGCGTTTTCAGTGACCAGGGCGCCAGAGCTAAACTGGCGTAAATCGACTTTGTTCTGGCGAGCCAGGGTCAGGGCCGGCTGGGTTATGCGCAGGCCCTCTGGCACCACAAATTCATCGTCTGGTGAGCTGACGGCTGCAGCCTGCTGGGGCAGTTGGGCATCAGGCGAATCAGCAAGATACCCGAGTACGTCGCCAGCCCGCACCGTTTCGCCAACTGCAAGCCGCAAGCCAATCACAAATCCGCTTTCTTCTGCCTGCATTTCGGCGGTGGATTTGGTCGTTTCCAGGGTGCAGATCAAGTCTCCAGCCGCAACCTGTTGGCCTTCACGGATATGCAGGGCTGCCAGGAGTGATTCTGGTTCATTTGGATTTAAAAGTGGAATTTTAATTGGAGTAATATCGCCCATAGCTAAATTTTACTCGATGTTTGAACTGTTTGGGCTGGCAGGAAAGCTAAAACTTTTCCATTTCCAGAACGGTGGTCAGAATCTGATCAACTGAGGGCAGAACGGCTGTTTCGAGCGGGCCAGAGGCAGGCACTGGCAGGTCCAGCGCCGCGATCCTCCGGGCGCATTTCAGTTGTGGGCCCAGTTTTTCTGCGGCTTGGGCTGTGATTTCAGCGCCCCAACCCAGGCTGAGTGTGCCTTCTTCCAGGCACAATAGTTTCCCGGTTTTTTGAACGCTGGACAGGATATTCGATATTTCAAATGGCGCAATTTGGGTCGGGATAATGATTTCACAGAAGATCTCATACTCATACGCCAGACGCAAAGCGGCCTGACGGGCCAACTCTGCCATATAGCCGTACGCTGTCATTGTCAATCTGGCCGCAGGCGCTCCGCGCAGGTTTAGCTGATAGCCGGGTGTTTGAGCTGGCGTTGTCAGCAGTTTGATTTCGAAATCGGGGGAATCGCTGGTGACCGGCAGGAGATAGAGCAGCTTGTTTTCGATAAATATAGTTGGGTTCTCGCTGTGCAGAATGGTTTCTCTCAGCAGCGTGCCGGCATCAAACCCGGCGGCGCTGAAGGCACAAGGGGCCAGCACCTGCAAGCCTGGGATGCCTAAAAACAGCTTTTCAAGTGTCTGGCTGTGGGTAGGGCCATAACCGCGCCGGCCTCCCATGGGTGTCCGCAGCAGCAGTGGAACCCTCACCTGGTCGTTGTACATCCAGCGGAATTTTGCGATGTGGTTGATTAATTGATCGGCAGCCAGGGTCACAAAATCCCCGAACATGATCTCGACCACCGGGCGCAGTCCGCGCAGAGCCATACCCGCTGCCACACCCGTGATGCCGGCTTCGGAAATGGGCGAAGTCAGGACCCGTCCGGGGTATTGGCCGGAAAGCCCCCGGGTCAGTTTAAAAGCCCCGCCATAAGGGTCCAGCACATCTTCTCCCAGCAAATAAACGCTGGGATCAGAGGCAAACGCCTGATGGAGGGCTGTGTTGAGTGATTCAAGTACAGAAGTCATGGTGTAGGTTTTTTTTGCTGGTTTATAAGATCGGGAACGGACTGGACAGCGCTTGCTTTAGCGAGTCGGCGATTTCATAGTCTACTTCTGTTTTGATCTGACTGCACACCAGCTCGGGCAGCTGCTTCGCCAGGATGGCGAGAGGGTCTCGTTCTTGGCGGAGCTGGTTCACCAGCTCTGGGCTGCGGGTGTCATCGCCTTTGGAGTGTGGCCCGAAGCGTTCGGTGTGCAAAATCAGAGCCCCAGGGGTGCGGTTGTCCCGCACCAGTGCGCTGAGTTCTTCAGCCAGTGGCAAAATATCCAGCACGCTGCTGCTGTCGATCTCGCGAGTGGGAATGCCAAAGGCCTCAAAGCGGGCGGGCATGCTGCCGGCAATTCCAAGCTGCGTGGGTGTTGTCTGGGCGATCCGGTTATCTTCAAGAACAAATAGCACAGGCGCCTGCCACAATGCCGCCAGGTTCAGGGTTTCATACAGTGTGCCTTCGCCCAGGGTGCCATCACCCAGGAAAACATAGGTGATGGCCTGCGTATTTTTGAACTTTTCGGCCAGCGCCATTCCGGCGGCGATCGGTAAAATTCCACCTTGTACCCCGTTGGAGTAAAAATTGCGCCACTGCAGATGCTGAGAGCCCCCCCGCCCGCCGCAAACGCCGGTTGAGCGCCCCATCATTTCGGCAAAGAGGGCTGCAGCGCTGCCGCCGTAGGCCAGAAAATGACCATGGCAGCGGTGGTTGCTGAAGACGATATCATTCGCCTGACAGTTGGCCAGAACACCGACGGCATTGGCTTCCTGGCCAATGTAGGTGTGGGTGGTGCCAAAGAAAACCCCTTTTGGGAAATTTTCCAGCACGGTCTCTTCAAACCGGCGGATCCGGTATATTTGACGAAATAAAGTCTCATTTGAAGCCATGGTTAAACCAGGAAGAGTAGACCTGTGCCGGCGATTGCCAGAATTGTCCCGGCGATAGCCTGCCAGCCAAATCTTTCTTTGAAAATGATATAACTGAGGGGCAGCAAAAAAACTGGGGGCAGAGCCATCAGCGTGCTCGCCACCCCTACTTCTGTTTTTTGAATTGCCAGCATGGAAAACGAAACCCCCAGGAACGGCCCGCTGAAAGCGCCGATGAAAGCGAACAACAGGCCGCGCTGATTGGCTTTGAGGGTTTGAATGGTTACCCCGGCTTGTCCCTGCAAAAAGGTGTACCCCCAAAACACAGTCGAGGCGCAGAACATGCGGATGAAGTTGGCTGAAAGCGGCGAAAACCCGTCCGCGAGACCCTGGCGGGCCAATAGCAGCCCTGCGGCCTGACAAACAGCCGCCCCAACCCCTGCCAGAAGGCCGCTCACCAGGTGGGGCTCGGCTACGGCCCCAGGGCTGCTGCGTTTATCAGCCACGACCCAGGCAATTCCTGAAATGGTGACCACCACGCCGGTGATCTGCCACGGACTAAGGGTTTCTTGAAAGAGGATCCAGGCCAGAATGGTGGTCAGGATAGGGGAAATGCTCATCATCATCATTGTCAGCCGCGGCCCGATTTTCGCATAGCCTGTGAAGAGAAAGACATCGCCAAAGGCCAGTCCGATGGTGCCTGACAGCCCCAGCCAGAACCATTTTTCTGGGCCGGCTGCAATCGGAAACGGCAGCCCATAGAGCGCCCAATGCGTCAGCCCGAGGAGAGCCAGTGCGATCAGCAGGCGGGTGCGGTTGAGCACCATGACCCCGATTTTGCGGCTGGCGAATGTGAAGAACATTGAGCCATTGGTAAAGCAGAAAGAAGCTGCAAGGGCAGCCATCTGACCGATCAGGGTTGCATTCATTTGCTGCTCTTTTCTGGATCACTCGGGCTTTGCGGTGTCCCCATAAATTCGTCTGCAGTTGCCTGCCCGGCAGGCTCAACCCCTTCCCGCTTGAGCACTTTGTTGAAGGTGGCTGCCAGGATTTTTATATCAAGCCCCAGCGACCAGTGATCGACATACCAGAGGTCCAGCTCAAATTTCTTTTCCCAGGTCAGGGCATTCCGACCATTGATTTGCGCCCAGCCTGTCAAACCGGGCAAGACATTGTGTCTGCGAGCCTGTTCGGCAGAATACCTCGACATGTATTGGTTGAGCAGCGGGCGGGGGCCAACCCAGCTCATGTGTCCAGCCAGGATATTGAACAGCTCTGGGAGTTCATCCAGACTGGTGGAGCGCAAGAAGCGGCCAAAGCGTGTCAGCCTGAGCTCATCCGGCAGCAGTTCGCCGTTGGGGCCGATCCGGTTGGTCATGGTGCGAAATTTGAACAGCGTAAAGGGCTTGCCCATGAAACCGGGTCTTACCTGCGAAAAAATAACCGGCGTGCCCAGAAAAATCCTGACCAGAACAGCCAGAATGATCAGGAGCGGTGAGAGAAAGATCAGACCCGGTATGGTCAGACACAAGTCAAAAAGTCGTTTTCGTTTGGGGATTCCTGTTTTGGCAGAGTTTGTAGCCATCTCTGTCATTCTACCACAATAAAAAAACGAGCCTCATCCGTTCAACGGGATGAGGCTCTAAAGGAGCATCAGAGAAAGTGATGGCCCTGGTTGAAATTTATTGGATGGCGTGATTGATGACAGACCGGATCACCATCACCACTTTGCCTTGAATCTGAACGACCTTGGGGTCTTTGTAGATCGGCGACATGGTTGGGTTGGCCGGCTGAAGACGGATACGGTCTTTCTCGGCGAAGAAATACTTGAGGGTGGTTTCTTCCTGATCGGTGAGGAAAACAGCCACCATTTCGCCATTGCGAGCCACGTTGGTGGATTTCATAATCACGATATCACCATCGTTGACCATGGCGTCGATCATCGAGTCCCCGCGTACTTCAAGGGCGAAGAGGTTTTCAGACTTTTCGCGGCCGGGAAGCATGCTGCGGGCGACATCAATCGAAGATTCGGCGTCGGTGAAGCTGAAGCCTGAGGAAGGGATTGGGGTTGGCTGGGAGGCAAAAATACGACCCACAATCGGGATTTTGATCAGGTCTTCAACAGCCTTGACAGCTTCCTTGACTGCCTTGACGACAGCAGGTGAGCTTTTCTGGCTGATTGGAGAATCCTCGGTGTGTTGGCGTAATACGCGAATGCCGCGGGATACCCGGCCATCGCGCTCGATATAGCCGGTTTCTTCAAGCCGGTCGAGATAGTAATTCACAACCGAGGTCGAGGAGATTTCAGCTTTTTCGCAAATCTCTCGAATTGAAGGGGGGTAGCCATTCTTCTGCTGGAAGGTGTCGAGCACCTCCAGGATTTTGATCTGGCGTTCGGTGAGTCCTGGTTTTCGCTGGCGGGCGGCTGTCATAAGTGAACCTCCTTACTCGGTTACACAATACACGATAAACAGAAAATACGTTCTAATAAATAATATCTGAACATTCGTTCTGTGTCAAGGGTAAAATTGTGCCAATTTTCGGTATCATCCCAACAAACAAGAGAAATTGGGCTTGAAATGTGGGTGAAGTCTTCTTGAACGCAAAGCCACAGTTTGAGATTATAATGATTCTATGTTCCAGCGCTCCATCTGTCTTACACCTCAATATGAACGTGGCGGTCCGGCTTCTTTTCAGCGCAGATTGGAAGCAGGTTTGACCAGCCGTGGCTTTCGGGTTACCCACGATTTGCGGGCAGAAGATTTACAGGCGGTATTGGTGATTGGGGCAACCCGTCAGGTTTTGCCGCTGCTGAAGCTTCGCCGCAAGGGTGTCCAGATCGTCCAGCGTCTGAATGGGATGAACTGGATCCACCGCCAGCGCAGAACGGGGCTGCGTCATTATCTGCGGGCAGAATATGGCAACTGGTTGCTGGCTTTTACCCGCCGGTTTCTGGCCGATCGGATCGTTTATCAGAGCAATTTCTCGCGTGATTGGTGGCAGCGGGTCTATGGCCCAACCCGCCAATCTGATCGGATAATTTACAACGGGGTGGATCTTTCCGTTTTCAATCCGGATGGAGAAGGCGCTCCGCCAGAAGACCGCTGCAGGTTGTTGATTGTTGAAGGCAATTTGGGCGGGGGGTATGAATCCGGGCTTGAAACCGCCGTCCTGCTGGCGGGCGAAATTGCCCGCCGCCAGCCGCGGCCAGTTGAACTGCTGGTGGCCGGGGGAGCCAGTCCCGCCCTGCAGACAGTGTGGCAGAAGCGCAGCCCGGTGCCGGTTCAGTTCGCCGGTCTGGTTGCCCGAGAAAGAATTCCCGCCCTCGATCGTTCGGCTCATTTGCTTTATGCCGCAGATATCAATGCGGCCTGCCCCAATTCAGTGATCGAGGCTATGGCCTGCGGATTGCCCGTTCTGGCGTTTGATTCGGGGGCCCTGAACGAGCTGGTCACCGGGCAGGCCGGGCGGGTTGTGCCGTATGGTGGCAGTCCCTGGAAATTAGACCCGCCAGATGTGCCAGCTCTGGCGCAGGCCAGTCTGGAAATTCTGGCGGATTGGCCTGCTTTTCACCAGGCGGCCCGCCAGCGAGCGGTAGATGACTTTGGATTGGACAGGATGGTTGACCTCTATGTGCAGGCTCTGGTTGAGAAGTAACCCCGGGCTGCTTTTGGACGGCCGTTTTCGGTTTGTGGATAATGGATAATTCCATTCGAATCGGACTGCAGCAGCGCGTCCTGCCAACCTATCGGGCTCCTTTTGTTGAAACACTTGGGGAGCTGTCTGGGCGGCAGTTGAGTGTTTTTGCCGGCCAGCCCCTGGCCGCAGAAGCCATTGCCACCACCCAGACACTTGTCCACGCCCGTTATTTCCCGGCCACCAATCAACATTTTCTTAACCCCGGGTCACCTTTTTACCTCTGCCGCCAGAGTGGTCTGATCAAATGGCTGCAGTCAGAACAGCCCCAGATACTGATTGTGGAGGCTAATCCGCGCTATCTCTCAACGCCCGAAGCGGTTGACTGGATGCACAGGCAGGGCAGACCGGTTTTAGGCTGGGGCCTTGGGGCTCCGCACCTGGGTGGGGGTGTATTGAACCGGCTGCGAAAGGCCGAGCGGGATCATTTTTTGAAACGCCTGGATGGGGTGATCGCTTACAGCCAGCGCGGTGCAGCCGAGTATGCCGCTGCGGGGTTCCCGCCGGAACGGGTATTTGTGGCCCACAATGCGGCGGTTCACCGCCCGGCTGCCCCCCTGGCGAACCCTGGAACTTTTGCCGAGAAACCGGTTATCTTGTTTGTTGGACGGCTGCAGGCCCGTAAGCGGCTGGAAATCCTTTTCGAGGCCTGCGCGGCTTTGCCGGCTCGGCTCCAGCCAGACCTGGTGATCGTGGGTGATGGCCCGGCCCGGCCCGAATTTGAACAGGCGGCGCAGCGAATTTACCCTGCTGCCCGGTTTGCAGGCGCCCGGCATGGCCCGGATCTGGATGCCTATTTTGCGGCTGCTGATTTATTTGTTCTGCCGGGAACGGGCGGATTGGCGGTTCAGCAGGCAATGGCTGCCGGTCTGCCCGTAATTGTGGCACAGGGTGACGGAACTCAGGATGACCTGGCGCGCCCCGCCGCGGGCTGGCAGATTCCGCCAGATAATCTCCAGGCGCTGAGCAGCACTTTGCACCTGGCGCTGTCGGACCGTACGCGTTTGCAGGCTATGGGCCGGGCGGCTTTCCAGATTGTGGCCGAGGAAATCAACCTTGAAACGATGGCTCTCGCCTTTTTGAAGGCCATTCAGCAGACATTGGGTCATTGGGATTCGCCGTGATAAAGACCATATTTGGGGGTGTGAAAGCGGCGAAGCCGCTTTCACACCCCCAAATATGGGTACTTTCATGACAATTCCCAGAGAGCCAAGACATTTTTGACCGGTTTGCGACCTTAAGGTGGTATAATTTGTTTATCAGTTTTGACAGGAGATTTCCAATGGTAGTGATGATGTAATTCCAGCGCTTTTTTCGGGTAACCTCTCGGTTGACTGCCGGTGTGCAGTTGTTTGTCTGTTTTGTTTATGGGATCGAGGGCGCGTGCCCTCGGTTTTTGTTTTTAATTCGGAGTTTTTTATGCTGCAAGTCCATCATCTATCAAAATCGTATGTCACAGAAACTATCCTGAAGGATATTACCTTTTCAATCAACCGTGGCGAGCGGGTTGGCCTGGTTGGGCCCAATGGTTGTGGGAAAACAACCCTCCTGCGGCTTCTAACCGGCGAGGAGACCCAGGACGCCGGCAGTGTGCAGTTTAACCCGCCCGATCTGCGCTGGGGCTATCTGAAGCAGGGGTTCAACCCCGGTCCAGATGAGACACTGCGCAGTGTTCTGGCGCTGGAGGATCATGATCTGGCGGCCTTAAGCGCCGAGGTGGAGCGCCTGGCGGCCGCCTGGGTGGCTGATCCCGATCAGGCCGGGCTGCAAGCCAGCTATGACCGGGCTCTTGACCGGTTGGAACGGGCCGCCGAAAACGCGGGCAGCGCCCCGGAGATTTTGGCCGCCCTGGGCCTGGGCAGTTTTTCGCTGGATACGCCGCTCCAGTTTCTCAGCGGGGGCCAAAAGACCCGCTTGGGTCTGGCCCGGGTGCTGTTGGGCGGTCCTAAACTTTTGTTTTTGGATGAGCCAACCAACCACCTGGATATCGAGATGCTGGGCTGGTTGGAAGAATGGCTGCTGCGTTTTCAGGGCGCCCTGCTGATCGTTTCGCATGATCGGACCTTTCTGGATCGAGTCGTTACCCGGATTTTGGACCTCAACCAGGATACGCACACTTTGCGCGAATACACTGGCAATTACAGTGCCTATATCGAGCAGGTGCAGGCAGAGCATGAAAAACAGCAGTCTGCTTATCAGGATCAGGTGGCTGAAATCCGGCGGATAAAGACCGACATTCAACGCACCAAACAACAGTCCTTGGGGGTGGAATTGTCTACAACACCCCGCCAGCCGGGTGTGCGCCGGATCGCAAAAAAGGTGGCGCGCAAAGCACTTTCGCGCGAGCACAAACTGGAACGTTATCTTGAATCGGATGAACGGGTTGAAAAACCTGCTGCAGGCTGGCAGATGAAAGAAAATTTCTTCGCAGTCGGCCAGGTGACGGAGAAACATTTAAGTCAGACGGTTCTGCGGGTCGAAAATGCCTCCATTGGCTACCCGGGTTATCTGCCGCTGCTCCAGGGGATCAACCTGGATATTCAGGCAGGGCAGCGGATCGCCTTGATCGGTCCGAATGGGAGCGGGAAAACAACCCTGCTGCGGACCATTGCCGGCCGGCTCGAACCCCTGGCTGGACGCGTCCAGGTGGGGCCCAGCATTCACCCAGGCTATATGGCCCAGGAACAGGAGCTTTTCAACCCTGACCTGAGCCCGGTCGAAGTCATTCGTCTGGCGGCGCCTTTTAACCAGACCGAAGCACGCTCATTTTTGCATTACTTCCTGTTTAGCGGGGATGACGCCACCCGCAGAATTGGCGATCTGAGCTATGGTGAACGAGCGCGTTTATCGCTTGGCTGTCTTGTGGCGCAGGGCTGCAATTTCTTGATCCTGGATGAGCCGATCAACCACCTGGACATCCCCTCCCGGACCCGGTTTGAACAGGCGCTGCAGGGTTTTGATGGCGCAATCCTGGCCGTAGTCCATGACCGCCATTTTATCCGCCAGTTTGCCCAGGAAATCTGGGAGGTGAAGGATCAAACCGTCCAGATCTACCGCCACTCCTGAAAAGACTTCTGCGGCAGGAAGATAATCAGGCGGGTGACCTGGCCCGCCGCCTTTGCAAGCTCCAGAGTCCCTCCCAAAACCGCCAGCAGTGTACTGTGCAGGGCCAGTCCCTGTCCGCTGCTCCGGGCGACCGGGCCGGGGGCTGTGGAGCTTTGCTTTGGGCTGCCGTTGGGAGGAAGCCCAACCCCATTGTCTTCGACCATGATTTTCAGGCCAGCCTGCCAGACTACCTGGACCAGGAGTGTCAGGTGATAGCCAGCGTCTTCGCCGCGCCCGTGACGGGCAGCGTTGCGGATGGCTTCGCGGGTCGCGTAATAGATCACCTCGGCTGCCACGGGCGGGATACTGCGGGCAGGCTCTTCCACGCCCGGTTCGGCCAGGAAGGTCACTTTGTCAAAACTGCTGTAGAATTCTTTTTCGGCCATTTGCTGAATCGCTCCCAGCAGGCCCAATTGAGCAATTTCTGGCGCCGCCGGGGTTGGCAGATCGCGCAGCAAGTTTGAGATCTGGCTGTGGGCGTCGCTCAGCGACTGAAGGCCCTCCTGCGAGATGTTCTGGTTGGCGTTACTGGTGCTGAGATAGAGCAGTGCTGTGTGCAGCGAGGGCAAGACTTCATCATGCAGCACACGCCGGGTTCGGCGGTCAACTACCTGGGTTTCAGCGATGCGCTGGCGCTGTAAAGCAACCAGCCGGCGGGCAATTTCTGCGCTGGCGCGGGCGTCCAGAATTCGTTCACCTGCCATGCGGGCCAGTTCCACCTCTTCCTGGGTGTACAGGCTGTTGTCCAATTTTTCACCCAGGATTAGCAGGCCAATCAGACCGCGCTGGCTCCAGAGCGGCACAACCCAGGCCTGCCCCCCAAACTGCCCTGAAAGCGATATGTCGCGCGGCAGCGGCAAACACAGCTCGGCAGGCGCTTCCCCCAGGCGGCTGGCCAGGTCACCGATGGAGCCAATTTCCTGGGCGCCGGGTGGGTAAGTCAGGGCTGGCCCGGCAAGCGGCGCCATTTCGCCAACCGGTGTCAGGTATGCCAGGCTGGCGTCCAGCAGACCGCCGCAGAGTGCGTCGAAAGCCTGGCGGTCTGGCGGCAGGTTGGGGTTTTCACTTCCCGCCAGAATTTGAGCCAAAAGCTGTTGGCTGGAGATAAACGGGCGTAAGTTTTCCACAGACCGTTCGCGCTCGACATACGACCGCCAGCTCAGCAGGGCATAAAAGATGGCAATAAATACGGTTGCGATGGTGATGGTGTAAATTTGAGGCAGATTGACCTGGACGATCCCGGCCAACAAAAAGCCCAAACCGGCTGCCAAAAAGACAGCCTGACGCCAAAACCGGCGCAAACCCCGCCTGGGGAGGGTTTTGCCGGTAAATACTTCATACGCCACAATCGATTGGCCTACGAGGAGAATTGCAGAGGATATCAGGCTGGCAATAAATAAATCCAGCCAGCCCAGCGTCACCTGGGCCAGGTAGATATTGTTTTCGCTGCCATAGCCCCCCGGGGTGATGCGAAAACGGACCGACAGGACAAAGTAAGCCAGCGCCAGGCCAACCATGATGCTGACCAGCAGCAGCACAAGCGAAGTCGCCACCAGCCAGGGACGGGCGCGCTGGCGGGCAAGATCGCCCATCACCCTGGTTGAGGGGCCGGGCCGGCGCAATACATCCAGGCTGAGCCCGACACACAGCAGGGTGTATAACGGGAAAAGAATGAAAAGCAGTGGAATCCCGGCCACAGCAGGGACCGCATAGATTTCAAAGTGCAGAAGCTGCTCGGTGGTAGGGAGCGGACTGCCAAAAATAATCAGCCCTGCCCCGGCGAGCGTTACCAGCAAGTTCGCATAAAACCAGGCGCGATGCCGGGTGCGGAGCAGCGAAACCTGCGGCTGCCAGAACCCGCTGTACCAGAGGATGACGGTGTACCAGGCAAAAGGCAGGCAGACGACTGGCAGCCAGCCCATCCGCCACCAAAAATCTAGGATAGGGCTGGCCAATTGAAAACTGAACCCGACGATGATGGTGTGGATCAGAAAAAAAAGCCCACCCAGGAGCAGGGCGCCGCTTGCCAGCCACAAACCGGCCGTCTGGCGTTCAGTATTCAGCAAGACGGTCAGACCAAGCCAGATCAGCAGAATTGTGTTGAACAGCGAAACTGCCAGCACCAGCCAGTCCAGGTAAATGATCCCCGTCATGTGGCTGTCTTCTCGCTGTATTTTTCCCAACCGCCCCGGTCGTTCAGTACATAGGCCTGGCCTTCCTCGTCCCAGGAAATGATCCGCTGCGAAAGGACGATCAGGGCTGCCCGGGTGCGGGCTACCTTTTCATCTGTGGCAGTCTGGTCGAGCCCCCAGGCGGCATAGATCTGGCCGTTGGTGCGGCTGATGGTACGCTTATCCAGAAACCCCATGCGGGCGGCGATCTGTTCGTTGGTCAGGCCCTGGGCCAGCAGCCGGGCGACGGTCTGTTCGTTGGGCTCCAACATCGCCATCGGGTCGTTTTCGTCTTTTTGGCGAACCTCCTGGACACGCGCTTCAATTTCGGCATCGATAAAACTGCGGCCTGAAACCGCGTCGCGCAGCAGTGGGACGATCATCTGGGGCAGCAGGTAATTGGATTTACGCACATAGGCATAATGGCTCAAAATACCAGAACGCCGAAAATCACGATAATAAGCATCATCATCCTGGATCGAGTAAAAGACGATCGGGTGGCGTGGAAATTCGCGCCGGATGGCGACAGCGGCCTGGATGCCGTTCATTTTCCCTGCCAATTGAACATCCATCAAGGTGGCGTCTGGCAGCGCCATTTCGCCAGCGCTGTTTGCCAATCCGAACGCCAGCGCAGCTTCGCCGCTTTCGCAGTCGTACACCACCTGCACTTCGCCGGTGGCTTCCAGGCCGCCTTTCAGAGCCAGCCGCAGGCGCAGATTATCTTCAACCAGGAGTAGTTTTAATGTCATGGTGGTTTAGAAGAAGAAAAAGATCAGGGGCACAACCACGATCACCACACCCGTCCAGACCACATAACAAGCCGATGCAATCCCAAAGGTCTGTTTCACATGGTCCACCCAGGAGCCTGCGTCCTTGCGGTTTCGGATCTGCAGAACGATCAGCAGCCCGAGGATATATGTATTAATCAGGTTCCAACCAATGACCACCAGGCGGTTGATTGTCAACCCGTTGAGCGCAGTCCGGTACAGGATTGCCGCCAACGCATAGACACTGACAATCACTGCCAGACCGGCGATGGTCATAATCCCGCTGCGCAGCAGCTTTTGGGTTCGTTCAGACAGTTCATTCAGCCGGATGGGGGTGGCGCCAAGCAGCAAGCCCAGAACTGCGAACAGCATGGCGTTGTAGGCGATCAGCACATCCCTGTTTTCAAACGGAGCCATAAAATTGAATGGGATCAAAACAACATACGCCACCCCGACCAATAGGGTTGGAATCACCAGGATCCGCGCCAGAGTTGCCAGAATCCGGCTGACACCCTGCTGGAAATCCTGTTCGGCAGGTGAGAGATTAGGGTCGTAAATCCAGGCGACAGCCAGCACCGGAATAATCCCGATGCCGCCGATGGCAAAAAAGCGGGCCAGTTGATCGGGGATTGTGATATTCAAGGTGGAGAACAGGCCAAGCGAAACAGCGAAGAAGATCCCGCCGGCGATCAGAGCCAGGCCAGAAACAGTGAATACTTCCAACGATTTGACCAGGAAGGCAAACCGCTGCTGGCCTTGATCGGCCTGCCCGTCTTGCGAGCGGCGAAAACCAACCATGAACAGGCCAATGGCGCACCAGGCGAAAAGGATAAAGTGCAAGACCATCTGACCGCTGGCCTGTTCGCCCCAAATTGGTTTCATGTTGGGCACAATCAGGTTCACATACAGCAGAGCGGCTGCCATTACCCCGCCTAAAATCAGCAGCATGGTTGAATTTTTTCGTTCTTTTTGGGTGAAATACAGGTAGGCGATGATTGCAAGGCTGGTTGAGGGACCGGCTGTCAGAAAAAGAAATGGCATCTGGTTGACAAACTCGGGGCTTTTACCATCCCAGACCAGAAGGCCAAATAATAACCCGTTGAGGATGGCCAAAATCGCGGCAAGCCCCCAGTTGATCACCCGGCCTGTCTTTTCGGGTTCATGAAGCCGGTGGTACCAGGCTGTGAAGAGCAGGTTGTTCGGGTCGGTTTCACGGCACGCAAACATGGCTTGCGCAAACGCCTGACCCTGGTTGTTTTTTAGGGCCTGCCGGTAATGGGCTTCCAGCCCGGCGGGATCGTTTGCGGCGTTAGTAATCTCGGTTGTATATTGCATTGGGACCTCATTGGATGAAGGAAATAGGGAGAATTCAAATCATACCACTTAAGCCTAGCAGGGCTGTCTGAGACCGTCAAGCACTTGAGTGCAGTCTTTGATGTTCTCAAGCGGTGGAAGTTTGGCCCGGTCTGTCCTATACTGAATGAACCTATCCTCTCAATAAGCGGGAGAAGTTGGGTGTTTTTTGTGGGCTTCGCCCACAAAAAACACCCAACACCCTACTTTATTGAGATGATACGATTTTTGGGTGTTTTCGTTGAATAAAAGAATCACTTCTTAATTTCCGGAGGTTGGAATGCTTTTTAAAACGTTCGATGGTACCAGTTTTCGGCTGAAAATAATTGGGTACGCAGAGCCTTATGCCCGTCCATACGGTCGGGCAAACCTACTGCGCCAGAAGATCAACGTTAACAGCGCCTATGGAGCCTGGCAGGCTGAATTTCCTGGTGTCACCACGTATGAGGCAGCCTGGCTGGCCGAATGGCTGGAACAGGTGGCATCTGGCAGTGCGATTCGCCAGCGCCTCGACTTTTTGGAGCCCAGTCTGGCCTTCACATTATTGGATTTACCCGCCGGGCATGGTTTACGAATCTACCTGGAAGGTCAGGCGCGGCCAGCATGGATGTATGGCCGGTCAGGCGGGACCCACGACACCTGGCTGGATTTCCCCCTGGTCACGCATGACGAACTGTTCCAGGCCGCAATTGAGCTGCGAAAAGCATTGTTGAAATACCCGGAACGCAAACGCCACACCCGTCTCCAACAGCAAAAAGCACTTAATTTGTGGTGATAGTTTTTGGGCCATTCCATATCTGGACTAATTGAGCCTCGAGAATCAGCCCAAAATGAAACCCAGATTGATGTATACTACCCCAAGAGGTTATTTTGGGTGTTTGTTGAGCAGTGCAGCCACCCAACAAATACCCAAAATCCAAGGTTATACTGGTTTCAAAAAGATCTGGAATGTCATCAAAACCGCTCTGCCTGCTTTTTGTTGCTGATGGGCGCTCGCCAACGGCGTTGAATTGGATTCGTTACTTCGTTGAACGGGGTGACGAAGTTCATCTGGTTTCCACTTTCCCGGCCGCGCCTGCGCTCAAGCTGGCATCCCTGACCTTTGTGCCGGTGGCATTCAGCCAGGCTAAAGCAGCAGCGGGGAGCGCTGGAGGGCAAAAAAGCCGCCAGAAGGCCTGGATCTGGGGGGCAGGCGCTGTGGGACTGCGCACCAAAATCCGGCAGTGGCTTGGGCCGCTGACTGTGCCGGCTGCCGGCCGCCAACTGCGCTCCCTGGTGGAGCAGGTCAGACCCGATATTGTCCATGCCATGCGTATTCCGTATGAAGGCATGGCGGCTGCGGCGGCTCTGGCTGGCTGGAAACACCCGCCGTTTCTTCAGTCGATCTGGGGCAATGATTTTACGCTCCATGCCCCTTCCTCACCGTTGATGGGCTGGCTGACCCGCCGGACCTTGCAAACCGTATCCGCCCTGCACGCTGACTGCCGGCGCGATATCGGCCTGGCGCATACCTGGGGGCTGCCCCAATCCACCCCGGTGATTGTTCTGCCTGGGGCGGGCGGCTTGCAGTTGGAGCTGTTTCAGCCGCTTGAAAATGCGGCTTTGCGCCCGCCGCTGGTGATTAACCCCAGGGGTGTGCGGGCTTATATTCGCAATGATACCTTTTTTCAGGCCGTGCCGCTGGTTTTGGCCCGCCGACCCGAGGTCAAGTTTGTTTGCACTGCCATGCAGGGTGAGCCTCAGGCTGAAGCCTGGGTGGCGCAGCTTCAGATCGGGCATGCTGTTCAGCTTTTGCCGCAGCAAACACGCCCTGCGATGGCTGGCCTTTTTCAACAGGCTGCCATTGCTGTCTCCCCCAGCACCCACGACGGCACCCCCAATACGCTGCTGGAAGCCATGGCATGCGGCTGTTTCCCAATCGCCGGCGATCTGGATTCACTGCGTGAGTGGATTGATCCGGGTGTGAATGGGCTGCTGGTGGATTCCGCCAGCCCCTCTTCCCTGGCGGATGCAATTCTCCAGGCGCTGGCAAATGTGGAGCTGCGGCAGCGGGCGCAAGATCTTAATCAGCAAATTATCCGTCAAAGGGCCGATTACCAGACGGTCATGCCGCAGGCAGTCGAATTTTATAAAAAAATTGGGTTGTGATCGCCGATCACAACCCAATTTTTTTAGATAACGTCAGTTCGAGCTAAGAGATTTTTGGGTGTTTTATTGTGGCGCTGCCACCTTAAAAACACCCAAAATAACCTCTTTTCGACCTAACCCGAACTGGGGTTAGATATGAATGGCGTGGCCTTCCGCTCCGTGCGCCGCCTCCATCAGCGCTTCGCTGATGGTTGGGTGGGCGTGGACGTTGCGGGCAATTTCGGCCGGGGTCAGTTCCATCATCTGGGCCAAGGTGAGTTCAGGCAGCAGTTCGGTCACTTCTGGGCCGATCATGTGGGCGCCCAGGATCTCGCCATATTTGGCGTCGATCACCAGCTTGACCCAGCCGGTGCTTTCGCCCAGGCCCAGGGCTTTGCCGTTGGCCTGGAATGGGAAGCGTCCCAGTTTGACTTCATAACCGCGCTCTTTGGCCTGGGCTTCGGTGATGCCAAAAGAGGCAATTTGCGGCTGGCAGTAGGTGGCGCGCGGCATCATTTCGTAGTTGAGTTTGATTGTTTCATGGCCGGCAATATTTTCGGCGCAGACAACACCCTGGGCAGAACCGACATGCGCCAGCATCAATTTTCCGGTCACATCTCCAATCGCCCAGATACCGGGTACATTGGTTGCCATGCGGTCATCAATTTCAATAAACCCGCGATCGCTGAGCTTGACGCCAACCTCTTCAAGCCCAAGACCCTTGCTGTTGGGCCGAAAACCGATCGAAACCAGCGCCTGGTCTGCTTCCAGCACCTGCGTTTTGCCGTCTGCAGAAACAGTCACCTTGACGCCCGTTTCAGTCGCTTCTACGGATTCCACCTTGTGCCCGGTCAGAGCCTTAATGCCCCGTTTCTTAAATGCTTTGCCCAGTTCGGTGCTGACTTCTTCGTCTTCCAGCGGCACAAGGCGCGGCAGCATTTCCACGATGGTCACGTCCACCCCGTAAGCGTTCCAGACGGTTGAAAATTCCACCCCGATTGCCCCAGAGCCGATGACCACCACCGATTTGGGCAGCTTTTCCTGCAAAATGGCTTCCCAATAGGTGACCACTTTCTCGCCATCGACCTTCCATGCGCCGGGGGTGGCAGCCGAAGCGCCGGTAGCGACAATAATATTCTTCGCTTTTAGTTCACTCGTTTTGCCCTGACTGTCAGTGACCTGGACAGTATTGGCATTGACCAGCTTTGCTTCGCCCATATGGACATCAATATTGTTCTTCTTCATCAAGAAGCCAACGCCCTTGGTCAGGCGGTCGGAAACCTGGCGGCTGCGTTTCACGGCCACGCTGTAATCCAGCTTCAGGTTATCAAACGAGAAGCCCAGTTCTTTGCCTCGTTCGCGCAGGGTATGGGCTACTTCTGCATTTTTAAGCAGTGCTTTGGATGGGATGCAGCCCACGTTCAAGCAGACGCCTCCCAGCCAGCGCTTATCAACGATGGCGGTTTTCTGGCCCAACTGGGCAGACCGAATGGCGCTCACATAGCCTGCCGGCCCGGCGCCCAAAACAATAACATCATAATCAGACATGCATGCTTTCCTTTTTTGTATGTGTTCTCAAAAAATCGGGAGGTATGGGGTGTTTGGGCGGACGGGACCCGGGCAAACACTCATATTTCCTGACTGGATTTTATACGTTTTGAAGCGATTCTACCACCTTCGCCAGGAAGTTGTCGGCTATTGCGCCGTCCAGGATACGGTGATCGAAAGTCAGACTCAGGTAAACCATGGGCCGGATTGCTATGGCATCATTTGGCCCATCCTGAACCACGACCACTCTCTTTTGGATGGCGCCAACGCCCAGGATGGCGCACTGCGGCTGGTTGATGATGGGTGTGGCAAACAAAGAGCCCGTTGTGCCGTGGTTCGTGATGGTGAATGTCCCGCCGCGCACTTCATCCGGCTGCAGCTTATGGGCCCGAGCCCGGCTGGACAGATCGTTGATCGTGCGTGCCAGCCCCAGAAGTGAGAGGCCGTCTGCCTGTTTGATGACCGGTACAATGAGGCCTTCTTCTCCCAGGGAGGCTGCCATTCCGATATGGATGGCACGGTGGATCAGGATGCCCTGCTCGCTCCAGGAGGCGTTGACAATCGGGTAAGCTTTCAAGGCCTGGACACAGGCAGCTATAAAATAGGCGGTAAATGTCAGATTCGCTCCGTTTTGAGCAAAGGAGGCCTTGTTGGCCTGGCGGTGGGCGGTCACTTTGCTCAGGTCGGCCTCCATCACGGTGGTGACATGCGGCGAAGTCCGTTCACTGAATACCATATGGGCGGCGATCGCCCGGCGAACAGCCGTCAGCGGGAGCAGCTGGTCTTGCGATCCTGGCTGGATAACTTCTGCCAAACCGGCGGATTTGGGTTGGGCTGGATCTGTCAAAACCTGAGCCCGCTCTGCTTGCAGAGTCGGGGCTTCGGGCTGCGCTGGAGCTTCGGCTCGTGCCGGAGTTTCGGCTCGTGCCCGGGGCGCCAGCGTGTGTGCTGCTGGGGTGCTGGTTGGCTGGGTAAGGCCGGGTGTTGTTTTGCGCAGTTCGATATAGCGGAGCAGATCATCTTTGGTTATCCGGCCGTTCTGCCCGCTGCCTGCGACCTGACTTAAGTCCACCCCCTGCTCGCTGGCAATCCGGGCTACGATCGGCGAAATAAAGCCCAGGCGCGGGTTCTGCCCCACCTGCGGCTCCGGCTGGGTGAAGCCGGGGCTGGCGGTGCGGATTTCGCCGGCAGGCGCCGGGGCGCCGGGTGTGCTTTCCGAGACGCTGGGTTTCCCACCGCTTTCGCTTTCTGTCTGCAGCCGGGCCAGAACCGCCCCGGCCTGCACAGTTGTCCCGGGACTGACCAGAATTTCGGTCAGTATGCCGTTCGCCGGGCTGGGAATTTCAGTGTCAACTTTGTCTGTGTTGATCTCAACCAGCGCGTCATATTCCTCAACCCGATCACCGACGGCTTTAAGCCATTTTGTCAGGGTGCCTTCCACAACAGATTCGCCCAATTGGGGCATGAGCACATCTAAGGGCATTTTTCCTCCTGCGGTCAATAGAAAATTGGGTAGCGCTTGGGGTTAGTTTCGTGCATGATCTGGTAAACCTTCTCGAAAATATCTTCGCGGTTGGGTTTGGACCAGTAATCCCCATCCGACCCATAGGCAGGGCGGTGGGCAGCAGCCGCGATCGTGACCGGCGGCGAGTCGAGGTACTGATAACCGAGCTGGTTTTCCAGTACCTGCTGGAGCATGTAGGCGGTTGTCCCGCCGGGTACATCTTCATCGATGAATACCACCCGGTTGGTTTTCTTGAGCGATTCTCCGATGATGCCGTGCAGGTCAAACGGCAGCAGGGTCTGGACATCAATCACTTCACACTGAATCCCGACCTGAGCCAGTCTTTCGGCGGCTTCCATTACGATCCGGACACAGGCGCCGTACGTCACCAGGGTAATATCGCTGCCTGCCGACAAGATTTCAGGTTTGCCTAACGGCAGGCTGAATTCTTCCAGGTTGTCTGGCAGGCGTTCCTTGCTGCGGTATCCGTTAAGAACCTCCACCAGCAGGGCCGGTTCTTCGGCCTGGATCAGGGTGGTGTAAAACCCGGCGGCCTGGACCATGTTACGGGGTGTGACCACATACATGCCCCGGACCAGATTGATGATCCCGGCCATCGGTGAACCGGAATGCCACACACCTTCCAGCCGATGGCCGCGGGTGCGGACAATGACCGGGGCTTTGTGCCCGCCCTTGCTCCGCCAGAGCATGGTGGAGAGATCGTCGGACATGAGCTGCAGGCCGTAGAGCACATAATCCAGGTACTGAATTTCTGCAATTGGGCGCAGCCCTCGCAGGGCCAACCCGATCGCCTGGCCCAAAATGGTTGCCTCACGGATGCCGGTATCTCCAACCCGCCGGGGGCCATATTTTTCCTGCAATCCGCGGAAGGCCTGGTTCACATCGCCCAGCCGGCCAACATCCTCGCCAAAAACGATGAGCCGCGGTTCGCGTTTGAGCAGTTGGTCAAAAAAAGTGTTCAGGATTTCAAAGCCCATCAAGGTGGGTGAGGTTTCCGAATATAGAGCGGGGCGGCCTGAAACAGCCAGGGCAGAGCCCTGTTCACCGGGCTCAATATACAAATGAGAACCGAAGCGTTCATGCACCAGGCCTGCCTGGCCTCGTTTCCACTTCAGCAGAGCCTCTTTTGCCGGGGCAGTTTCATCCCGCACCGTCAGCAGCACATCCGAAAGGGCAGCCATGGCATCCCGCCGGAACGGCACCTGGATGGTCTGGAGCTGGGTTTTGATCTTCTTGATCTGTTCCGAATGCCTGGATTGGGCGGCCACCTGGTCAAAAATGGCGGCGACCGTCTTGATTTCAGCCTGAATCGGTCCGATGTAGGCCAGCCAGGCCTGTTTTCGCTCATCCTCCACGCTGCGCCGGTCTTTGTCTTCCCAGTTCTCCAGGGTTCTGGTTGTAACCAGTCCTTCGGCCAGGATCCATTCCCGGAATTTTTTCAAACAGTCATTCTGGGTTTCCCATTCCAGACGCTCTTTCGATTTATAGCGTTCGTGGCTGCCGGAAGTGGAGTGGCCCTGAGGTTGGGTCAGCTCGGAAACATGGATGATGGATGGCATGTGGCTGCGGCGGGCTACCTCGGCGGCCTGCAGGTAAGCTTTCAGCAGGGCAGGGTAGTCCCAGCCGGGAACGCTGTAAATATCGAAGCCATCACAACAGGCTTCTGGCGGGCGCTGAAAGCCCATCAGCAGTTCGGCCAGGTTCTCTTTGGCGATTTGGTGTTCATTGCTCACCGAAATGCCGTACGAGTCGTCGTAAATGGTGATGACAGCCGGGACACGCAGGACACCAATCGCATTAACCGACTCCCAAAAAAGTCCCTCGGCGCAGGATGCATTCCCAATGGTGCCAAAAGCAACCTCGTTGCCCTGGTTGGAAAATTGAGTCAGATGGTGAAGGACATCCAGCTCACGGTAAAGTTTGGATGCGTAAGCCAGCCCCACCAGCCGCGGCATTTGGGCTGCGGTGGGGGAGACATCGGGCGAAGAGTTGTACTGGTCTGTCAGGTTTTTCCACGAGCCGTCTGGATTGAGGCTGCGGGAATTGAAGTGCCCGATCATACAGCGCCCTGCGGTGGAGGGGTCTGCTTCGATATCGGTATGCGCATAGAGTTCGGCGAAGAACTGTTGAACGGTCAACAATCCAAGAGAAAACATCAAGGTCTGATCGCGGTAGTAGCCGCTGCGAAAATCTCCTTTTTGAAAAGCGTGCGCCATCGCCAGTTGGGGCAGCTCCTTGCCATCGCCGAAAATGCCAAACTTGGCTTTGCCGCTCAGCACTTCGCGCCGCCCGATATAACTTGCCTGCCGGCTGCGGTAGGCTAAACGGTAATCGGCTAAAATCTCTTCTTTGGTTAATCGAATATCAGCCAGTGTCATATCTCCTCAATTAATTGGACAATGATGAACCAGTTTCTCGATTATACCGTAGGGCGAATCAGAATGAGCCGTCAGTTCGGGATATGAGATTTTTGGGTGTTTTTTGGGTGGCTACGCCACCCAAAAAACACCCAAAATAACCTCTATTCTGACGTTAATGAGGTGTCTGTAAATTAACCTGCCATCAAATCATGCAGATATGGCTGTACTTTGTTGGCGGTTTCCTGAACTTCTTCCACTTCGGTGAGCAAACCCTGGATGACGCAGTTCAGGGCGCTCTGCAGTTCGGTTGGTTCGAGCGATCTTACCAAAGCACCCTCAAACACTTTCAAAACCTCAGGCGGGAGATTGTCGCTGCCTCTGCCGTGAGCCGTGGGCAGTCCGCGCCGCAGGCAGGCAAGACTGAGCGCATAATCACGCACGCCGCTGATCCAATACTCCGCCTGCCAGAAGCGGCCGCGCTCGATGCAAAAGCGGGCCCGTAATGCATGGTGAACGGCATAGCCGAAAAGCTCACCTGCCGGGGCAGGTTTTGGGAAAGGCTTGTCAACAGCGCTGCCGAAAAGCAGTCTGAACTTTGGCCCGGTGGCGCCAAAGCTGGCGGCCGGGGTGAAAGACAGGTCGAACTGCAGACAGCCAGGGAGTAAAAACACCCGGTAGATCGAAGTCCCGCTGGGAAGATCGAACAGCTTGACCGCCTGAAACGCCTGAACAAGCTGCAGCGTCCAGTCTTCCAGAACGTCCGAAATGGGTATCTGGTCTGACACGCCAAAGGTCAGGTCGAGGTCTGAACAGCGATCGCCATCGCTGAGGGCCAAAGAGCCGACCACAGCCCCGGCTGTGACCCGGGGATCGGCGTCAGCCAGAGCGAGGACGAATTGATGAACCTGGGTGCGGTATTGTGTGCTAAACATATCTTTTAAATGAATATCGTGCGGGTTTTGCCCGCACGATATTCAAAGAATTATTTGACAATGGCCTGGGCGATAATTTCGGCCACATCCAGGACCTGCAGCTCGCTGTTGGCGTCTTTCCGGGCGTCTGTCAGCATAGACATGCAGAATGGGCAGCCGACGGCCACGGTACCCGCACCACTGGCAGCCGCCTCGGCAAAACGGACGGCATTGACTCGTTCTTTGCCGTGTTCTTCTTCTTTCCACATCTGAGCTCCGCCTGCGCCGCAGCAGAACGACTGCATACCGCTGCGCGGCATTTCAACCAGCTCGGCGTGGGCACGCTGCAGGGCTTTGCGCGGATCAACCAGGATGCCATTGTGCCGGCCCAGGTAGCAGGGATCGTGGAAGGTGATTAGCCCGGCTTTGTTTTCACTTAGTTTCAGTTTGCCCTGATCGATCAGTTCATTAATAAATTGGGTGTGATGGATAACGGTATAGTTCCCGCCAAAGGCCGGGTATTCGTTTTTCAGGGTGTGCAGGCAGTGCGGGCAGGTGGTGACGATCCGTTTGGGTTTGACTTCATTCAGCAGTTCCACGTTGGCCTGGGCCAGCCCAAAGAAAATATCTTCTTTGCCGGCCCGGCGGGCGGAATCGCCGGTGCACTGCTCGTTTTCGCCCAACACGGCATAATTTACCCCGGCAGCCTGCAGAATGCTGGCAAAGGCCTGGGCGGTTTTCTGGGCACGGGCATCGGTGGCCGGGGCGCAGCCAACCCACCACAGCACATCGGGTTCGGGTGTATCGTCAATGGTGGGGACATCCAGCCCTTTCGCCCATTTCATCCGCTCGGCGGGGGAAATATTCCAGGGGTTGACATTGCGTTCCATGCCGCGGAAGGCAGCCTGAAGCTGCTTGGGGAATTCGTTTTCCATCAAGACCAGCGAGCGCCGGATCTCCAGAATGTCGCGCATGGGCTCGTTGTTGACCGGGCAGATGTCGATGCAAGCGCCGCACGAGGTACAGGCCCAGACGGCCTCTTTTGTGATCGCGAACTCCAGCAGGGGGGTAGAGCTGGCTTCGCCTTTGGCCAGCCGGGCGCCTTCGGTGTTGAAGAAATAGCGTTTGTTAATCTCCAGCGCAGCCGGAGAGAGCACCTTGCCGGTGTTATAAGCCGGGCAGACTTCCTGACAGCGGTAGCACATGATGCAGGCATAGCCATCCATCAACTGTTCCCAGCCCAGGTCTTCCAGTTTGGTGGCCCCGAACTGTTCCAGCTTTTCGTCGTCAAAATCAATCTTGCTCAATTCGCCAATCGAGCGGCGCTCGGGTTTGAGCAGGAAATTGAGGGGTGCGAAAAACAGGTGGATGTGCTTGGAATACAGGAAATAGGGCAGAAAAGCCAAAATCATGCCGAGCGCCAGCCAGAAGCAAATATGCTCAGCCACCACCAGGGCGGCCGGGTTCCAGCCGCTCCACAGGTTGGAAAGGGCGCTGGCAAAAGGCTGCCAGGGCAGGTCTTCGCCTTTGGTCAGCCTGAAGGATTCGCCCAGGAAGCGGGCGCCGATGTGGACCAGAATAAACGAGCCAACGATGGCTGAGTCCCGCCGGACCCCGGCCCGTGCCTGGGCGCTCAGAAGGACATCCTCCCGGGCTGTGAGTTTGGGGTCTTTGGAGATGAAACGCCGAATAAGCAGGGCGACCATGCTCACCAGAACTGCCACGCTCATGATGTCGCCAATCAGGCGGTATGTATTGCCGAGCGGGTTGATCCCCAGAAAGATAAAATTGGGGATATAAGCCTGGAGGACATCGCCCAGGTTCACCAGGAGATAGTAGATGAAACCCCAGGCAACCAGCCCGTGCAGCAAGCTCGCTGCTGGACGGATCTTAAAGGTGGGTTGGAGCGTGCCAACCTTTACCAATACAGAGACCAGACGTTTTTGAGCCAGTTTCCAGTCTGGCTTGCCTTTGCCCCTGCTCAGGATGCCAACAATCCGTTGGCTTGCCAGAAAAACAAAATAACCGGAAGTCAGAACGGCCACGACGAACAATATTTTCTCGATTAATGTCAGCATGGGGATCCTCCAGAAAGAATTTTGCGCACTGCGTCATAATCAGTTTACCACAAAAACATTTGGACGTTAATTCGGGATGAGGCTGTCCAAAAAGTTCCTTTTTGAACAGCCTCATCCCGAATATATTAGATTCTTGGGGTAGATCGCCCACCACACGTGGTGGGCGATCTACCCCAAACCCCTCTTTTTAGAGCAGGTTATTGTCGCCTGGTGGCAGTTCGATCAGCCGCTGATCCTGGCGGGCCCAGACGGTATGCCTGCTGGGATTATGGGCAACTTTCCCATCTGAACTTATCTCCAAATCCTGCCAGGCTTTGAGGTATTCATAAACCTGGAAGTTGGCGGCATGCCAGATCCCAGGCGTACTGGCGGTCATTTCTGCAAAGTCTTTGATAATCTGCCAGTTGTTTTGCTCTGCAAATTCGTAGCTGTGCCCCCAGAGATAAAATAATTTATCCGGAGTTTTGGCTGCCAGAAAATTCTTCCAGAGGGTTCGCAGGTCGGCGGAAAAGTGGCAGGTGGGCGTCCACTGCAGGAAGTCATCGGGCAGTGCAAAGACTTCTCCAGCTTTCACCCCGCGTGAATAGACAAAATCGGCCTCTCTGGCGATTTGCATGACCCGCTGGTCATAAACACCAAATGGGTATGCCATGCCGCAAACAGGATATCCGACCAGCGCCTCGAGGGCGCGCCGGTCTTCGAGCAGCTCAAACTGGATGCCTGCGTCTGACAGGCCTGTCAGATGGGGGTGGTTGACAGTGTGAACAGCCACTTCGTGCCCGCTATAAAGCTGAAAGACTTCATCTGCACGGACATATTCTTTCCAGCCGCTTTGGGCTGCGCTCAGACCGAACTTGCCGGAATTAAGGTTGAAGGTGCCTTTCAGTCCGAATTGGTTCAGGATCGGGATCAGCTCTCGGTCGTAAATTGTGCCATCATCCCAACTGGTGGTCAGCGCGCCTGTCAGGCCCTGGGGCCAGGAGAAGTGTATCATTGGGTGCCTATTTCTGCGAGTCGATGTAATTCATGCCCGCAATGACTGCTGGCTCCTGTTCCACCGGATATTGATCCCACACATTGGCAACTTCCAGGTCGGGCGTTACGCCCACATTCTGCCAGATCTTATCCGGGTTATTGAGAGGTCGGAATACCTCGGCGGAAATTTCTGCCTGAGAACCATCTTCAAAATCATAGATATATTTTGTTTCAACCACACCATTGGTGGTTTCGCCGATCAGATAAGCCCGCCCGATATTCTTCAAGATCCCAGGGAATAGTTCACCGGCGCTGTAACTGCCTTTGCCGATCAAAATGACCAGCGGATAGCTTTGCGAACCAGATAAATCGGTTCCGCTGCCCACATCCAGGGCGTATTCCTGCTGGCGGCTGGCAAAATGACCCAGCACGCCGCTGCTGAAATAGGAAAGCACATCCGACATCGCAGCAATACTGCCGCCGCCGTTTTCACGGTCATCAATGATCAAGCCGTCCAGGGGCCCTTCTGCAGTCATATCTGCCAGGGCCTCTTTGAAGAGATCTGGAATGGTGCTGTTGTAAAAGGTAAACAAAAATATATAGCCGATCCGTTTCCCGCCCGGCGATGTAATGACGGTGTGCGGGAGGGCGATGTTGCTGCTGATTGCTCTGCGCGTGATGGTCACCATCCGCGGCGCTTCACCTGGGGTTTGAACCTCAACGGTTACCTCGGTGCCCTCAGGGCCGCGGATGATGCTCTTAAGGTAACCATCCTCGTCAATAATTGGCTCTCCATTGGCGCTCAGAATGCTGTCACGGGCTTTCAAGCCGGCTTTTTCTGCCGGTGAATTTTCAAAAACAAAAAGGATCACCGCCCGGGTATTGTCAGGTGAAGGGGAGATATAGACCCCGATGCCGACATAGTTGTAGCTTCCTGCCAGCTCTTCGGCAGCGGCTTTGGCATCATCTGGCGAAAGGAAAGCGGAATGATTATCGCCAAGCCGGTGGATCATTTCCCGCATTGCTTCGTAGAAAGCGTCATTGCTCATCCCGGCTTCGATCTTTTGGCTGTATTCGGTGTGAACTGCGTCCCAATCCAGGCCGTTGAAATCGGGGTAGAGGTAAATGTCGTTGACTGTTTGCCAGAGATCCTCAAACACCCGCATTTGCAGATCCTTGGGCATCTGGGTGGGTGCCGGGGTTGCTGTGCCGGGGATGGTCAGATTTTCAGCATTGGCAATGGCTGTTGGATCGGACGCGGGTGGGGTTGTATCGGGTTGGCCTGTTTGGGGTGTTACAGAAGGCTCAGGAGATGGTTCCGAGACCTGTACAATCAGGGTTGGGGTGGGTGCCCAGTCGGTTGGCGCAATCGCACGGCAAGCCAGACCGGTCAAGGAGATGGCTGCCAGGAATATGAGCAGCCAGAATAGGATGCGGTTTGTTGTTGTTGTTGTTGTTGTTGCCATATTTTCCTACTTTGTATCGAAATATTCCAAACCAGCCAAAACAGCAGGGTCATCCTGTATCTGGTATTCATCAAGGTTGCTTTGGATAAATAAATCGGGGGTAACTCCGACTTTTTCCCAGGTGGTGTCTGGATGGTTCAGAGGCCGAAAGGCTTCGTTGGCGATCCAGGCGCGGGATCCGTCCTGAAAGCCATAGCTGTGCAGGGTCTCTACAATCCCATTGGTTGTCTCACCAATCAGGTAAGCCCGTCCCATGTCTTGTAGGATGCCGGCGAAAATCTCGCCAAAGCTGTAGGTGCCAGTCCCAACAATCACCACCAGGGGCATGCTTTGTGAATTGCCGATATTGACACCTTCGCCCAGGTCCAGCGGGCGTTCACTTTGACGGTTGAAGAAATATCCAACCGTCCCGTGGGTGAAATTTGCCAGAATGGGTTCAACGACGGTATTGGCGCCGCCGGAGTTATTCCGCCCATCAATGATCAGTCCATCGAGTGGTTTGTCTGCTGTCATTTCCCGCAGGATTTTCGTAAAGGTTTCTGGAAAGGTGCTGTCCTGAAATCCCCAGATGAAAATATACCCAATCCGCTTGCCGCCGGATGTGGTCAAAACGGTGTTGGGCAGCGGCATTGTGCCGCGGATTGGCTGGCGGGTGATGGTTAATAACCGTGAATCCTGACCCGGGGTTTGAACTTCGATGATAACCTGGGTGCCCTGCGGGCCGCGAATCAGGTTTTTCATATACCCGTCTTCATCCAAAATCGATTCGCCATTCACCGTCAAAATACTGTCGCGGGGCAAAATTCCTGCTTCCTCGGCCGGGGACCCAGGAAAAACAACCAGCACCAGGGCCCGGCTGCGTTCTGGCACGGCTGAGCTTAGGATGCCGATCCCGACATAGTCTTGCTGCCCAAGATAAACGGCTCTTTCGGCTGTCACTTCTTCAGGTGTCAGGTAGGCGGAATGGTTGTCGCCCAGCCGGTCAATCATTTCCTTCATGGCACTATAAAAGTCGTAGTTACTCAGGCCGGCTTCGATTTTTTGCCGGTATTCCACCCGAATTGCGTCCCAATCCAATCCATTAAAATCCGGGTAGAGATAGGTATCATGCACCGCATTCCACAGGCTTTCAAATACATCCAGTTGTAATGCCTGCGCCATCTGGGTCGGCTGAATGGTGGGGGTCGGGCTTTCCTGGACTAAAACCGGCGTTTCGGTGAGGGTAGGCGTGAAGGTAGGGCGGGT
>Ga0268298_10000916_pt1 | contig 36564 bp, 29 predicted proteins | sample WWTPWeurt_MetaG_FD_194462 | JGI IMG/M metagenome (GOLD analysis project Ga0268298, IMG submission 194462) | Activated sludge microbial communities from WWTP in Nijmegen, Gelderland, Netherland - WWTP Weurt | ecosystem: Engineered > WWTP > Aerobic digester > Activated sludge | place...
GCTCAGAAGACGAAATCCAGCGTTGCGGAAAACACCGTCGGCGAGCGCGGGCCGGTGACGAAACCACGATCGTCGAGCAACGCGGAGGAACGCTTCGCGTCGATGCGATCGAACTGCAGCTTCAAGGCCATGTTGTCGGCGAAGTCATAGCGCACGCCCACGCCGATGGTGGTCTGGTCGTGGCGGGTGTAGCCGTGGACGGTCTGCCAGAAACCGCGCAGCTGGCCCGCGGGGTCCAACGCCGGCGGCACGTCGAGGGCCCGATCGACAGGATCGAGGATGCTGCGCGAGCCGGTAAGGTAAGGCTTCCAGCGCCCGACCCGATAGGCGGCGATCGCCCCCGTCCCCCAACCTTCGAAGCGCGGGTACACGGACATCGACATGTCGGTGGCCATGAGCTGCAGCGAGAACGGTCCGCGCTCCCAGCCGAGCGCCGCCCCCAGGTAACCGATCCGGTTGGACCCCGCGATCTCGGATGCGCGGGCCACGGCCTGCCCTGCGAATTCCGTCCCCGGGGCCAGGCTCGCGAGGTGACGCAGCGTGAACGGCAGCTCCCGATAGATGGCGTTGCGCGTGGACACCATGTTGCCCCAGGACAGTTTCAGGCTCAGTTCCGGCCCGATCCAGTCCAGGGTGACGCCGAAGCTGCGGCCGATCGGCACCGGATGCTCCATCCGGTTCAGGAACACGCTGCCGCGCGTACGCCCGCCGAACAGCTTGAAGCGCAGCAGGCCGTCGCCGAGCGCGTGCTGGAGGGTCGCATCCAGGCCGTCGAAGTTGTCGTAGGTCAGACGGCCGTACACGTCGGCATACGGCCTCACCGTCGTGTAGGCGTAGCCGACGTGGCGCGAGTCGCCGTCGAGGTAGATATCGGTGACCAGGCGACCGGCGCGCAGTTCGAGCCAGTCGCTGGGCACGTGCTTGACGAAGCCCCATACCAGGTGCGGTCCCCACTCGCCGTGGCGCCCCTGGTTCATGACCGCCTGCGCCATGACCGACCACTGCGGCGTCAACGCACCGTGCACCTGCAGGCCGAGCGAGCTGTCGACACCGAAGTCGAGTTCGTTCGCACGCGTGCCACGATGCTGGTCCACGCTGCGGCGGAACTGCGTATCGTCCTCGTCGTGCCAGGCGGCGCCGAGCGTGCCGAAGCCGCTCGCGCTCCAGCGCGGGGCGTCGGCCTGCACAGACCGTCCTGCCGCCAGCGCGGCGGCGCTCGTCGCGCACAAGCTCATCGCCGCGATCGCGGCGATGCAAACGGGTCTCACGGTCGACACCGGGCAACACCTCTCCCGATCGCGGATCGGGTCCGAGTGAGCAAAAGGCTCGAAGATAGCGAGCCCACCGCCCCTCATCCCATGACATAGATCACGACTCCGCCATTTAACGCGGTTCGCGCTAGACTCGCAGTCGCCACGCGACCCCGAATGGGCACTCGTCACCCAAAGCTCCGGAAAAACACCCGATGGAACGCAAGGATTTCACCAGACCCGTCCATGTCACGACCTGGATGGCCGTGTTTCTCGCCCTCGTCGCCGCGCTCGCCGCCGCCCTGGTCCCGCAACTCAAGCACGCCTTCATCGCCAACGCCGCATTCAACGGCGTGATCCTCTTCGTCCTCGCGGTCGGCATCGCAGTCAATCTGCGCCAGGTGTGGCGGCTGCAGCGCGAGGTGCTGTGGATCGAGGAATTCCAGCACAGCGCCGGCGGCGACTCGGCCACCGGCCTGCAGCCGGTGCTGCTCGCCCCGATGGCACGTGTGCTCTCCAACCGCCGTCGCGGCCAGGCCCACCTGTCGCCGGCCTCCACCCGCTCCATCCTCGACGGCGTGCAGATCCGCCTCGAGGAGCAGCGCGACCTCTCGCGCTACCTGATCGGCCTGCTGATCTTCCTCGGCCTGCTCGGCACCTTCTGGGGCCTGCTCGCCACCATCCGGTCCATCGGCGAGATCATCGGCAGCCTGAGCGTCGGCAGCGATCCCGTCGCCATGTTCGAGGCGCTCAAGGCCAAGCTCGACGCGCCGCTCGGCGGCATGGCGACGAGCTTCTCGACCTCGCTCTTCGGCCTCGCCGGCTCGCTCGTGGTCGGCTTCCTCGACCTGCAATCCGGCCATGCACAGAACCGCTTCTACAACGAGCTCGAGGACTGGCTCTCGCACATGACCAAGCTGCCCTCCGGCGTCGGCGCCGAGGGCGAGGGCAACGTGCCCGCCTACGTCCAGGCCCTGCTCGAGCAGACCGCCGAAAGCATCGAGCGCATGCAGCGCTCGGCCGCGGAATCCGAGCGCGAGCGCCGCGCCACCGCCGAGCACCTCGGCGAGCTCAACACCCAGCTCACCCGCCTGGCCGATCTCATCGGGCGCGAATCGCGCGACCTGTCCACGCTGTCCACCACCCAGGACGAGCTGCGCGGGCTGCTGCGCCAGCTCGCCCAGCAGCCCGCCCAGGGCGTGCAATTCACCGAAGACCTGCGCGCCGAGTTGCGCCTGCTGTCGCGCACGATCGGCGCCGCGCTCGGTGGTGCCGGCGCCGGCAAGGCGGACTAAGCCATGGCCCGACTCGCGCGCCGCCGGCCGCTGGATTTCTGGCCCGGCTTCGTCGACGCCCTCGCCTCGCTGCTGATGGTGATGGTGTTCGTGATCCTGATCTTCGTCATCGGCCAGTTCGTGCTCGCCGACGCGGTGAGCGGCCGCGACCGCGCGCTCGCCCAGCTCGAGGCCGAGCTCGCCACCCTCGCCAGGACACTGAGCCTGGAACAGAGCGCGCGCCAACGAGCGGAGGCCGAGGTCGGCGAGCTCTCGGCCTCGCTGAGCGCCGCCCGGCGCGAGAGCGAAGCGCGCGGCAACGAGCTGCTCGCCGCGCGCGACGAGCTCCACGCCGCCCAGGACGAGGCGCGCAGCCGCCGCGAGGAGGCTGCGCGCCTCGTTGCCGACATCGAGGCCCTGCAGCGCCTGAAGACCGAGCTCGAGGCCGAGGCCGCCCGCCTGGCGAGCGCACTCGACACCTCGGAGCGCGGCCTGAAGGAACACAAGGAGATGTCCGCCGCCGCGATCGCCCAGGTCGAGTTGCTCAATCGCCAGCTCGCCGCGGTGCGCGAGCAACTCGAGCAGCTCAATGCGGCACTCGACGCCGCCAAGCTCGCGGCCAAGGACAAGGATCTGAAGCTCGAGGAGCTCGGCCGCGAGCTCAACCTGGCGCTTGCCGGCCGCGTCAAGGAACTCGCACGTTACCGCTCCGAGTTCTTCGGCCGCCTGCAGGAGGTGCTCGGCAAGCGCAAGGACGTGCAGATCGTCGGCGACCGCTTCGTCTTCTCCAGCGAGGTGCTGTTCGCCTCCGCCTCGGACGAGGTCAGCGCCGACGGCATGGTCCAGCTCACCCGCCTGGCCGAGACGCTGAAGACGCTGTCCGCCGACATGCCCAAGGACCTGCCCTGGGTCCTGCAGGTGGACGGCCACACCGACCGCCGCCCGATCGCCACCGCCCGCTTCCCGTCGAACTGGGAGCTATCGACAGCCCGCGCCCTCGCCATCGTCAAGTTCCTGCGCGGCCAGGGCATCCCGCCCGAGCGCCTGGCCGCGACCGGCTACGGCGAGTTCCACCCGCTCGATGCGCGCAGCACCGAGGAAGCCTACACGCGCAACCGCCGCATCGAGCTCAAGCTGACAAGCCGGTGAGGCGACGCAAAGGGGCACGACGTCAGGAGCAAGGCGTCCCCCCTTCCCGCTTCGCCTGCTCCAGGTCGCGGACGACCAGCGACAGCGCCTCGGTCGACAACAACACCTCGACCAGCGAAAGCACCAACGACACCGCGAGCGTCACGATGCTGGTGCCGAACATCCATTTGCCGGCCACCTCGGCCTCGAGGAAGAGCGCGAGCATGGACAGCGCGCAGAGCAGGAAGCTCAGCACGCCAAAGCCTTGCATGTACTGGGTGAGGGTGATCCGGCGCTTGAGCCCGGGGAGCTGGCACTGCACCAGCGCGGCGCCGCGATCGGGCGAGGCGTTGAGCTGGCGGATCACCTGGGCAAGCGTGAGGAAGCGGTTGGTGTAGGCGAGCAGCAGCAGCGAGATCGCCGGGAAGAGCAAGGCGGGGGTGGTGAGGTTCATGGCTGCGGGCGCGTTCGGGGACGGCCGCCATTGTCACACACCGCACGATCGCGACTTGCGTCGCTCCCACATATCGCGACTCGCGTTGCTCCTTCCGCCACCTCCCGAAGCGCGGTGGTTTTCCGTAGGAGCGACGCGAGTCGCGATTGCAGCGTGATTACATGCTGCGGCGGTACTGCCCGCCCACCTTGTACAGCGCCTCGGTGATCTGCCCCAGCGAGCAGTAGCGCACCGCATCGACCAGCACCTCGAACACGTTGGTGTTGTCGATGACGGCCTGCTGCAGCTTGGCCTGCCACTTGGGCGCCTGGTCCTTGTTGCGGGCGTGGAAGTCGGCAAGGCGCTTCAACTGGCCCTGCTTCTCCTCCTCGGTCGAACGGGCGAGCTCGATCTCCTGCTGCGCCTGGCCCTTCGGATTGAGGAAGGTGTTCACGCCGATGATCGGGTAGGAGCCGTCGTGCTTCTTGTGCTCGTAGTAGAGCGACTCCTCCTGGATCTTGCCGCGCTGGTAGCCGGTTTCCATGGCACCGAGCACGCCGCCACGCGACGCGATGGCCTCGAACTCCTTCAACACGGCTTCCTCGACGAGGTCGGTGAGCTCCTCGATGATGAAGGCGCCCTGGTTGGGGTTCTCGTTCTTGGCCAAGCCCCACTCGCGGTTGATGATGAGCTGGATCGCCATCGCACGCCGCACGGACTCCTCGGTCGGCGTGGTGATCGCTTCGTCGTAGGCGTTGGTATGCAGCGAGTTGCAGTTGTCGTAGATCGCGATCAGCGCCTGCAGCGTGGTGCGGATGTCGTTGAAGTCCATCTCCTGCGCGTGCAGCGAGCGGCCGGAGGTCTGCACGTGGTACTTCAGCTTCTGGCTGCGCTCGTTGGCGCCGTACTTGTTCTTCATCGCCACCGCCCAGATGCGACGGGCGACGCGGCCGATCACCGAGTACTCGGGGTCCATGCCGTTGCTGAAGAAGAAGGACAGGTTGGGCGCGAAGTCGTCGATGTGCATGCCGCGCGCGAGGTAGGACTCCACGTAGGTGAAGCCGTTCGACAGCGTGAAGGCGAGCTGGCTGATCGGGTTGGCGCCGGCTTCGGCGATGTGATAGCCGGAAATCGACACCGAATAGAAGTTCTTCACGTCGTGATGGACGAAGTACTCCTGGATGTCGCCCATCATCTTGAGCGCGAACTCGGTGCTGAAGATGCAGGTGTTCTGGCCCTGGTCTTCCTTCAGGATGTCGGCCTGCACGGTGCCGCGCACGGTCGACAGCGTCCATTCCTTGATCTTCTGCAGCTCGTCCTCGGTGGGATCACGGCCGTTGTCGGCCTTGAACTTGGCCACCTGCTGGTCGAGCGCGGTGTTGAAGAAGAAGGCGAGGATGATCGGCGCCGGGCCGTTGATGGTCATCGACACCGAGGTGGTCGGGCAGCACAGGTCGAAGCCGTCGTAGAGCACCTTCATGTCGTCGAGCGTGGCGATCGACACGCCGGAGTTGCCGATCTTGCCGTAGATGTCGGGACGCAGGTCGGGGTCGCAGCCGTACAGGGTGACCGAGTCGAAGGCGGTGGACAGGCGGTGCGCCGGCATGCCCTCGGACACCTTCTTGAAGCGGCGGTTGGTACGGAAGGCGTCGCCCTCGCCCGCGAACATGCGGGTGGGGTCCTCGCCCTCGCGCTTGAACGCGAATACGCCGGCGGTGTAGGGGAAGGAGCCGGGAACGTTCTCCTTCATCAGGAACTTGAGCGTCTCGCCCGCGTCCTCGAAGTTGGGCAGCGCCACCTTGCGGATCTTGCTGCCCGACAGCGAGGTGCTGGTGAGCTGGGTGCGGATCTCCTTGTCGCGGATCTTCACCACGTACTCGTCGGCGGCGTAGAGCTCGCGCGTCTTCGGCCACATGTCGAGCAGCTTCTTCGCGGCCGGGGTGAGCTCGCCGTCCTTCCAGTCGATGAGTTCCGCGAACGAGCCCGCGTCCTTGCCGCACTGCTCGAAGAGGCCCTTGGCGATCTTCAGCGACTGGCGCTCGCGCGCGACGCGAGCCTGCTGCTCGATGTGCTTGTGGTAGCCGCGCACGGTGTCGGCGATCTCGGCGAGGTAGCGCGTGCGGTCGGCGGGGACGATGGCGCGACCTTCGGACGAGGCGCGCACCTTGACCACCGGCAGCTTGCTCTTGGCGACCTTGAGGCCCTTGCCGACGAGCGCCGGCAGCACGGCCTGATAGAGCGCGGTGACGCCGTCGTCATTGAAGCGCGCGGCCATGGTGCCGAACACCGGCATCTCTTCGGGGCGCTGGTTGAACAGCTCGCGGTTGCGCTGGTACTGCTTGGCAACGTCGCGCAGCGCGTCCAGCGCGCCCTTGCGGTCGAACTTGTTGATGGCGACGAAGTCGGCGAAGTCGAGCATGTCGATCTTCTCGAGCTGGCTGGCGGCACCGAACTCCGGGGTCATGACGTACAGCGACAGATCGACGAAGGGCACGATCGCGGCGTTGCCCTGGCCGATGCCGGAGGTCTCGACGATGACGAGGTCGAAGCCCGCGAGCTTGCACGCGGCGATGACTTCGGGCAGCGCGGCGGAGACTTCCGAGCCGGTGTCGCGGGTGGCGAGCGAGCGCATGTAGATGTTGGCGTGCTCGATCGCGTTCATGCGGATGCGGTCGCCGAGCAGCGCGCCGCCGGTGCGCTTGCGCGAGGGGTCGATGGAGACGATGGCGAGCTTGAGCTTGTCGTCCTGGTCGAGGCGGAAGCGGCGCACCAGCTCGTCGGTCAGCGAGGACTTGCCCGCACCGCCGGTGCCGGTGATGCCGAGCGTCGGCACCTTGGTCTTGGCCGCGGCCTCGATCAGCGCCTTCTTGACCTCGTCGCCGTAGCCGCCGTTCTCCAGCGCGGTGATGATCTGCGCGAGCGCGCGGCGATCGCCGGCGGCGAGCGCCTTGAGCACCGCATCGGCCTTCTGCGGCGCGGCCTTGGCGACGTCGACGTCGCAGCGCTCGACGACGCTGTTGATCATGCCCTGAAGGCCCATCTTGGCGCCGTCTTCGGGCGAGAAGATGTGGGTGACGCCGTACTCGTGGAGTTCCTTGATCTCGGCCGGCACGATCACGCCGCCACCGCCGCCGAAGACCTTGATGTTCTCGCCGCCGTTGGCGCGCAGCAGGTCGATCATGTACTTGAAGAACTCGACGTGACCACCCTGGTAGGAGGTGATCGCGATGCCCTGCACGTCCTCCTGCAGCGCCGCATTGACGATCTCGCCGACCGAGCGGTTGTGACCGAGGTGGATGACCTCGGAGCCGGTCGACTGCAGGATGCGGCGCATGATGTTGATGGACGCGTCATGGCCGTCGAACAGCGCGGCAGCGGTGACGAAACGCACCTTGTTCTTCGGCTTGTAGGGCGACAGCTTGTGCGCAACGCTCAGATCGGTCATGTCGTTCGTCTCCAGGTGGGTGTGAACATCCCTGCAATATTAGAAGGGTCTTCACGCCTTTGCCATTGCGCTTGCCGACGAGGATCGTGCAAAATCCGCCAAATCGAGCAACCGATGGCGCGCTCGGCGGCTTGCCGGTTGCCGCTTTCCCGTGGGAGCGACGCAAGTCGCGATTGCAGCGCTACCGCGGACGATGACGACGGCAGGCACCGGATGCGGAAATCGCAACGTGTGCCGCGCCTGCACAGCGCAGCGTCGCGAAGCCTCTGCGCAGCGCCGGCTCGATCCCTCCACCCAAGCCAGGAGCCCGCCCTGTCGACTCCCAGCCTTTCCGCTTCCGCGATCCCCCGCCGCAGCCGCGCCACGGTCGCGCCCGGCTTCGTCACCGGCATGCTGGCCGGGCTGCAGCGGCGCGGACTCGATGCGACGCCGCTGCTCGCACGCGCCGGGATCGACCTTGCAGAAACCGACACGCGCATCCCGGTCGAGCGCTACGCCCTGCTCTACAACCTGTGCGTGGAGGCACTTGAAGACGAGGCCTTCGGCCTGCTCCCGGAGCCGATGCGCCCGGGCAGCTTCGAGTTCCTCTGCCGCGCGCTGCTCGGCGCGCCCACGCTGGGCGAGGCCCTGCTGCGCGCGATCCGCTTCCTGCGCATCGTGTTGCCCGCCTTCCGCATCGAGCTGCGGATGGACGGCGCGCGCGCCGAGTTGCTGCTGGACGACGGCGGCAGCCTCGGCCCCGGGCTCGACGCCCCGGCGCGCGTGTTCGCCTACGAATGGCTGCTGCGCCTGCTGCACGGCGTGGCGAGCTGGTTCGTCGGCCGCGGCCTGGCGCTCGACGCGGTCGCCTTCCCGTACGCACGCCCGGCCCATGCGGACGACTACGCGCTCGTCTACACCGAGCATTCGAGCTTCGACGCGCCGCAGCTGGCCGCCCGCCTGCAGGCCAACCTGCTGGCGCTGCCGCTGCGCCGCGACGAGGCGGCGCTGGTCGGCTTCCTCGAGGGCGCACCGGGAAAGATCACCACCCTCTACCGGCGCGACCGCGAGATGGTCTTCCGCGTGCGCGACATCCTGCGCGACGCGCTGCCGCAGAACCTGTCGCTCGAAGAGGTCGCCGAGCGCCTGCACGTGTCGCCGCGCACCCTGCACCGGCGGCTGGAGGAGGAAGGCTCGGGATTCCGCAACATCAAGGAGGCCACCCGTCGCGACATCGCCTATGCGCGCCTGGCCAAGACCCGCCAGCCCATCGCCCGCATCGCGGCCGAGCTCGGCTACGCCGACCCGTCCACCTTCTACCGCGCCTTCGTCGCCTGGAGCGGCATGTCGCCGGAGCAGTTCCGGCACCGGCTGGCGGGCAACGACGGTCTTCCCGCGGCGTCTGCCGGTCCGGACAGGCGCCCTGCCCCAGCCTCCCGTGTCACCGCCGGACGGCAGCGATCACGCGAATTCGGTCCGACCGAGGCATAGCTGGAGTCGCCCCTTGCGGGCGTCGATGCGATACAGGGGCGCATGCCCAGCAAGCGCTGTGCCGTCCGCTCCCACTCCCCCCGCCAGGATCCTGACCACCTCCGCCATGAACTCGTCGAGCGGGCCCAGCTCGTGCACGAACGAGGGCACCACCGCGAGCACGGCGCGACTGTAGGATGCCGCCTGGTCGATGAAGTCGAACGCGTCCACCGTCGGGGCGGGCGGGAACAGCGCAGCGGCCAGGCGACCCGGGTCGCCGGCATCCAGCGCTGCATTCAGTTCGTCGCGTTCGTCGCCGATGCCGCAATGCGTCCGCCAAGGCCGCCAGAAGGCGTGGAGCGCAAGCGCCAGCGCGCGGCCGCGCGGGTCACCCGATCCGCAGCGCGCGATCGATGCGGCGACACGACCGACGATCTCGCCATAGAAGTCCATCGTGTAGGTGTCCACCGGCTCGGGGATCGCCTGGAAGACGTAGGCGTAGAGCGTGGCCCGACCATGGGCACGGGCAGCCGCGTCGACCTCGTCGGCAGCCAGCGCGAGATCGCCGAGCAGGCGATAGTCGTTGGCGATGAGTTCGGAGTCGCGCCCCGCGAGCGGCGCCCGCTCGCCAAACTCGCCGGCGCCCTCGGCCAGGGAACGCAGGGCATGCGGGCGGGCATCGGCGAACTCGCCGCGCTCGAGCAGGTATTGGGCCACATAGAACTCGATCCAGGCCGCGACCCAGGACACGCCGTCGTCGAGAAACAGCGAGCGCGCCGCCTCGTAGAAGCGCAAGGCCTCGTCGCGCTCGTCACGCCCATAGGCCCGTGCTTCGGCAAGGAAGAAATCGGTGAAGGCACGCACCCGTCGAGCATCCTCGCCGGTGATGTGGCGGCCATCGCCATCGAGGCCGAGCGCCTTGCGTATCCCGAGCAGCGCGCTCTCGGCGCGCACCCAGTCGCCGCCGGCACGCTTGTCGGGGCCCGCCGGGTAGGCATCCTGGAACGCTGCCACCTGATCGATCAAGGCACGCGCCCGCGCGTCGAGTTCGCGCTGCCTCCACTCGACGACCAGCCGCTCGCAGAACGGGAAGCGCTGGTAGTAGCCCCACCACCAGAACGCATCGAAGAACACGCGCAGGAAAGCCAGCACGCCCGCCACCGAGTCGCCGCTGTGGGCGGTGTGGTACAGGCAGGCGTCCTTGGTCTCCTGCCACTCCGCCCATTCGTGGCGATACCAGCTCAGATAGGCATCCGGATCGCTCTCGATCGAGCCCCGCAGCTTCTCGGCATAGAAGGCGAGCGCCTTGCGATGCAGCGCCTGCGAGCGCTGCAGGGGCAAGCGGGTGCGCGCGTACTCGGCGATGATGCGGTGCATCGTGAACACGTCCTTGCCCACCTGCTCGATCAGCCCGATGTCGCCGATGTCCTCCAGTGTCTGTTCGTCGGCCTCCCCCACGGCGAGCGCGATGTCGCGGCCGAAGGCGTTCGGCTTGGGACGGAAGATGGACAGCGCGGTCGCCGCGTCGCGCGCCGCGTCGCTGCGCAGCGCGCCGAAGGACAGTTCGATCACCTCCCCCAGCGTGCGCTGGTCTTCAGGACGCAGCAGCCCGAGCCGGCGGCCCGCCTGCGCCACCTCGTCGTAGGCGCGGCGCAGGCGTGCGGGATCGGCATGCGCTTCGCTCGCCGCCCGGCGCAAGACCTTGCCCACCAGCACGATCGCCAGCGGCAGGCCCTGCAGGGTTCCGAGCAGGGCCTTGGCGGCCATCGGATCCGCCTCGACGGCGCCCGGGGCGACCTCGCACAGGAGGCCGAAGGCCTGCGGCGGGTCCAGCTCCGGGACCAGCATGCCGGCGCCGAGCTCCTTCGCCACCGTCTTCGAACGCGTGGTGGACAGGAAGACACAGCGCGGACCCAGCTCCATGAAGCGCCTTGCATCCTCGGTGCGCCACACGTCGTCGAGCACCACGAGCATGCAGCGGTCGCCGATGGCGTCCTGCAGCGCGCGCAGCCAAAGCTCCTTGTCGTCGAAACTGTTCATGCGCTCGGCCGGGATGCCGAGCGCTTCGCCCCATGCACGCAGCTCCGCGCTGTCGACGTGTTGCCGGCCGAGATTGGCCCACAAGACGCCGTCGAAATGCCCGAGTATCTTGTCGCGCTCGCGCAGCAGTTCCTGCGCGACCGTGGTCTTGCCGACGCCGGGCAGGAACAGCAGGCTGGTGTCGACGCCGTCCCGCAGCTTGCGCCACACACGGTCGACGAGCTCCGCGCGCCCCACCACGTGGTAATCGCGCACGGGCTCGCGCACCAGCCAGGGCTTCGCCCCTGCGCCCGCCCCGCCCGCGGGCGCACGCGGACTCGCGCCCCGCAGGGCATCGATGCGCCGCGTGATGAAGGCCTCGAGGTGCTCTCCGAGCGCCTTCCCGAAGCTGGTCGGCGTATCGAAGGTGTTCACGCCGCCCTTGAGCGAACCATCGGGGTTCTGGAATGCCCGCACGAAGTAAGCTTCCACCGCCCTGTACTGCGCGAGCTTTTCGTCGACGCGTTGGGCCTTGAGGTCATCCCCCGTGATCTCGAGCGGACGGGTGCAGCGGTAGACCCACACATCGCGGCCGCGATCCCTTGCGTCCTCGAGTTCCCAGACGGTTCCCGACTCGAAGGCACTGCCGTCGGCACGGCGGAACGAGTTCGGCAGACGCGTGCCGATGCGGGACCACAGGATGACCACCGTGAGCTCGCAATCCCGCGGCCGGCCCAGGTAGTCGATGACCGAATCCTCCGGCGTCGCCGACGCCGCCATCGGCACCTGGGCAAGGTCGTCGTCCCATTCGACGGTGTCGAGCGTCACCTTTCCGCGCGCGAACCAGCGCCGCTGCATGCCGTTGATGACCTCGAGCGCCAGCTTGCGCTCGGCCGCGACATCACCTGGCGAGGCGACGAAGACGCGCAGATTCTCGGGCGGCGCCGGCATTCACAAAGCCCCTTCGACCCGCCCGCCGTCCAGCGTGAAGGCGTACTCGCGCACGGTCGTGCACACCTGTACCCGGTAATCGCTGAAGTACCGACTGCGGCCCCGCGCCTGGATCTCCCGGTGCTCGGGGTGATCGCGCCATGCGGCGAGGGTCTCCAGCGAGTCGAACTCGACGATGGAAACGAACTCGCCATCGTCCGCCGCGAAATCCTTGTACGAGACGTAGCCCGGCATGGATGCGGCCACCTGGAACATGCGGGCGCCCACACCTTCGAGTTCCGCCTCGTCGACGCCCGCGCGCAGGCGCGTGCGGAATACGATCACGACCATGACGTCCTCCCGCGCTTCCGGTTCGCATCCGCGCGCCGCCCGCCGGCGAATCGGATGCATTCCCATGATAGTCAAGCTTTCGCGCCCGCGCCGCGCCGAGGAGAGGCCGCCCGGCACAAGGTCGCGGAGCCTTGTCGCCCACCGCGGTGAACGCCACAGGCATCGCGACGCGAGATGTGCAAACATCGCGCTCATGATCCTCGAAACTCGCCACACCGGAGACTGCCGCAAGCATGGCAAGATCGCCCTCCCCTCAGGCTGAACCCGCCGCCTTCACTCCGGAGCAGCTCCGGCGGCACGACCTGCTGCTGGCCGGACTCGATCTGCTCGACCAGGCCATCGCGGTGTTCGACACCACGCCCAAGCTCGTCACCTGGAACAAGGCCTTGGTGCGCCTGCTCGATTTCCCTGAGGCGCTGGTGCGCGTCGGCACCCCGTTCGAGGCCTTCGTGCGCTTCAACGCCGAACGCGGCGAATACGGCGAAGGCGACATCGAAACCCTGGTCGCGAAGCGCATGGCGGCGGCACGGGCCTTCCTGCCGCACTACGTCGAACGCGCACGGCCCAACGGCACGGTGCTGGCGGTACGCGGGGTGCCGATTCCCAACCTCGGTTTCGTGTCGCTATGGACCGACATCACCGAGCAGCGTCGCTACGAGGCGCTGATCCAGCAGCAGAACGCGCAACTCGAAGCGCGCGTGCGCGAGCGCACGGCGGAGCTGGAGCAGGCCAACAGCGAGATCGACCAGATCGCCGGCGCGCTGCGTCGCAGCGAACACCGCCTGCAACTGATCATCGACTCCATCCCCGCGCTGATCGCGTATGTGGACGGCTGCGAGATCTACCGCTTCGCCAACCGCGGCTACGCCGAATGGTTCGGCTATCCGAAGGACGAGATCGTCGGCCGCAGCATTCGCGAGGTGGTCGGCGAGGACGCCTACGCCCAGATCCGCTCGCAGGTCGAGCGCGCGCGCACCGGCGAGCGTGTGTGCTACGAATACAGTCGCGTCGGGGCCGACGGTCGCACGCTGCATGCACGCAGCGTGGTGGTACCCGAGATCGGCACCGACGGGCGCACGGTGGTGGGCTTCTTCGTCATGACCACCGACATCACGGAGCAGAAGGCCAACCAGGCCGCGCTGGTGCAGGCGCAGAAGATGGAGGCGGTGGGCCAGCTCACCGGCGGGCTGGCGCACGACTTCAACAACCTGCTCACCATCATCATCGGCAACCTCTCCGCACTGCAGCAGCGCATCGGCGCCGGGCCGGGGGCGAAGTTCGTCGATCCCTCGCTGCAGGCGGCACGGCGCGGCGCCGAGCTGATCCGCCGCCTGCTCACCTTCTCGCGCCGGCAGTCGCTCGCCCCCACCGCGGTCGAGGTCGGCGTGCTCGTGCACAACATGACGCACCTGCTCGCGCGCACCCTGGGCGAGACCATCCGCATCCATCTGCGCCTGCCCGGCGAGCCGGTGCACGCGCTGGTCGACCCGCACCAGCTCGAGAACGCGATCCTCAACCTCGCGATCAACGCACGCGACGCCATGCCCGTGGGCGGCGAGCTGACCATCGGCGTGAGTCGCCGCCAGCTCGACGAGGCCCTCGCAGGGGTGGTCGAGGTGGCGGCCGGCGACTACGTGCAGATCGACGTCGGCGATACCGGCAAGGGCATCGAGCCGGCCGTGCTGCAGCGCGTGTTCGAGCCCTTCTTCACCACCAAGGACTTCGGCAGCGGCAGCGGGCTGGGCCTGTCGATGGTGTATGGCTTCGTACGCCAGTCGGGCGGCAACATCCGCATCCGCAGCACGCCGGGGCGCGGCACGCACGTGCGCTTCGTGCTGCCCACGGCGGCGGCGGCGGCCGTGACTGCCCCCGAGCGCGCAGCGCCCGCGACGGCCCGCGCGCGCGCGCTCGACGGCCCGGTGCTGCTGGTGGAGGACGAGCCCGAGGTGCGCAAGGTGGTGCGCATGCAGCTCACCAGCCTGGGCCACGTCGTGATCGAGGCCGCCGACGGCGTCGAGGCGCTCGGGCTGCTGCAGAACGTCGACGACATCGCGCTGCTGGTGAGCGACACGGTGATGCCGGGCGGCATCGGCGGCCGCGAGCTCGCCCGCCGCGCGCGCACGCTGCGCCCGCAGCTGCCGATCCTGCTGGTGACCGGCTACGCCAGCGAGGCGACGCCGACCGACGAGCTCCCCGCCGACGTGCCGACGCTGCGCAAGCCCTTCGATCAGGCCGCGCTGGCGGGCGCGCTGGCGGCCCTGCTCGGGCCCGAACCGGGGGCGGCGGCGGGGGTCGAAGACGCGTCGCCGACTGCGCCGGCCACCGACGGAGAAGCACGATCCCGCATCATGAACACCACCACGGAGCCTCGCCCGCAATGACCCAGAGCCCGATCGACCCCTCCCAGGCCCGGATCTTCGTGCTCGAGGACGACCCCGAGGTCGCCCGCCTGATCTGCATGAGCCTGGCCGAATACGGCTTCCGCTGCGAACAGATGCGCGCCGGCCGTCAGCTGCTCGAGCGCGCGCGCCAGCTCGCCCCCGACCTCTGCATCGTGGACCTCGGCCTGCCCGACATGGACGGCATGCAGGTGGTGCGCGAGCTGCAGGACGGCAGCCCGTGCGCAGTGCTGATCCTGACCGGCCGCAACGACGTGACCGACCGCGTGCTCGGTCTCGAGCTCGGCGCCGACGACTACATCGTCAAGCCCTTCGAGCCGCGCGAGCTGGTCGCCCGCGTACGCTCCATCCTGCGCCGCTACCAGCGCGCCGCCAGCGCCGACAGCGCCGGCGAACGCAGCACGGCGCGCTTCGCCGGCTGGACCTTCGACGCCAACCGCCACGCCCTCGTCGCCCCCGACGGCCGCGAGGTCCCGCTTTCCGCAGCCGAGGCCGGCCTCCTCGCCACCCTGCTGCGTCGCCCCAACAAGATCCTGTCGCGCGAACAGCTCCTCGGCGAACGCGACGTCGATCCCTTTGACCGCAGCATCGACGTCCGCATCTCGCGCCTGCGCCGCAAGCTCGACGACGACCCGCAGAACCCCCGCCTGATCAAGACGGTGTATGGCGCGGGGTATCTGTTTGCGGTGCGGGTGGAGTGGGTGTGAGAGACCAAGGGGCAGGCCGGGACCACCACAGCTTCAGGAGCCGCGCTGGCGCCTGGCCTCGAACAGGCAGATGCCGCTGGCGACGGACACGTTGAGGCTCTCGACGCTGCCGTGCATCGGGATGCGCGCGAGCTCGTCGCAGGTCTCGCGGGTGAGGCGGCGCATGCCGTCGCCCTCGGCGCCGAGCACCCAGGCGACGGGGACCTTCTGATCGACCCCGTAGAGGGTCTTCTCGGCCTCGCCGGCGGCGCCGACGACCCACACGCCGGCGTCCTGCATCTCGCGCAGCGCGCGCGCGAGATTGGTGACGGTGATGTAGGGCACGGTGTCGGCGGCGCCGCTGGCGACCTTGACGGCGGTGGCGTTGAGACCCACCGCGCGATCCTTGGGCGCGACCACGGCGTGGGCGCCGGCAGCATCGGCCACGCGCAGGCAGGCGCCGAGGTTGTGCGGATCCTGCACGCCGTCGAGGACGAGGATGAGCGCGTTCTCGTCGAGGCTGTCGAGCACGTCGGCGAGCTTGATCTCGCGCCGGGTGGCGTCGACCTTGGCGACCACCCCCTGGTGGCGGCGGGTCCCGACGAGGGCGTCGAGCTTGTCGCCCTCGCTCTGGGTGATGCGTACGCCGGCACTCTCGGCCTGGGCGAGGAACTTGCGCACGCGCGCGTCCTTGCGATCGGCGGTGAGGAAGATCTCGAGCACCGAGTCGGGCGCGTGGCGCAGCTTGGCGGAGACGGCGTGGAAGCCGTAGATCAGCCGGGTGGGTGTGTTTTCGGGTGCTTTAGCCACGGTCGGAGCCCTTTGTGGTGGTCTTGCGGCCGGCACGTCGGGACGGTACCGGGGGCGCGGATTCTAGCGCCTCGGCGGCGGACGCGGCGGGGACTTCGGTCGCGGTGCCGGCGACGGCTTTCTTCGCGCGCTTGCCGCGTGTCTTGGGCGCGGCGGGCTGGGCCGCATCCGGCGTAGCCTCGAGCACCGGTGCGACGACGACCTCGGCGACCGTTGCGATCGCAGCCTTCTTCGCACGCTTGCCGCGCGCCTTGGGCGCGACAGGTTCCGCGGCGGCGGGCACAGGCTCGATCGCCGGCGCAGCCACGACCTCGGCCACCTGCCCGGCGACCACCTTCTTCGCGCGCTTGCCGCGCGCCTTGGGCGTCGCCGACGCCTCGGCAGCAGTCACAGACTCGCCCACCGGTGCGACGAGCACCTCCGCGACCACTTCGGGCGCAGCCTTCTTCGCACGCTTGCCGCGCGCCTTGGGCGCGGCGGGCTCCGCTGCGGCAGCCGTGGTCTCGACCGCCGGCGCGACGGGCACCTCCGCAAGCGCTTCGGGTGCGGCCTTCTTCGTCCGCTTGCCGCGCACCTTGGGCGCGGCGGGCTCCGCTGCGGCAGGCACAGCCTCGACCACCGGCGCAGGTGTGGCCTCGACCCTCTCCTCCACCTCAGCCTTCTTGCTGCGCGGCTTGCGCGCCTTCTTCCCTTCCACGGGCACGACCTCCGCGGCCACCACTTCGGCGACCTTCGGCGGGGCTTTGGCCTCGACCGGGAGCGGCCCCTCGATGAGGCGGAAGTCGATCTTGTTGGTGGCCATATCCACCCGCACGAGCTGCACCTTGACCCGGTCGGACAGGCGGAACTGCTTGCCGGTGCGCTCACCCATGAGCGCATGGCGGGTCTCGTCGTAGTGGAAGTAATCGCTGCCGAGGTCGGAGATGTGCAGCAGCCCCTCGATGAAGATGTCGTCGAGCGCCACGAAGAGACCGAAAGGCACCACCGCCGACACGCTGCCAACGAACTCCTCGCCGACGCGGTCCTGCATGAAGTAGCACTTGAGGAAGGCGACCACGTCGCGGGTGGCGTCGTCGGCGCGGCGCTCGGTCATCGAGCAGTGCAGGCCGATCTGCTCCCAGTCGCCGGGGCGGTACTGCTCGCCGGCGAGCGCGGCCTTGATGCCGCGGTGGATCAGCAGGTCGGGATAGCGCCGGATCGGTGAGGTGAAGTGGGTATAGGACTCGTAGGCGAGGCCGAAGTGGCCGACGTTGTCCGGGCTGTACATCGCCTGCTTGAGCGAACGCAGCATGACGGTCTGCAACAATTGGGCGTCGGGGCGGTCCTTGACCTGCTCGAGCAGCCTGGCGAAGTCGGCGGCGCGCGGCTCGTCGCCGCCGCCGAGGCCGAGGCCGAACTCCTTGAGGAACTCGCGCAGCTTGGCGAGCTTGTCCTCGGAGGGCGAGTCGTGGACGCGGTACAACGCCGGGTGCTCGCGCGTGGCGAGGAAGTCGGAGGCGCACACGTTGGCGGCGAGCATGCACTCCTCGATCAGGCGGTGGGCATCGTTGCGCACCTCGGGGACGATCTGCGCGATCTTGCCGTTATCGTCGAAGATCATGCGCGTCTCGGTGGTCTCGAAGTCAATCGCGCCGCGCTTCGCGCGCGCCTTGAGCAGCACGCGGAAGAGCTGGTCGAGCTGCTCGAGGTGGGGGAGCAGCGCGGCGAGTTCGGCGCGCACGGCCGGGTCCTTGTCGTACAGGGCCGCCGCAACCTTCGTGTAGGTCAGGCGCGCGTGCGACCAGATCACCGCGGGGTAGAAGCGGTAGTTCCTGATCTCGCCGGTGGCCGCGATGTTCATGTCGGCGACCATGGCCAGGCGCTCGACCTGCGGGTTGAGCGAGCACAGGCCGTTGGAGAGCTTCTCGGGCAGCATCGGGATGACGCGGCGCGGGAAGTACACCGAGTTGCCGCGATCGAAGGCATCCTTGTCGAGCGCGCTGGCGGCATCGACGTAGTGCGAGACGTCGGCGATGGCGACGATGAGGCGGTAACCCTTGCCCTGGCGCTCGCAATACACCGCGTCGTCGAAGTCCTTGGCGGTCTCGCCGTCGATGGTGACCAACGGCAACTTGGTGAGGTCCTCGCGGCCGGCCCAGTCCTTCTTGCGCACCACGTCGGGCAGCTTGCGCGTCTGCGCCTTGGCCTCGGAGGAGAACTCGAAGGGCAGGTCGTGCTTGCGCAGCGCGATCTCGATCTCCATGCCGGGGTCGGCGTAGTTGCCCAGCACCTCGACGATGCGCCCGATCGGCTGGGCGAACTTGGTGGGCTGCTCGACCAGCTCGACGGTGACGATCTGGCCTGGCTCGGGCTTCTTGCGCCCGCCCGGGGCGACCAGGATGTCCTGCGCCAGGCGGCGGTTCTCGGGCACGACGATCATCACGCCGTGCTCGTTGATGACACGACCGACGACGCGGGAGTTGGCGCGCTCGAGCACCTCGACCAGCTTGCCCTCGGGACGGCCGCGGCGGTCCGTGCCGGAGATGCGCACCATGACGCGGTCGCCGTGCAGCACCTCGCGCATCTCCTTGGGACCGAGAAAGACGTCGGGCTCGCCGTCGTCGCGGCGCAGGAAGCCGAAGCCGTCGGGGTGGCCCTCGACGCGCCCCTTGATGAGGTCGGCCTTGGCCGGCAGCAGGTAGGCGTCGCGGCGGTTGCGCACGACCTGGCCGTCGCGCTCCATCGCGCGCAGGCGACGGTCGAAGAAGTCGAGCTCGTGCGGGGCGATGTCGAGCGCGCCGGCGAGCTCGGCGAGGGGCATCGGCACGCCGCGCTCGGCGAGGATCTGCAGCACGTATTCGCGGCTGGGGAGCGGGTTGTCGTACTGCTGCGTCTCACGCTCGTAGAAGGGGTCGGCGAGACGGACGGCGCTGGCCTGCACGGCTGCCGCCTTGCGCGCGGTCCGACTGCGGCCAGGGCCGCGCGCCGGGGAGCCGGTGTGCCGAGTGCTGCCTTGGGCAGCGGGTTCGGGCGCGGCGTGCGCGGCAAGTGTGCCGCGCCCGGCCTTGCGCCCGGGCGGGTTGGCGCGCGGCGCAATCTCGCCCTGCTGCGGCGCGGCCTGCGTTCTGCGGGAGGGGGCGCCGGAGCGCTGCTGATCGGTTTTTTTCGTTTTGCGAGTCATTGACAATCTTCTTTGCGTGCTTATAATGCGCGTCTTCTTGCCCAGATGGCGGAATTGGTAGACGCACTAGTTTCAGGTACTAGCGCCGCGAGGCGTGGAGGTTCGAGTCCTCTTCTGGGCACCAGTTTCACGGGAAAGCCGCTCTTCGAAGCGGCTTTTTTGTTTTTGCGCCGTGTTGACGCGGACAAATGCGGCGCGCTGGAGGACGCGCGGTGCAGGCTGCATGCGCAGGTCGCGACTTGCGTCCTTGCGGCAGCTCCCACGATGACCTGCGCACAATCGCCGCACGGCGCGGGATCCACGGACACTGCTGCGGGCCGTCCGCAGGAACGATCCGAGTCGCGAGCGGGCGTCGAGTGGGAACACATGCTGGGCGGGATCGAGGTGCCGGCATCGCGAGTCAAAGGCAGCCCCTTCGCTCGGCGACGGAAGGATGCGCCCGATGATGCAAAAAAAACCTTTGCGGAAGTTAAGGCCTTTGCTATTATGCGCCTCCCTGCCCAGATGGCGGAATTGGTAGACGCACTAGTTTCAGGTACTAGCGCTGCGAGGCGTGGAGGTTCGAGTCCTCTTCTGGGCACCAGTTTCACAGGAAAGCCGCTCTTCGGAGCGGCTTTTTTGCGTTTGTGCCATCGTCGCGCGAAGGAAGGTGCGCCATGCGGGCCGGACGCGAGGATCGCGACTTGCGTCGCCCCTATGAAAAACGGCGCGGAATTCGCGAACGCTGCGGATGGCGCAACATTCGCGGACCGCGCGGGTTGGCCCCGTGCAGGAACGACTCGAGTCGCGATCGAGCGTCGTGCTGGAATGGCGCGGGGGGTGCATTGACCCCCGGCGGGCGCGGCGGCCGCGGAGTGCGGCCGCACAGGGTGCGGCGGATGCTCAGGCGCCAAAGGGATGGCGGCGGAGGATGGTTTCGTCGCGCTCGGGACCGGTCGAAATGACGTCGATCGGGATCTCGCAGATCTCCTCGATGCGGTGCAGGTAGGTGCGCGCCTCCTGCGGCAGGGCGTCCCAGCTCTGCGCGCCAAACGTGGTGCCGCTCCAGCCTTTCAGGGTCTCGTAGATCGGCTCGCAGCGCGTGACCTCCTCCGAACCCATCGGCAGCAGGTCGATGCGCCTGCCGTCGAGCATGTAGCCGGTACACAGCTTGAGCTCTTCGAGACCGTCGAGCACGTCGAGCTTGGTGATGCACAGGCCGGTCACGCCGTTGATGATGATCGAGCGCTTGAGCGCGGCGAGATCGAGCCAGCCGCAGCGGCGCTTGCGGCCGGTGACGGTGCCGAACTCGCGGCCCTTGGTCGACATCTGCTCGCCGGGCACGCCCTTGGTCTCGATGTCGAGTTCGGTCGGGAAGGGCCCGCCGCCGACGCGGGTGCAATAGGCCTTCGTGATGCCGAGCACGTAATGCAGGCGGCCGGGGCCGACGCCCGAGCCCGCCGCGGCCTGCCCGGCCACGCAGTTGCTCGAGGTGACGAAGGGGTAGGTGCCGTGGTCGATGTCGAGCAGGGTGCCCTGCGCGCCTTCGAACAGCAGCGAGCCGCCCGACTTGTTGATCGCGTAGAGCTCGGCCGAGACATCGGCGACCATCGGCAGCAGCTCGTCGGCGTCGGCCATGGCCTGGTCGAACACGGTCTGGAAATCGACCGGCTCGGCGCCGAGGTGCCGGGTGAGCACGAAGTTGTGGTACTCGAGGTTGGCCTTCAGCTTGGCGGCGAAGCGCTCGCGGTCGAAGAGGTCGTACACGCGCAGCGCACGGCGGGCGACCTTGTCCTCGTAGGTGGGGCCGATGCCCTTGCCGGTGGTGCCGATCTTGTCGCCGGCGGACTTGGCGGCCTCGCGCGCACGATCGAGCGCGGCGTGGTAACCGAGGATCAGCGGACAGCCCGGGCTCACGCGCAGGCGGTCGCGCACCTTGATGCCGCCGGCTTCCAGCGTGCGGATCTCGGACAACAGGTGGTGCGCATCGAGCACCACACCGTTGCCGATGAAGCAGGCCACGCCTTCGCGGACGATGCCCGAGGGCACCAGGTTCAGCTTGTATTCGGTCTTGCCGACGACCAGCGTGTGACCGGCGTTGTGGCCACCCTGGAACCGCACCACGCCCTTGGCGTGGTCGGTGAGCCAGTCGACGATCTTGCCCTTGCCTTCATCACCCCACTGGGTGCCGACGACGACGACGTTTTTTGCCATTTCCTTACTCTCCCTGTAACGGCACGACCGCCCAGCGATCGCCCCGCTTCACCAGTTGCCGGTCGCAGCCGGCTTCGTTCCAAGTTCCTTCGTGTCCCGGCAGCGCCACCATCACGATCTCGCCACGTGCGCGCAGCGCGGAGACCTCGGAGGCCAGCCCCGCGTCGTCGTCCGGCGGCGCCAGCACCGCGCCCGCCGGCGCCGCCGGGATGGGCAGGTGCCAGGCGAGTTCGCGCAGGTCGAGGCTGAAGCCGGTGGCCGGCCGTGCGCGCCCGAACGCCTGGCCGACGCGGTCGTAGCGGCCGCCGAGCGCGAGCGCGGCGGGCGATTCGGCGCCGTAGGCGGCGAACACGACGCCGCTGTGATAGTGGTAGCCGCGCAGGTCGGCGAGATCGAAGCTCACCGGGAGGTCGCCCAGCGCGTCGGCGAGTTGGCGCAGTTCGGCAAGCGGGCCGGCGATCTCGGCATCCTGCGGCAGGCGTGCGGCGGCCTCTGCGAGCACCTCGGGGCCGCCGTAGAGTTCGGGCAGTGCCAGCAGCGCGCTGCGCGCCGGCTCGGAGACGTCGGCGAGCATGCGGCGCAGCTCGGGCACGTCCTTCGCCTGCAGCAGGTCGAAGAGCTCTTCCTCGCGGCCCGGCACCAGCCCTGCGCGCGCGGCGAGCGCATGGAAGAGTCCGACATGGCCGATGTCGATGCGCGAGGCAGGCACTTCGGCGAGGCGCAGCACCTCGGCGAGCAGGCGCAGGATCTCGACGTCGGCCTCGATGCCGGCATGGCCGTAGAGCTCAGCGCCGAGCTGCAGCGGCTCGCGCGTGCCGGTGAGCGTGGACGGCAGGGTGTGCAGCACGCTGCCGCAATAACACAAGCGCGACACGCCGCGGCGGTTGAGAAGGTGGGCGTCGATGCGGGTGACCTGCGGAGTCATGTCGGCACGCACGCCCATGCTGCGGCCGGAGAGCTGGTCGACCAGCTTGAAGGTGCGCAGCTCGAGGTCCTTGCCGGCGCCGGTGGTGAGCGAGTCGAGGTATTCGAGCAGCGGCGGCATCACGAGCTGATAGCCGCGCAGCCGGAAGGCGTCGAGCAGGCGGCGGCGCAGGCTCTCCAGCCGGTGGGCGTCGGACGGCAGGGCGTCCTGGATGTGGTCGGGCAGTACCCAGCGCATGGCGATGTCAGAGAACGATGAAAAGCATTGCGAGCCCCGCCAGCATGGAACTCAGACCGATGAAGCGGATCTGGCCGTCGGCCATGCTGGCGAGGCGAAGGAAGGTCTCGCGCCATGCGGCGGGCGCGATGAAGGGCAACAGGCCTTCGACGATGAGCATCAGCGCGAAGGCCGTGAGGAGCGAGCTTGCCATGAAGACGTCAGTTGCGCGGCGCGCCTCCGGCATCCTTCATGAAACGGAAGAAATCCGAGCTCGGATCGACCACCAGCACGTCGTCCTTGCCCGAGAAACTCGCGCGGTAGGCCTCGAGGCTGCGGTAGAAGGAGTAGAACTCGCGGTCCTTGCCGAAGGCTTCGGCGTAGATGGCGGTCGCCTTCGCGTCGCCCGCACCCTTGACCTCCTGCGCACTGCGGTAAGCCTCGGCGATGATCACCTCGCGCTGACGGTCGGCGTCGGCGCGGATGCGTTCGGCCTCCGCGGCACCCAGCGAGCGCAACTCGTTGGCGACGCGCTTGCGCTCGGCCTCCATGCGACGATAGACCGACTCCGAGACCTCGTTGGGCAGGTCGACCCGCTTCAGGCGCACATCGACGATCTGCACGCCGATGGTGCGGGCGTCGCGGTCCGCGCGCTCGCGCATCTGCTCCATGATGCGGTCACGCTCGCCGGAGACGACGTCGTGCACGGTACGGCGGCCGAACTCCTCACGCAGACCGGCGTTGACCGTCTGCGTGAGGCGGGTGCGCGCACGCGCCTCGTCGCCGGCCACCGACTCGTAGTAGAGGCGCGGGTCGACGATGCGCCACTTGACGAAGTGGTCGACCAGCACGTTCTTCTTCTCGGAGGTGATGAAACGCTCGGGTTCGGGCGTGTCCATCGTCAGGATGCGCTTGTCGAAGTAGCGCACGTTCTGGATGAAAGGCAGCTTGGCGTTGAGGCCGGGCTCGGAGATGACCTCCTTGACCTCGCCGAGCTGGAAGACGATCGCATACTGGCGCTGATCGACGGTGAACAGCGACATCGAGGCGATCACGACGAGCAGCAGCAGCGTGCCGCCGATCAGGGACATCTTGTCACGCATCAACGTACTCCCCGCTCACGACTGAACATTCCATCCCGGTTGCGCGGATCGAAGGACGGCACCGGAGCGTTGGCCGCAAGGCCCGCGGCCGACTGCGAGTCGGGAGGCGCCGCCGCGGCGGGCTTGGCGCCCGTCTGCTGCATCAGCTTGTCGAGCGGCAGCATCAGCAGGTTGCCGTTGCCCTTCGCGTCGACCATCACCTTGGAGGTGCTGGACATGACCTGCTGCATGGTGTCGAGATACAGGCGCTCGCGGGTGACCTCCGGCGCGCGGTTGTATTCTGCGAACACCTGGCTGAAGCGGCTCGCCTCGCCCTCGGCATTGGCGACCACGCGCTCGCGGTACGCGTTGGCTTCCTCGACCAGGCGCGAAGCGGTACCGCGGGCCCGCGGCACGACGTCGTTGGCGTAGGCCTCGCCCTCGTTCTTCTGGCGCTCGCGGTCCTGCCCGGCCTTGACCGCGTCGTCGAACGCAGCCTGGACCTGCTCGGGCGGCTGGGCGTTCTGCATGGTGACGCGGCTGACCTGGATGCCGGTCTCGTAGCGGTCGAGGATGCGCTGCATGAGCTCGTGCGCGGTGGTCGCGATCTCCTCGCGGCCCTCGTAAAGCACGAAGTCCATGCGGCTCTTGCCGACGATTTCGCGCATCGCGGTCTCCGCGGCCTGCGCCACGGCTTCGTCGGGGAAGCGGTTGTTGAAGATGTAGTTCTCCGGGCTGTTGAGGACGTACTGAACGGCGAACTGGATATTGATGATGTTCTCGTCGTCGGTGAGCATCAGCGATTCGCGCAGCACCTTGTTGCGCTCGGAACCGCGATAGCCCACCTCGACCGTGCGCACGCCCGTGAGGTCGACGATCTCGTGGGTCTCGAAGGGTGCGGGCAGGCGCCAGCGCAGGCCGGGCTCGGTGGTGGCGACGTACTCGCCGAGGCGCAGCACCACGGCGCGCTGGTTGGCGTCCACCGTGTACAGGCCGCTCGCCAGCCAGACCACCAGCACCAGCGCCGCAAGGACGCCGAAGCCGCCACGGAACTGCTTGAAGGAGAAGCCGGGGAGCTCGGGGCGGTTGCCGCCACCATTGCCGCCGCCGAAGCCGCCGCCACGCCCGGGGCGTTTGCCGCCGAACATGCCGGAAAGGCGCTGGTTGAAGTCGCGCCAGACCTCCTCGAGGTCGGGCGGCCCCTGGTTGCCACCGCGATTGCGATCGCCGCGCTGGTCGTCGTTGCGGTTGTCGTCGCCGCGATTGCCGTCTTCGCGGTCGCCGCTGCCTTGGCCACCCCAGCGTGGGTCGTTCAGTGACATGAGAATGCCTGTTATCACGTTTCTTGTCGTCGCTCGTCATCCCGACCGGCGGGCCGGTCGGCGTTGTCACCAAAGGTCTGCCGAGCTACTTCGGCAAGCGCGTCGCGAAGCAGATCGAGGCCTTCCCCGGTTCGGGCGCTCAAAAAAATGCGCCTGATGGTACCACAGTCCCCCCTCTCGACCGCCGCAGCGGCGCGGGTGAGGTCGATCTTGTTCCACACCAGGATCTGCGGCACGTCGGCCGCGCCGATCTCGGCGAGAACCTGGTTCACCGCCCCGATCTGCGCATCGCGGTCCTCGCTCGCCGAGTCGACGACGTGCAACAGCAGGTCGGCCTGCGCCGTTTCCTCGAGGGTGGCCTGGAAGGCCGCCACGAGGGCGTGCGGAAGGTCGCGGATGAAGCCGACGGTGTCCGACAGCACAACGCTCGCACCAGCCCCCTCGCCGCCGACGTACAACCTGCGCGAGGTGGTGTCGAGGGTGGCGAAGAGCTGGTCCGCCGCGTAGGCGCCCGCCTTGGTCAGCGCGTTGAACAGCGTCGACTTGCCCGCATTGGTGTAACCGACGAGAGAGACAGACAGAACGTCGCGGCGTTCCCGAGCGCGCCGACGAACCTTGCGCTGCTTCTCGATCTGGGCGAGCCGGGATTTGAGCATCTTGACTCGGTTGCCGAGCAGGCGGCGGTCCGTCTCGAGCTGCTTCTCGCCCGGGCCGCGCAGGCCGATGCCGCCCTTCTGGCGCTCGAGGTGGGTCCACCCGCGCACGAGGCGGGTCGCCAGGTGCTCGAGCTGGGCGAGCTCGACCTGCAGCTTGCCTTCGTGACTGCGCGCGCGCTGCGCGAAGATGTCGAGGATCAGCGCGGTGCGGTCGATGACCATGCACTGCAGTTCGCGCTCGAGGTTGCGCTGCTGCCCGGGCGACAAGGCATGGTTGAAGATGACGATGTCGGCGCCGTAGGCGCGCAGCGCCTCGCCGATCTCCTGCACCTTGCCGCTGCCGGCGAAGAGCTTGGAATCGGGCGCGGCGCGGCGGCCTTGCACGACCGCTTCGACGCTCGCGCCGGCGCTGAGGACGAGCAGCTTCAGCTCGGACAGGCGCTCGTCGATCGCGCCCTGCCCGAGGTCGAGCTGCACGAGGACCGCACGCTCACCGGAGGCGGGACGTTCAAACACGACGCGCGCCTCCCGCAGCCGGCAGACGCCGGCCGCGCCGGGTGGACCGCGGCCTCAGTTGGCACCCTCTTCCTGCTGGATGACGACCGGGCGGGCGGGCACGACGGTGGAGATCGCGTGCTTGTAGACCATCTGGGTGACGGTGTTCTTGAGCAGCACGACGTATTGGTCGAAGGACTCGATCTGGCCCTGCAGCTTGATGCCGTTGACCAGGTAGATCGACACGGGAATGTGTTCGCGACGAAGGGTGTTCAGGAAGGGGTCCTGGAGGAGTTGCCCTTTGTTGCTCATTGTGGAACCTCTTTATATTGTGTTTATAAGAATATTGCAGACACGTTGTGCACTGCCGCATGGCAGTATGCAACGAAATCCAGGCGTGGAAACGGGTTCTTTCGCGAAAAATGCTCAGGTCCGCGTCGCGTAAGGATTGTGCGTGGTGCGGAACTGGATGCGCAAGGGCGTGCCCTTGAGGTCGAAGGCATCCATGAAACAGCGCTCCAGGTAGCGCACATACGACTGCGGGATGTCGTCCAGCGCGTTGCCGTGGATGACGATCACCGGAGGGTTCATGCCGCCCTGGTGGGCGTAGCGCATCTTCGGGCGCGCCAGCCCGTGGCGCGGTGGCGCCTGGCGGGCGACCGCCTGCTGCAGCGCACGCGTCAGCCTCGGCGTGGCCAGGTTGGCGGTGGCCGCGGCATAGGCGGCATCCACCGACTTCAGCAGCCCTGCGATGCCCTCGGCCTTGAGCGCGGAGATCTGGTGGAAGCGCGCGAACGAGAGGAAGGCCAGCTTGCGCGCGATGTCGGCCTTGAGACGATCGCGGCGGTAGTCGTCGACCGCATCCCACTTGTTGATCGCCACCACCAGCGCGCGCCCGGCCTCGAGCGCGAAGCCGGCGATGTGGGCGTCCTGGTCGGAGATGTCCTGCGCGGCATCGAGCACCAGCACGACCACGTTGCACTCCTGTACGGCCTGCAGGGTCTTGATGACGGAGAACTTTTCCACCGCCTCGAAGACCTTGCCGCGGCGGCGCAGGCCGGCGGTGTCGATCAGGGTGTAGCGCTTGCCACCGCGCTCGAAGGGGATCGAGATGGCGTCGCGGGTGGTACCCGGCATGTCGAAGGCGATGACGCGCTCTTCGCCGAGCAGGGTGTTCACCAAGGTGGATTTGCCGACGTTGGGACGGCCGACGATGGCGACCTTGGGGCCCTCGTCGTCGGAGTGCTCCTTCTCGTCGTCGGCCGGGAAGGGCGCGAGCACGAGCTCGACCAACTGCTTGACGCCGTCGCCGTGCGCCGCCGAGACCGGCAGCGGATCGCCGAGGCCGAGCGCATGGAAGTCGGCGGCGACCATCGCGCGGTCGATACCCTCGGCCTTGTTGACGACCACATGCACCGGCCGCCCGGCACGGCGCAGGCGCGCGGCGATGTTCTCGTCGTGCGGGGTGCGCCCGGCGCGGCCGTCGACCAGGAACAGCAGCACGTCGGCCTCGGCGATGGCCTGCTCGGCCTGGCGCGCCATCTCGTGCATGATGCCGTCCTTGGCCACGGGGTCGAAGCCGGCGGTATCGACGACCAGATAGTCGCGGTCGCCGACGCGGCCGATGCCGTAGTGGCGGTCGCGGGTGAGGCCGGGCTGGTCGGCGACGAGCGCGTCGCGGGTGCGCGTCAGGCGGTTGAACAGGGTCGACTTGCCGACATTGGGCCGGCCGACCAGAACGATGGTGGGTTTCACTGGCTACCGTACCTCAGCGTACTTCGTACGCGGTGATGTCGCCGCCGGCGCCCTGCACCACGAAACCGCGGCGCAGCGGGACCGGATCGGCCACGATCGGATCACTGCCGGCGCGCTCGCGCGCGGCGAAGGCGCCGGTCTCGCGCGCGAGCGCATGCACATAGCCCTCGAGGTCGCCGACGATCACGTAGTCGCCGACGATCAGGGGACGGGAGACGTGGCGGCGCGCGAGCGCGTCCTGCTTCCACACGCTGGCGCCGCTGGCGGCGTCGAGCGCATGGACCGCATCGCGGTCGTCGGTGATGAGCGCGAAGCGCGCGTCGCGGTCCATGCCGACGCTGCTGGAGAACTCGCGCGACCAGATCGCGTTGCCGTTCGAGGTGTCGAAGCAGGCGGCGCGGCCCTGATAGGCGACCGCGCAGACCTCGCGACGCCCGACCACCGGCACGCCGGCCACGTCGGCGACGCGTTCGAGTTCGGTCGCTCCGCGCGGCACGGCGACGTTGAGCTCGGTGATCGCGCCGCCATTGGCAGCGTTGATCACGGCGAGCTTGCCGCCAGGGAAGCCGGCGAGCACGACCGGGCCTTCGAGGACCACGCCGGCGAAGCTGCGCAGCGCGAGCGGCGGGTTGTTGCGCTGGTACACCCAGCGCCGGCTGCCGTCGCGCGCGCTGAGCGCGATCAGGCGGTTGTCGGAGGCGCGCACGATCACCAGCTCGAGACTGACCGCGGGCGGCGCCAGCACCTCGGCGCCGATCGGCGCGCGCCAGCGCTCGCTGCCGTTGTCGGTGTCGAGGGCGATCACCGTGCCGTCGGTGGCGACCACCACCGCGAGGCGGCCATCGGTGCCGACCCCGGAGGAGAGTTCGCCGCCGGTATCGATCCGCCACACCGTGCGGCCGTCCTCGAAGCGCGCGACCTCGCCCTCGTTGCCGGCGGCGTACACGCTGTCGCTCCAGACCGCGGGCTGGAAGCGGTAGTGTTCGGCCTCGCCGATGTTCGCCTGCCATTTGGCCACGAGCTGCGCGCCGGGCTTGAAGTCGACCAGCGGCGCGGGCTTGGGTGCGGAGCTGGCGAAGGGGTTGAGCGAGGAGCAGCCCGCGGCGAGCAGCGCGGCGACGAGCAGCGGGACGAGACGCAGCGAGGGGGTTTTCATCGCTCAGGCTCCGAGGGATTCGAGTTTGACGCGGACGACTTCGCGCAACGTGACCGCATCGTCACCGACGGCGGCGAGCGCGTCGATCGCGGCCTGGTAGGCGGCGCGCGCCTCCGCGACCTTGCCTTGGGCGGCGAGCACGTCGCCGCGCAGGTCGTCGAAGCGCGCCTTGTAGGCGGCCGAGGGCGCGGCCTGCAGGCGGGCGAGCGCGGCGTCGAGTTCGCCCGCCTGCAGCAGCACCGCCGCCAGACGCAGGCGTGCGAGCTCGCGCAGCGCGGGGTCGCTGCCCTTGTCGGCCGCCCACTCGAGCTGCGCGCGCGCGTTGGCGAGGTCGCCGGACTCGAACTGCATCGCCGCCGACAGCAGCGCGCCGAGTTGGGCGCCTACACTGCCGCCGTGCTCGCTCACCAGGCGACCGGCCGCCTCGCGGGCCTTCTGCGGCTCGTTCTTCTCCACCGCCTGCTGCACCGCGTAGTACAGCGCACCGGCCTCGCCGGCATTGCGGCTCTGGTACCAGTTCCAGGCCTGCCAGCCCACCGAGGCGAGCGCCGCCACCACCGCGAGGGTGACGACGAAGTTGCCGTACTGCGCCCACCACGCCTTGAGTTCGGAAATCTGTTCCTGCTCTTCGAGATCGTAGACCGCCATCATCAAACCTCTTCGTCTTCTTCTTCGGGGAACATCAGGGCGGCCATCGCCTCGACCAGGTCGTCGATCGCCACGCGCTGCTGGGCGCCCGCGACGCGCAGGGGCTTGAGGCCGACCTCCCCCGCCGCGGCCTCGTCCTCTCCGATCACGATCGCCACCGGCGCCTCGCTGGCGTCGGCCTTCTTCATCTGCGACTTGAAGCTTCCGCCACCGCAATGCATCAGCACCGCGAAGCCGTGCTCGCGCAAGGTCTCGGCAGCGCGGAAACCGAGGCGCTGCGCGGCCTCGCCCACGCTCACCACATACACGTCGGGCACCGGACGCTCGGCCTCACCACCGCAGGCCTGCCACAGCAGCAGCAGGCGCTCGATGCCGATCGCGAAGCCCGCGGCCGGCTGCGGCTTGCCGCCGAGCTGCTCGAACAGGCCGTCGTAGCGCCCGCCGGCGCAGATCGTGCCCTGCGCGCCCAGGCGCGTGGTGACCCACTCGAACACCGTGCGGTTGTAGTAGTCCAGGCCGCGCACCAGGCGGTGGTTGATGCGATACGGGATGCCGGCGTCCTTGAGGAAGACCTGCACCGCCTCGAAGTGCGCCTTCGATTCGTCGCCGAGATAGTCGGCGAGCCTGGGCGCGGCTTCGACGATCGCCTGCAGTTCGGGATTCTTGGTGTCGAGGATGCGCAGCGGGTTGGTGTACAGGCGGCGCTTGCCGTCCTCGTCGAGCTTGTCCTGATGCTGCTCGAGGTGGGCGATCAGCGCGGCGCGGTGCTGCGCGCGCTCCTCGGGCGAGCCGAGCGAGTTGATCTCGAGCGCGACATCCTCCAGGCCGAGGTCCTCCCACAGCCGCGCACACATCAGGATCAGCTCGGCGTCGGTATCGGCTCCGGCGAAGCCGAGTGCCTCCACGCCGATCTGGTGGAACTGGCGGTAGCGGCCCTTCTGCGGACGCTCGTGGCGGAACATCGGGCCGTAGTAGTACAGCCGCTGCGGGCCGCCCGCGGGGATCAGGTTGTGCTGGATCGCGGCGCGCACGCAGGAGGCCGTGCCTTCGGGGCGCAGCGTGAGGTGCTCGCCGTTGAGCGCGTCCTCGAAGGAGTACATCTCCTTCTCGACGATGTCGGTGACCTCGCCGATGGCGCGCTTGAACAGCGGCGTCGGCTCGACCAGCGGCATGCGGATCGGGCGGTAACCGTAGCTCTGCAGCCAGTCGCGCACGATGTCTTCGAAGTATTCCCAGGTTTCGGCGTCGGCCGGCAGGATGTCGTTCATCCCGCGCACGGCCTGCAAGGTCTGGCTCATGTGGTTCTTTTCGGTTGTGCCGCGCTCACGCGCGGCGGTCGTTGTTCGTTGCGGCGCTCAGGCGCCCTTCTTCACGTAGCGGGTGGCGACGTAATCGTCGACGAGCGCCTTGAACTCGGCAGCGATGTTGTCGCCGCGCAGGGTGACGACCTTCTCGCCGTCGACAAACACCGGCGCCGCCGGGGTTTCGCCGGTGCCCGGCAGCGAGATGCCGATGTTGGCGTGCTTGCTCTCGCCCGGGCCGTTGACCACGCAGCCCATCACCGCCAGCGTCATGTTCTCGACGCCGTCGTACTGCTCGCGCCACACCGGCATCTGCGCGCGCACGTAGTCCTGGATACCGGAGGCGAGCTCCTGGAAGAAGGTGCTGGTGGTGCGGCCGCAGCCCGGGCAGGCAGTCACCATGGGGGTGAAGGCGCGCAGGCCCATGGTCTGCAGGATCTCCTGCGCGACCACGACCTCCTGGGTGCGGCTGCCGCCCGGCTCGGGGGTGAGCGAGATGCGGATGGTGTCGCCGATGCCTTCCTGCAGCAGCACGGCGAGCGCGGCGGTGGAGCCGACGATGCCCTTGCTGCCCATGCCGGCCTCGGTGAGGCCCAGATGCAGCGCGTAGTCGCTGCGCCGGGCGAGATCGCGGTACACCGCGATCAGGTCCTGCACGCTGGAAACCTTGGCCGACAGGATGATGCGCTCACGGCCGAGGCCGTATTCCTCGGCCTTGGCCGCGGATTCGAGCGCCGAGACGACGAGCGCCTCGCGCATCACCGCGCCGGCGTCGCGCGGCTCGGCACGCTTGGCATTGGCGTCCATGATGCGGGCAAGGACCGACTGGTCGAGGCTGCCCCAGTTCACGCCGATGCGCACCGGCTTTTCGTAGCGGCAGGCAAGCTCGACGATCGCGGCGAACTGCGGATCGCGCTTGCGGCCGGCGCCGACGTTGCCCGGGTTGATGCGCAGCTTGGCGAGCGCTTCGGCGCACGCCGGGAAGTCGGTGAGCAGCTTGTGGCCGTTGTAGTGGAAGTCGCCGACCAGCGGCACGTCCATGTTGAGCGCGAGCAGGCGGTCGCGGATCTTCGGCACCGCCGCGGCGGCGGCCTCGTTGTTGACCGTGATGCGCACGATCTCGGAGCCGGCGCGGGCGAGCTCGGCGACCTGCATCGCGCTGGCGAGCACGTCGGCGGTGTCGGTGTTGGTCATCGACTGCACGACGACCGGGGCATCGCCGCCGATCCTCACCTTGCCGACGCACACCTGATGGGTGCGATGACGGGCGAGCGGGCGGGCTTCGATCGGCTGGAGTTCGTGTCGGGGATTCATGGCGTTCGGATCAGGGAAGCGTCAGGCGGGCGACGGAGCCGCGGGTGTGGGCTGCGAGATCGACCGCCTTGCCGTCCTGCTCGAGCACGACGTTGGCGGAGTTGCCCACCACCAGGCGGAAGGGCGGCGTGCCCTGGACCACCCGGCTGCTGCCGGCACGGTTGGTGCCGGAGTGCAGGATGGTGCCGCTGGCGTCGCGCACCTCGATCCAGGAGTCGCCTCCGAAGCGGAAGCTGAGGCGGTTGCCGCCGGCACCTTCCTCGGCGACGGGGGTGGCCACCTGGGCCGGCGACTGCACCACGGGAGACACGATGGCCGAGCCTGAGGCCGGGGGCGTTGCGCTCGCCGGCGCGGCGAGCGGGGTCGCCGGGACGCCTGCACCCACCGCAGCGGGAATCGCCACCGGGCTGGCGTGCGGCGCCGCGGGCGCGCTCGCCTCCAGCGGAGCGGGCGTGGCCACCGGCTCGCTCGTGGCCGGCGCGGCGCCGCCACCCTCGGTGGGCGCGGGCATGAAGGCGGGCGCAGGCTCGGTCTGCAGTTCGAGCCCGGGCAGGGGCTCGGTGCGGAACCAGTCGAAGTACCAGCCCACGCCGAGCAAGACCAGCAACAAGGCCACGACGACCCCAGCCGGGAAGCTGCCGCGACGCCCGCCGCCACCGGCGGGCAGGTCGCCATCGGCGTTGCGGATCGGCGACAGGTCGGGCTGCCCGGCGCCGGCCAGGCGCTCGATGCCATCGAGCAGCGGCGTCGCGTCGAGTCCGAGGTAACGCGCGTAGTTGCGCGCGAAACCACGCACGAAGGCCATGCCCGGGAGCGCGGCGAAGTCGTCGTTTTCCAGCGCCTCGATCTGGCGCGGGCTCAGCTTGATGGCGAAAGCGGCCTCGTGCACCGACTCGCCACGCGCCTCGCGCGCCCGGCGCAGGCGGGCGCCGGGCGAGGCGGCGGACTCGGCGCCGAGTGCAAGGTGGTCGGACTGCATGCTGCTCACTCGAACTTCCCTTGATTCATCGATTTGAACTCCTCCGATTCGGCGAAGCGGCTGCGCAACTGGGCAGCATAGCTCGCCTCGGCGTCGGCGTTGCCGAGGCGGCGCTCGGTGCGCAGGCCCAACCAGGCCGAAGCCGCGCTCGGTCCGTGCGCCTGGTGCAGCCGGATCAGCTCGCTGCGCGCCTGCTCGTAGCGACCGCCGCGATAGGCGATGTCCGCGAGCAGGTAGAGTGCCTGCGCGTTCTCCGGGTCGGCCTGCACCGCGCGCTGGAATTGCGCCTCGGCTGCGGCCTCCTCGCCGAGGCGCAGATGGCACAGGCCCGCGTTGGTGAGCGGGCGCGTCTGGTGGCGGTAATACGGGTTGCGCGCCGCGAGCGCGAGGTACTCGAGGCCTGCGCGCTCCTGGCCCTGAGAGCACAGGAACCAGCCGTAGCTGTTGTTGAAGTCGGGGTCACCCGGTGCCTCGCGCAGCGCACGCTCGAAGTTCTCGCGCGCGGCGGCGTGCTCCTCGACGGACATGTAGGCCAGCCCGAGCAGGTGGTAGGCCGGGGCGTAGGACGGGCTGTCGGCGAGCGCGATCTTCGCCTCGTCGAGCGCAACGTCGTAGCGCCCCACCTCGAAGTAGGCCATGCCGAGCTCCACATGCACGCGTGCGCGCGCATCGGCCGGCGTCGCCGGGTTGGTGTCGGACATCGGCCGGCTGATCGAGGACGACCCGGCGGGTACGCCGGGCGCACCCGCGCAGCCGCCGAGCACGAGCGCCACCGCAAGCACGACCGGTGCCAGTGTCGATTTCATCGCATGTTCTCCCTCGCCTGGTGCAGGCGCACGGTACGCCGCGTCCTGTCCTGGACCTGGCCGGCGAGCTGGCCGCAAGCGGCGTCGACATCGTCGCCACGCGTCTTGCGCGTGGTGGTCACGATACCGGCGTCGATCAGGATACCGGCAAAACGCCGGATACGCTCCGCGGGCGAGCGCTGGAAGCCGGAGTCCGGGAAGGGGTTGAACGGGATCAGGTTGAACTTGCACGGCGTGTCGCGCACCAGCGCGACGAGTTCGCGAGCGTGCGCGTCGCTGTCGTTCACGCCTTCGAGCATCACGTACTCGAAGGTGACGAAGTCGCGCGGCGCGCGCTCGAGGTAGCGCTGGCAGGCGGCCATGAGCTCGCGCAGCGGGTACTTCTGATTGATCGGCACGAGGCGGTCGCGCAGCGCGTCGTTGGACGCATGCAGCGACACCGCCAGCGCCACCGGACATTCGTCGCGCAGGCGGTCCATCGCCGGCACGATGCCCGAGGTCGACACCGTGACCCGGCGGCGCGACAGGCCGTAGGCGTGGTCGTCCAGCATGAGGCGCAGCGCGGTGACGACGTTGTCGAAGTTGGCGAGCGGCTCGCCCATGCCCATCATCACCACGTTGCTGATGATGCGGCCGTTGTCCTTCTCGCCGGCCTCGAGGTCCGGCGCGGCTTCGCCCACATCCGCCCGCGCCGCGCCGAGCAGCTTGTTGGCCAGCCAGAGCTGGCCGATGATTTCCGCGGCCGACAGGTTGCGGTTGAAGCCCTGCTTGCCGGTGGAGCAGAACGCGCAGTCGAGCGCGCAGCCCGCCTGCGAGGACACGCACAGCGTGCCGCGGCTGGTCTCGGGAATGAACACGGTCTCGACCGCGTTGGCGTTGCCCACGTCGAGCAGCCACTTGCGCGTGCCGTCGGCCGAGATCGAGTCGCGCACCGGCACCGGCGGGCGGATCACGGCGAGGTCCTTCAGCTTCGCGCGCAGGGACTTGGCGACGTCGGTCATGGCGTCGAAGTCGTCGCAGCCCTCGTGATGCATCCAGCGCATCACCTGGCGGGCGCGGAACGGCTTCTCGCCCAGCCCGGCAAACCAGGCGACGAGGCCGTCTACGTCGAAATCGAGCAGATTGACCGGATTGGGAGTGCTCATGCCTGAAACTTCACCTCTCGGGAGCGGAGGCCCGCGATGACGGGCCGACCGTAATGCAAACGGCCCGCTCACGCCGCGCGCGGTGCGGGAGGCACCACGAAGCGTGCGCGACGGGCCGCTGGTACGGACCGCTCAGCGCGAGTAAACGTTCATGCCCGGGAAGAAGAAAGCCACTTCCACGGCAGCGGTCTCGGGGGCGTCGGAGCCGTGCACGGCGTTGGCGTCGATCGACTCGGCGAAGTCGGCGCGGATGGTGCCCTTGTCGGCCTTCTTCGGGTCGGTGGCGCCCATCAGCTCGCGGTTCTTGGCGATGGCGTTCTCGCCTTCCAGGCACTGGATCATCACCGGGCCGGAGGTCATGAAGGAGACCAGATCCTTGAAGAAGGGGCGCTCCTTGTGCACGGCGTAGAACTGGCCGGCTTCCTGCTCGGACAGGTGCACCATCCTGGCGGCGATGATCTTGAGGCCGGCGGCTTCGAAGCGGGCGTAGATCTGGCCGATCACGTTCTTGGCGACGGCGTCGGGCTTGATGATGGAGAGGGTGCGTTCGATTGCCATGGAAAGACTCCGGGACGGTGTGTGGAAAAAAGCGCGAAATTTTAGCAGGTTTCCGCCCCTTTCCGGGCGACGCGAAGCAAGCGCCACGACCTTCCGGTCATCCTGCGCCCACCGAGGCTGCACGGTGACGCAGCCACCCGACGAAAAGCGGCAGCAGCGACAGCAGGATGATGCCGAAGATCACCAGGGTGAGATTGTTCTTGATCAGCGGCAGGTTGCCAAACCAGTAACCCGCCATGACAAGCGGTCCGACCCAGAGCGCAGCGCCGAGCACATTGAAGGAGAGGAAACGCGGGTAGCGCATCGCCGCCATGCCCGCGACGAAGGGCGCAAAGGTGCGGATGATCGGCATGAAGCGGGCGATGATGATGGTCTTGCCGCCATGACGCTCATAGAACTCGCGTGTGCGCTCGAGCGCCCGGCGGTTGAAGAGGCGGCTGTCGGGCCATTGCAGCATCCGCCCACCGAAACGGTTGCCGATCGTGTAGTTCAGCGAGTCGCCGGCCACGGCTGCGACGAACAGCACGGTGATCAGGACACCCGGGTCCATGCCGCCACCGGCGGCCAGCGCGCCGGCCACGAAAAGCAGCGAATCGCCGGGCAGGAAGGGGGTGACGACCAGACCGGTCTCGCAGAAGACGATCAGGAAGAGGATCGCGTAGATCCAGTTGCCGTAGTT